>Ga0209535_1002821_pt1 | contig 11269 bp, 8 predicted proteins | sample LinPmetageLP28_FD_184041 | JGI IMG/M metagenome (GOLD analysis project Ga0209535, IMG submission 184041) | Marine viral communities from the Pacific Ocean - LP-28 (SPAdes) (version 2) | ecosystem: Environmental > Aquatic > Marine > Oceanic | place: Pacific Ocean | collected 2009-08-22
CAGTATCATCATCACCACCTTTTCTAAATATCTTCTTATTAGGAATAAGAGCAGGACCCATAAGAATCCTTTTCTCTGCATCTACTTCAGCAAGTATAACTTCCTTGTGTTCTTTTAATGCAATAAAGTCTTCTTCTATTGCTGGGTTTTCAACGATAGATATGGCTTCGATACCACTAATTTCATTTTCCTCGTCTATAATAAGTTCTATTATTTTTTCCATACTTAAATAACCCTACTCGGTCTATTTTGTTTTGTTATCCTATTGAAGCACCTTCTATCGTACTACGTTCAAGTTCTTGTGCTGTTGATATATCTGAAGCTACCACGAATGCTTTTATTGGTTTATCATCTTGCCCAGATATAGCTTGAGCAAGTTGACTTTCCTGTGTAGCACCCACTACATTAAATGCAGGAGCTTGAACTCCTGGAGCTGAACCACCTCCCCCACCACCTGCAGAAGGAACTAAGTTTTTAATAGCGTTTTTAGCTGAATTTCTTGCTTTTATTATTGTTGCAATCATACCAACTATAGAAGCACCATAAGCAATAGGTCCAGCTATAGCTCCTAGTGATTGAATCCATTTTGGTAAAGTTCCAATAGTACCTGTAACATTTTTTGTAGCATCTAATTCAACATCAATAAGTGCTTTTTTAGCCATAAAGGATAAGAGCATTGTTTCTAAATTCATTTTCTGATTAAAGAACTTAAAGTCTAATAATGCTTTTGATATAGCTAAAGTTTGTTGTAAGGTAAACATATCTCTTTCTGACTTTATCTTTCTTTTTTCTGCTGCTATCTCTCTTGACTCTATCTCTTTTAATCTTTTGTCTTTTTCCTGTTGCGTTAAAGAATCATTTTGAAGTATTAAATCTTTTTCTCTATTTATTCTATCTATGTTAGCTTGATGAAAAGATTGTTGCAAATCATTTAAAGAAGTTAAAACTGATGTCATTGATGAAAACAACTGACTTGTTGTTTGCTTCATCTGATTTAATTCTTTTATTTGGTTTCTTAGGTTAAAGATAACCGTGTCCTGCATTTTTTTAGTAGCATCTTCGTTAGCCTTGTGTAGTGCTTTTACTGCATCCTCATAAACCTTAGCAGCATCTTCCATTATCTCAGCAACTCTTTCTTTATTTTCTTTCCTTTGTTCTTCAAATAAAGCGTTAACTTCAAGCTTAAACTGTTGAAGCACTAACATTCTTGCTTTTTTCTTTTCTGTCTCTGTTCCCTTAGCAAGTTCTATTTCCTGTAAAGCTTTGTCTCTTGCTATTTCTAACAACTCTTTATCGCTTTCTGCTGTTAATTTCTTAATATTTTCAGTAGTCTTTCTAATTATTTTAGCTACAGCACTTTCTTTATTCTTAGAGTCAGAACCTGTAATTAAAGACATATAAGGACTATCTTCAATAATTTTATCACCTTCTTTAGAAATATCTTCTACAACGCTATTTGCAATAGAAAGCTGAAGCTCTAGTGTTGATATTTGATTGCTTAAATAATCCTTATAATCTTGTTCACCAGTTTCTCCAATAAAAAGATTTTGAGCAGCTTGAATCCCCTTACCTACAGCTGTTCTTCCTTCAAATTTCTCTAAATCTGCTCTTGCCTTCTCTAAAGCAAATGTTACTTTTTTTACATTTTCTTCTGATGATGCTGCTTCTTCACGGTCAACTTCTAACAATCGTTCTTTAACCCTAATAAACTCTTCAACTCTACCAATAGCAGGGTCATATCCTTCTTTAACTAAAGCCTGTAAAGCTATTTGATAACTTAAAGAACCTTCTTCAAGGGTCTGTATTGTGTTTGCTGCTTGTCTTAAATTTGTAATTAAAACTGAATCTTCTGCAAACTTTTTTCGCAAGTCATCAAGACCATCTCCCAGTTCTCTTGCTTTCATATCTGCTTTCTCTAATTGCTGTACAAGAATCTGAAATAATAAAATAATTCCTAAAGGTCCCATTAATTGAGAACCAAGCATCTGAAAACTTCTTTTAACTCTTGCAAAACCCTTTATAGCAGGGTCAACTTTTGCAACTAATGTAATAAATAGTGTAGATAATTGAGATAGGTTGTTTGCCATACCTCTAATACCGTAGTTAGAATCCGAAATAGTACGACCAAGTTCTGTAAGTGTAGCTCCAGCAAGACCTGCATTGGAAGTCATATCTTCAGCTAAAGAACGACCTAATTGTTTACTTGCAGCTTGAGCTTTCTCAAGTTCTTTCTTAAACTTCTTTACAGATACTTCTGCTGTACCAATTTGATGTACAACTTTACCTTTATCGTCAAAGGTTATTTTAAATATTATTTCATTTACCTGTTGCGTAGCCATATCTATTGCGTTTAATGCTTTCTTTCATTTCCTTTAATGTAGTAGGAGATTTGTATCTACCCTTTGCTACATCTATATAATAACTAACTCCGTAAAAGTTATCTGTCTTTAATGCTTCTATTAATACTTTTATCATTATTCGTCTGTTTGGTCTGCTGTTATTAATGCACTATCTACTGTTACATAAGTAGTGTCTACTGTTAAGTTTCCTGGTGTTGGAGTTGGAGTAGGTGCTACTGAACAATTAACATTATAGCTAAAGTTGTTTTGACCACCCATATATCCGTGATTATAACATTCATAGCTAATAGTTCCAAAGTCACCACTAACAGTTACCGTTATATCTCCATAATAATATGTATATGTGTTTCCGTCTAATCCTGCTTTTGTTCCACCTGCTGTTGTTCCTGTATAACTAATTAAAGCATCTTTACCAAAATTATGAAATGCTATTGGATGAGCTGCAGGAACATTGCTAAATGTATAAGTTCCATTAGCTACCTGATAAGCACTATATTTATTATCAAATATATAAAGATAACCTCCTGTTATAGCTTCTATTCTTACTTCAAATAATGAATTTAAACACAGTTCACTTAATACTGCGTATGTTGAAATTAATTCTAAATCAGCTTTACCTGTAACTATATCTAAATTTATTTTATTTATATTGTATTTTTCTCCTGAAACAACAATAGTATCTGCAAGAGAATAACTTGTAATAAAAGCATTAGTTAATACTGCTTTTAATTTTGTTAACCTATTGAATTTATTAAATATAGAAGAAACATAATTTGAATAGTATTCAGAAAATAAGTTTTGAGTATATCCTTGTGTATCATTATTAGCAGCATCATATTCATTGTTTTCTATTCCAAAATGATTTGTTTTAGATATATCTGTACTTACTGCATTACTCGGTATAAAGTAAGAAGTCGTAGAACCTGTATAGTGAGCAGCTCTATCATTATAAACATAAGGAATGTCTGTTGCTGATGTAAGAAGTATTGGATAAAACAAAACTGGTTTTCCTATATATGGATTATATTGTTCTTGTGTTCCAGCACTATCATCTTCATTAGACTTAGTTACACTAAAACCAACTTGAGTTGTTGACCAAGAACTAGCTGTACTATTATACAGTCTTTCAAACTTCATATGACCAAAACCTGGTTTTATTACATATTCTTGTTTGTTTCTAGTGTCTCCTTTATATTCTGCAGTTGCTTCTCCACCCCAAGCAATACCGTTAGTTTCTTGATGTTGTTTTGCTAGTAAACTTCCTAAATCTTCGTATTCAAACATTAATTTAGAATAAGGTAATGTTGACTCTACAGAACTAGAAGATATGTCTATTTTATTAGTTATGTCTGTTTCTATTGTAGATGATGTATAAAAGTCATCAAGTGTTTTTACAACAATAGTCTTTTGTGTTGAAGAGTCATTTCTTACTTCTGCAACAAGATTAAACATCTTAAATATGCTTGATAGAAAATCAAGAACCGACATATCAGGCATATTCTCGTGTGTATAAAATACACCTGTTGAGTTTGTTGTTAATGTGGTTGCTGTTCTTGTTATGTCAGGAACATTTATTTCAAACTCTCTGTCAACTCTAGCAATTAATCTTAATTCAAAACCAGAAGTAAAATTAATAGGAGAACCACTATCTGTTATTATTGTAAATGTGTATGTTCCCTCATCTAAATTAAATTCAATATAGTCTGTTGTTCCAGTTTGAACTTGTTGTGTAAATTCATCGTATAAGACACCGTCTCTGTTTATTCTTACATCATATTTTGTTGATGTATCAGAACTAACAAGACTTAATCTACCTATTATATTATCTACTCTACCATTAGGTATTGTTATTTTTACTTTATCTGCTGCAGCACCACTTGCAACACCTGATGAATTTATAAAATTAGCTTTAAAACCAATAGCACTTGTACCTGAAACATAGCTTATTGATTCACCAATAGAAAACTTGTTTAATAATGTAGTTACTTTTCCGTCTTCTTCTCTACTAATTATTTTACCTTCTTTTTGATGAAGCCACATATAAAGATTATAGTAATCTAAATTATTTGTATTAAAGAAATCAGTAGAAAAGTTAACTGTTTCTCCTTCTTCAGATAATAATTTTTCTATAGCTTTTATTATAATGTCAATTCTGATGGCTGGTTTTAATTGGTCCCAACTAACTCCATTACGTTTAGAGCTAACAGGGTAGCTTCCATTCTTAAATAGATTACCATCAGCTTTAACTCCATAAAAATCTGTGCTACTATCTATATATAATCTTTCAGTATGAGTAATTAAAGGAACAACTAACGGTCGTGTATGAGCTGTACCTTTTTCATCTGTTATATTTTTTGATGTAGTAAGAAATTCATATACACTATCAGTCCCTGTTGCTTGATAGTTCATATAAAAGTTCTTTAGAAATACCAATTCACTTAATTTAGTGTTAGATAGTTTTTCTCTAAGGAATCTCAGGTTACCATAAAATATAACTTTATAAGCATAAGGTTTATTAAATTTAAGATTTACTCCTTGAAGAGTAATATATCCTTCTTTATATACTCTGCTGTTTATTTCTATTCTAGCTTCTTTAGCATTGTTAGCATCAAACCCATCTATTGCATAATTATAATAATGTTGAAAGAATTTGTTATTTCTATCTGAAGCAGGTAAGGTAAAGTTTTTACTAAAATCCGTAAATATTTTAGATGGGTCTTTAGCATCTTTTATAGAAGATTGAATATTTATTGAACCATCTGTAAAAACATCAAGTTGCTGATTATCTATAAAAAGTTCTACAGTCTGTTTCATTATCTAACTGAATTAATACCGTCAAAAGCATAATCAAACTGAACAGTATAGTTTACAAGTTTATCGTTTAATTTTGTTTTATATGTAAAACTAGAATCTTTAACTGCTACAGGCAAAGTAGTAGTTCCTTCTGTAATCCATATATCTTCTGATTGCATTAATTGTCTGATAGTTTCATTGTATTCTTCCTTTAAGAATCCTGTGTTTAATGTAATTGATTTTTTACTTGTAACATCTTGAACTTTCATTGTAGGGTCATAGGTATTGTAATTAACCGATGATGTTGAAGAGTAAACTGTTCCTGTATTAAAGTTTTCTCTTTTTACACTTAAAGCATCTGTTCTTTTTTTATTAAACCATAAATCTTGTATTGCACCAAATTTATTTATAAATGATATTTTATAGTTTGAGAACTTAGAACAATCTAAATATATTGGATATATTGTTTCTATTGCAGTTCCTTGTGATGATGAGTATGTTGATGCAGAAGTATTTGTAGATATTATTTCTATTTTACTAACAACAAGTCCACTTGATGGATATTGTATAAATCTATTACAATCTTCTGGTCCTTGTGGTGCATTACTAAATGGTTGTGAATTATCTGTTTCAGCAATAAATTCATTTCCTTGAGAATCTTTACTGTAAAATCTAACTACAGAAACCCCATTGGGTCCTTTGTATACAGGAACTCTTACTGTTTCTCCTTCTGGTAAATAAATACACTCATTGCTTATTAGCTTAGATGATGAGTTTGCAGAATTTATTCCATCTTCAAAATAACCATATCCTTTTGTTGCAACACCATAATCAGTTTCAATAGTATTTGAAGTAGCATCACTATATACATTTTCTTTATCATATCTCCACCAACAAGTTGATTTTATATTAGAAAGCCCACTAGAAGAAACTGTATAGTTGTTGTTAAATACTACATCAATATAGTCTTGTATAAGTTCAGATAATTCAAATCTAATTGTGTTATTTGAATCTGGATTTATTTTCTCTATTGTATATTGCTGCGTTGAAGGTTCACTTTCCCATTTGCCAGTCCAACAATATAATGTTAGGGTAGAACTTTTTAATACTGCCATTTCAATTCTTTTTATATATAACTAATAAAAACAATATAGTATTACACAGACTTAACAAACAACAAGATTTGTTACTTCTCCAGGATTATTTACTCCTATTCTAAATGAATAACCTGTATTAGATTTAACAAAAGTATTACTTGTTGGTGTATAAAGATTTGTAAACGTGTCGTTTGTATATAGATATGTTCCATCTTGCAATGTTCCAGCATAAGCAAGTTTTACATCAAATACCGATATGTTTGAACAGGCTGCTGTAGATGTTGATTCTACAGAACTTGAAACATTAAATTTATTTGTAACTGGAGTTGGGTCTGGTGCAGGTCCTGGCGTAGGATTTATTGCTTCATTACAACTTGCACAATCAGGATAATGTATTAAGTTTGCTAGGTTTATACTTGAAGCTGAACCAGCAGTTGATTTAAAAACCATACAAATTCCATTATCAAGTATTGCAGCTGGATAGTTAGTTCCTAAACTTGTTAAACTACCATAAACTTTTAATATGTCACTTCCATTTGTCTCACAATCTCCGTATGTATAAAAATTAGATATTGTTGGAGGTGCTGCAGGTGTTATTGTTGCTAAACAAGCAGTACACCCAAAGAATGTTGTAAATGTTGATATATCAGGTGCGTCTGTAATTTCTACATTATCTAAATACTCTTTACATATATTGTTAACTGTCTTAATTACTAGAGCTGTAGATATTGGACCTGTAGAACGAACTGCAGTAATGCTTCCTCCAGCTCCACCACAATCAATAAACCTTGCATAATAAAAAACAATAGCAGGTGCTTCTGGTTCTTCAATAACTGTTGTTCCTTGACATTCAGTACAATTTGTATATGGTTGCTGCCTTACAAGTTCTGATGCAGATAAAGTAAGATAACCTGCAGGAAGAGTATCAGTTTTAGCAAACTCTTGTATAAGTTGATAACAACCTCTTCCACCACTTTGTCCTACATCTTTTACGTCTATAATATATTCTGTAGGATTAGTATATGTAAGACCATCTAATAAAAAGTATTCTGTTTTAGTAGAATCATCACATCTTCTTGCTCTTAGCTTTTGTATTGTTCCTGATGATGGTTGACTAGCTGGAGGTCCTGCACATCCATAATCAACACACCCTTGAGCTACACCATTTGTAGTTACATATCTAAAATTAGTTCCATCTGAATATGTTCCTACTGGAGCAACTGTAGTTCCAGCAGCATTAGTATAAAATTTAGTTGCAGTACAAAAAGCTGTAGTTCCAGCTCTATTTGGAAATATATCGTAAGTAGAAGTTGGATTAGTACACGCTGTTATATTTGCTGAAGAACTTGTATAAAACTTAGCGTTTGTAGTTTTGTAGGTTGCTCTTGAATCCCAAGCTATTAAATAGTTTGCAGTATCTTCTGTAGCTGTTCCACCAGAAGTAACTTTACAATTATAATAAACACTTCCTGTTGCTGTTTGAGCTTGTCCTCCATAATTTATTCTAAGTTCGTCAGTTGTTTCACCTGATATTGCACTTAATGCACCAGTTCCCCCACTTGAAGAAGTTCCTTTGTACCATTGATAACTTGGACTACTTATGTTTGCAATAGCAGCAGTAATTACAACTTTTTGTGATGTAAAGGCTGAATGTATATCAACACCATCTTCCGTACTTGCAGACACAGTTACTGTTGCTGGTAATGTGTTTCCTGTGTTAGCATCAGCTCCTGTTGGATTATATCCACATTGAGTTAATTTATCTATTTCCCCTGAAGGACTAGATAATATTCTTGCATACCAATCAACTAAAGTACCACTTGCGTTAGGTATTAGTAATTTATACCAAAGTCCGTCACCACCAAAAGGTGATGTTCTGTCTTGATTGCCAAATAATTGTGTTCCGTTATTTATAGTTCCTGTAAAATAAGCAAGGTCATCTGTTTGTAAACCACAAGGGTCTTCTCCACCTGTTCCAACACTACTTGAGCTTTGTGATGATATAGCTATTGAGCTAGTAACATTAACAGTTCCTCCTCCAACTTCTTGTTTAGTAACTACTGTAGGACATTCTGCGTAGTTTGTTATTTCTCCTGGATTATTTTCTCCTATAACACAATAAAAACTACCTGATGTTCCTATTTTATAATAATCTCCAGAAGAAGTATATGGTTGACTTAATAATGAATCAGCATAAAGTATAACCCCATTACCAAGAGATTGATTTGTAGCAAGTCCATAATAGACATCTGCAGTTGCAGTAGCAGCACAAGCGTCTGTATTGCTGTTAAAACTTGATTGACTAACTTTAGTTGCTAAAGCTTGATTTGTATTTGCATCACTTATAACAACCGATATGTCTACTGCAGCACTATCTTGAGTTATGTTGTCAAGTGTCAGTTTAAATGTTTCATCTGATTCAGCAGTTAAATCAGAAACAGGCTGAAATGATTGTGAAGCCGTATTGTTTATTACTGTAAACGAACCAGTTAAGTTTCCTCTTTGTAGGTCTGCTGCTTGTACACCTGTTATCGTAAAAGGTACATTTGTATTATCTGGAACACCTACCGTGTTTAATGTAATAGTAAAAGTATCTCCTTCATAAACATTACTTGTACTTGTACTTAAATAATATTCTGCGTTTAACGATACTGTCCCTGTTAATGTTGTTGTTGCCGTCACATTAGAAGAAGCAAAGTTTGCTGATATTGGTTGTGAAGGACTTATAGCTAAAGCTGAATCGGCTGTATATCCTGCGTTTAATACAAGTGTAGTTGTAAAACTATAAGCGTCACCTGACTCTCCTGTTTTAACTGCATTATTTAAATCACCACCTATTGTATATCCTGCTGAAGGACCATTTATTCCATTTGCAACTGTAAGTGTTGCTGTGTATTGAGTGTTAGCTGACCAAGAAACCACTTTAGTTGCAGTATATGTGTTACCTGCTGAGTCTGTTGCAGTAACTCCGTAAGTTTTACTTCCTCCTGAACCTTCTGTAAATTGTGGTTCTTTTGTTGTATTACCAGCTAAAGCTCCACCAGTCCATAAATAAGAAACAGGAGTAAAATTATTTGGCACAACAGATAGTGTTATGTTAGAATTAACTACACCTGTGTCAGGACCAGCTATTGATATTGATGCGTTTTCTATTACGCTTCCATCTGCTCCTGCAGCTACTACATAATAAGGACTCCTACTGTTAAGTTTTTTTGTTGCCATTTATTTGGTCATTTATATCTTTTAAATAACTCTCTTCTACATCTTTTGTTAAAGAGGTCATAATGTTTTTACTTACAAAGTCAATAAATTTTGAACCTTGATAGTTGTATCTTTTGATAGTACCTTCTTCAGAAATTGATTTTGCAATCATCCAAGCAATATCTTTTAACCTGTTAGCTCTTTTGTATTTTATGTTTGATGATTGAAGTCCTTTTTCTTTAACCCATTCTAATATTTTATCTCTTGGTGGCATTTTACCAGGACCTCTTCCATCTTCTACAAATGTTGCGTAACCTTCAGCAAATATATTTATTCCTGTTTTAGTTACAACTCCATAAATACTATTTCTTAATCTTTCAGATGCAACTAAATCTTCTTGTGTAAGTCGGTCTTTTAGTTGGGTTACAATTTTTTCTTTGTATTGCTCTAATGTTGCTTGTAATCTTGACATTAACAGAGAGATAATTCGTTAGTAGGAACTTCTATGTTTATAGTAACTCCCCATCCAGCTAATTGATTCTCAAAGTTATCTTGAAATGGTTCTGCTGTTACTGTTGAGGTAATCTGAAAGTTATCTGAAAAAGCATTACCTCTTCTCATTTCTTGTTGTATGTCATTTACTACTTGCAGTTGAGTGTTTAATATATCTTGCAGGTTGTCATTACCAAACATCATATCTTCAGTTTGTTTTTCTTTTGTTACATCTACTATGTCTAAACATAATAATCTAATAGATGCAGACATAGTTCTTTCGTTAAACGATACATTGCCAAATATTATGTGAGCTAAAGGAAATATAGTTGTTTTATTTAAATCAACTTCTGTTAGGTCACCAAACGTAACCGTTTTAGTTATTCCGTTTGCTCTTAGTATTTCTTTTAATTTATCTAATATTGTATAAACTTGTCTCATCTTGTATTTTGTTTAATCATTTTATTTTCTAATTCGTTTTTCTCTTTTTCAAACTCTAACCAGGTTAAGCATTGGGAAATTGGAAGTCTTGTAACTTCTTCAAATTGTCTGACATCTCCTTTAGCGAGTGCGTATACTGATTGATACCAACCCCATTTTGCTCCAAATGATTCTGAAAGTCCGAATCCTCCTTCAGTTGTTTCTGTAAAGAGTCCGTCAAATGTATTGACAAGTCTTTCCCTAAATGATAAAAAAAAACCGTTGCTCCTAATGCTACTTGTATAGGAGAGTCTTTCATTACTTCTGCATATTTATCGCTTCCCTCGTAGTCTTCTATTAAGTAGAAATCATTCTTCTGATGTTTAGTTGGTCTATATAAGATTGCCATAGCTTTGTGCATTTGTTGCCAATCGCCAATATACTTTTCTAAGTCTACAAACTCACCTAAACTAATATCTTCCAGCTTAGGTATAAATCCAAACGTAACATTATTACCGTCTGGGTCTATCATATTGAATTTATTATGTAAACTACTTTTTTGATTAAACAATTCGTTGATATGAGTTATTATATAAGAAAATTCAGTCATTGGTAATTTGTATGCTTCTTTTAAACTAACACCACAAAAACATTCTAATAGCTTAAGATTAGAGAATTCAACCTCTTCAGATGTAGGTTCTTCTTTTTCTGTTAGATGTTGTACGTCTTTGATGTATTTTTGATATTGACCAAGCTTTATATCTTGCAAAGATGAAGGGATGTTTATTGAAATGGTTTGACTCATAGTATTATAACCTTATATAATTATTATGTAGTAAAGATATGAAAATAAAACACTTTCCATAATATTAGTTATATTATCGAAGATTAAGACTTACACACTAT
>Ga0209535_1002822_pt1 | contig 11269 bp, 9 predicted proteins | sample LinPmetageLP28_FD_184041 | JGI IMG/M metagenome (GOLD analysis project Ga0209535, IMG submission 184041) | Marine viral communities from the Pacific Ocean - LP-28 (SPAdes) (version 2) | ecosystem: Environmental > Aquatic > Marine > Oceanic | place: Pacific Ocean | collected 2009-08-22
AGTATGTCACTTGCCAGTCAATAGGATTATCACCACAGATAGCATTACTCAACTCAATATGTTTTTCAACAGAATGATCGAAGACACCAATCTGAATATATCCATCATGAGTTACGCACTCACCGTTACCAATGTCAACTATGAATAACTGTTTCATTTATCATATATCACAGAGCGATTGTTCGTTATACCAAAAATCTTCCCAATCTGACTCTGTTGCCTCAGAAACAATTGGAACGATAACTACTGCTTTTCCGTCTTCGGAAGTGATTTTAAAACTTTCTCCGTTTTCAACCCTTTCAAAAAGTGCATCAAAATTTCGTTGGAATTCGTCAACTGTAAACTGTTCCATTCGTAAAAATACAGTATTTCTGCATAAAGTTTGTCTGGGTAATTGTTCATAAAAAGTAATAGGGCGATTTTTTGCTGGAATTTTTTATCGCCTATTTTTCAAACTCAAAGTGAATTATCACTGGCTACAAGTGGACCAGCAAATGCTAGAACGTCATCATCAAGGATCTCACGACAGAATTCAAGGACTCCCATGAACTCTTCGATGCTATCGCACTCAATGATCTTCTGGTCACCACTCTCGCTGTATAGATTGAACTTGCGGGATGAAGTGTCAACCACAACTCTGCTGAGATAGTCGTCTTCGTGCATGGGTCGGTGCCTTGCTGTACCTATGTATTATAGCATAGATGATCAGGATTGCACACGCTCCCCTGTGACAGGATCTCGTCTGTCATAGTCCCATCCACCGACCAAGAATCTGCTCTTATCACCGGGATAATCATCAGGAGATTTACCCTCATATTCAACGTGCAGTTTTTCATCTGGGTTTAGTGGATCAAGATGTCTTGCTGCCCATGCCTCATAGAAACAATCAATCTCACATCCATTTCCAGATTTAAGATTCACAACTCTACCCCAATCGATACTCTCAATAATAAGATCCTGAGATGATCCAATTTGAGTTAAAGTTACAGTGATTGACTCTGTGTCAACAAGACCCTGCCAATACTCAGGAAGATAGATTTTATTATGTCCTTTGATTCTTCCTCTTACATAGATACCAGCTTCTGGACCTTCGGGAATGACATGACGAACTCTCCAACCTGGTTTTTTCAGGTTAGGAATATCAAATGCACCTCCAATGCCTTTTGCTGAGGTGGCATTTCCTGTCAAATTTCCAATGAATGTGGGACATGTAGTGACACCTTCAACCTCCAAATTTACCTCAAACAAACCATTTTTTAAGTGAGCAGAGATTGGATTACAACAATCTTCCTCTTTATCGTCAGCAGCACCAAATGTGCTGTTCTGTTGCCATGAACCTCCACCGCAACCTGCTTCGGGATCTCCGTATAGTCCCTGACATCCTCCATGTGGCATAATTTACCTCCTATTGTCCTACAAATTTATCAGTTAAAAGATCTTCGGCAGGGAAAACGTTAGGTTCCCTAGGAGTATCTGCCCTCTCACCGTAGACTGTATAGTAGCAGTTAATTGGAAGAGCAGAGTGTGATCCAACTTTGATTGTTGTTCCCTGCTGCCCTTTCACAAATAAAATCTGAGGAGCTCCAATAGGAGTCAGATTCACTGTGATTGTATCTTGATGCACCAACCACTCCCATTCTTCTGGAAGTGTGATAGTATCACCATTTTTTAATTTACCACGCACAAAGACATCCTTGGTAGGACCCTCCATGCAGGTATAACGAAGTTTATATCCTGGTTTCTTCGCATGATCGATTACAAAATTGCAACTACCTTTATTGATCGTCGTAATAAATGCTTTTCTTACATCAATCTTATCGGCAACAAGAGTTTTGGTCTTAGTCTCTTGCTCTACCCAAAGATTATCACGAATATGTTGATCATCCTGAACTTCCATGGCAAATTCGCCCTGTTGCTCAGAACTCTTATTGACCATACAAGTTCCCTCCATCAACCCAAAGGCATCAGGTGATCCCACATGCACACCATTCTCAACGTATGCAGAACCTAAAATCTTTTCGTCATCAGATTTACCAACAGATGATGAGGTTTTACCTCCAACGATTAGTTGTTTGTGTACCTGTTGGTCATCACTACTCCATGCCATAATTAACCTTCTCCTGTAATTGGTGCTTCTTGTGCTGTTCCGCGTTTACCATATCTAGATGATGCAGATTGGCAGGATGCTTGTGTCCCATACAACCCCAAGGTTCCGTTGGATTTAATAGTGACAGATTGTTCACTGTTAATATCACACTTTTGTTTACCATTAATCTCAACGTTTGGTGAGTTAAGTTCAATCTTAGAGTTAGATTTCAATGTGATGTTACCATCATTATTTCCATCACCCTTTGCCTCAATAATAACATTTTTACCTTGAAGATTGATGTCACCACACTGACAAGTTACAGCAAACTTACCATTTTCAACCTGAATATTGAATGTAAGGTCTGCTCTTTCACGGTCTTGTCCACATTTTATCACAACTCCACCAGGAGATTCAAGTGTGGTATGACTATGAGTTCCATTACCCTGAGGGCGATCGATACTCATGTAGAATCTATGTCTCGGATCTTGTTTATTGTTTAGATAAACAGCTTCTCTAACATTATCAGGATCTAGACGACCAAGTTCAACTTGACCATAATCATTCTCAATCCAACTTGTAAAGTGATTAGTCTTATCTGCCATTATTAGTATCCTCCGCCATATCCTGGACTACCTGGTGAGGGTGAGGGAGATGGACTAGGTGTAGGTGATGGGGTGGGGGTAGGTGTGGGGGTAGGTGATGGTGATGGAGTAGGCATTGGTGAATATCCTGCTCTTGAAAGTCCTGTATCTCCTATTGGTGCTCCTCCACCAGCACCGCCAGACGATGAATATCTTGGTACTCTTCTCTGTGTTGATGTTGAACGTTGAGAACGTTGGTCAGGAGTATCTTCGATATATCCATGTGGTTCAGAAGTATGTTCTGCTCCCACCATTTTTCTACCGTTATGTAAATGATAGGGACCATAGTATGGTTTTCCGTTCAAATATCCATCTGGTTTTGCACCAACACAGTTCACAACTTTAATAATTTGATCATCGGTAACAGATTCGATAACATCATCAATATTATCTTGACCTCTATATTTTACACGAAGAAGGGGAGTAAGTAAAGCCCCAGCACCGGTTTGAGTATTTATAGTAAGATCTGGAACGTCAGTGAATCCTTGTCCTCTCTGATCCTCGGGGATTCTAACTCCAAGAATAGATCCATTAGTAGAGAGGATAGGTTCTAATGTAATTTCATTATCGTCTCCACTAATAGTGATTGTATCACCATTGTTAAATGAAACTCCCGTTTTTCTAACCGCAATATCATCAAGTTCCAGAATCACAGGGAACGTTGCGCCACCTAATTCTGTTGCAACATCCAATTCTGCTGGTTCTGGAACTGGTGTTCTAAAACTAAATTCCTCAGGAATAAAGAATCCATTTCCAATTGTCAATCCCCTCGACGGCATAAATCCATCAGCAGGATTACCATCCTCGTCCTCAGTGCCATCAGGAAATACAAGACTTGATCCAAGTGGTGGGTAAACAATAGTCCCAGGTGGAACAGTTATGTCTCTACCAGGTATAAATTTTTGAAAGTCTCCATCTGGGGTTCTCGTAACCGTATCATCTTTCTCGGCAAATGTTCCATATGGTCCACCGATTGATCCATCAGGTGCTGGAAGAAAATCCTTTCCTGTTTCTAGAACAATAATTTTTTGAATTGGACGTGGATTTGTTTTGAGATTATCAAATCCAAAACGAGGTCCACCACCACCATTAGGGGAACTAGGAGGAGTCCCACCACCATTACGGGAACTAGGAGGAGTCCCACCACCATTACGGGAACTAGGAGGAGTCCCACCACCATTACCACCACCATTAGGGAAACTAGGAGGAGTCCCACCACCATTACCACCACCATTAGGGAAACTAGGAGGAGTCCCACCACCATTACCACCACCATTGAGGAAACCAGGAGGTTCCATGATTACTTGGAGACCAGCCCCACCACCCTTTCGTCCCGTTTTGCCACGTACAGAGACAGATGGGACACTGGTGAATGTTCTATTTTCAATATCAGATCCTTCAATATCAACTGCAATAACTTTTCCTTTACTGTTAGTAATTACATTAACCTCTGTCGGAGTGGTTCCACCACCAAAAACTGTTGCAACTGGTGGCGAATTTAATTCAGCAAAGGGATTACACGCTTCAAGTTGTGCAAGTGCTTGTCCAGGTATCCCACTGACAGTATCGAAGGCATTTTTTGCTGTTCCAACAAGACCCTCAGCAGCACCCGTAACTGAATCAACCGCACCAGTAACAGAATCAAGAACATTTTTACCTGCGTCCATCAATCCACCAATTGGTTCTGGAAGATTACCTCCACCACCAAGGGCCCCGCCAATCATACCAAGGAAATCACCAGGTGCTTCTGGTGCGTTGCCAGAGAGCATATCACCCTGAGCAATGTCCTGACACTCAGTCTCACTTTGGCAAGTAAAGAGTGCTTTGAGTGATGCCAAGAAGTTTTGAGCAGCAGCAAGAGGAAGTGAGACAGCACCTAGAACACTATCAAGAGCACCAGTAACACCACTGACCGCACCACTGACTGCACCCATAACACCATCAATTGCTCCTGTGATTCCATCAGTAACACTGTTGATAGCACCCATAGCACTATCCAATATACCGCCGATAACGTTATCCACAAGACAGTCAAGAGCACCAGTCACTCTTCCTAACATATCTTGGAGAAGACCACCCATCTGGTCAACCAATCCGCCAATAATATTCTCAAACAAACAACCCAATCCCTCCAATGCCCCGTCCATGGCTTTCTTGAAGTCCTTTGCCATGCCATCGATAGGAAGTTTCACCGATAGTTTTGCCATTGCCTCTGACATACTTTGCAAAGCAACACCACGAACTTTGTCCATGATATCCTTCATATAAGCAGAAACTGCCTGAGAAGCTCTCTCAACTTCTGCTGAGATGTTTCCTAATTTTTGAGACAGTGGATCTACAAAAAGACTTTCTTGTGATTGAATAAAAGCAACTTGTGCCTGAACACGTTGAATTGCGAGTTGAATACCTGCCTGAGGATTGTCATCAGCACAACTCTGTGCTGTTTTTACTTTTCCGGTGTTCTTTGCGTTCTCATGTGCTGCTTTTGTTCCATGGTCAGGAATATCCTGTCGAACAGATTCTAATTGAGCACCCTCAGTAGCAAGAGTTGGTTTTGTTTTAACACCACCAGTTCCTTGCTGAACATCTGGTTGTGTGGGATCAGACTCTCCTGGTGCTCCATCCTTTTTAATATTATGCTGCGATTCTACTAACCCATTAGTAAATCCACTGAAAGGTTTAAACCCAACGTCAGGTATCTCTTTGGGATATGTAAGTTGACTTGACTTATCAAGGACTCCCATGACAACAGGTTGTTGTCCATCTTCACCGTCAAGGAAGAAACCAAAGACCCATTCACCACCAGAGAAGTTCACACTCTGAGACATGCCACCCTGGTTTCCACCAGCAGTGACAGGCATCATACAGTATGCCCATGGTAGATCATCATCCGTAAGTTCTTCTACTTGTGCAGTATGGTATCCCATAATGCGAACCTTTACCCGGCGTTTCATGCCAGGAAGATCACCGGCAGGGAGACCAGGTGAGTTGTCTTTCCATTTTTTGGAATCAACTACTTGGCCAAGCCACCAGAAGAACCCGTCTCTTCCTACAAAATTCTTTTTTAAAAGTCCTTGTTCTAACATTATTAGTCGTCGTAGATTCTACATTCGTCTGCTTCTGGTTCCATCTCACAGAAGAGTTCTAGTGCTGTGGGATCATGATGATCTCCTGCCTCAATCTCTGCTTTGTGATTAGTAGCATAAACTTCTAGTTCCTGCAACTCACCTTCAATATGACGACGTTGTTGTGGAGATGTAGATGCGTTGTCTAAAATCTCTTTGTCCTTAGCGATGTGTGCTTCGATGTTTTCCATTAACTCGTTTTCCTCCCGTATGAATCTCGGATTACTCCCAATTGTGTGTAACACTCTTTTGGAGATACAAAGTGGCATAAAGTTGATATTAAGTATTTACCACTTAACTTTTTGTCCAAATCGGTTGTTTCCTCAGATACTCTGGGGAAATCACATTGAATGACATCCCCAGCTTTTAAACTAAAATCTCCTGGTATAGTTATGGAAGTAACTACGGAGTGTAATTGATTATAGCGCATAATTGACTGAACCATGCGTTCCATAACCTTATCGTTAGATTCATCCTTCTTAGAAGCGAATCTTGCTAGTTGTGCCTTTGCATCTTTACCACTAGGCATTGTACCAACATCTAGGACTGCTGTCATCAATCGTGTGGGAGTTTCTGTAAAGGCAGGATTAATAAAATCATAATCTTCCTTATCACCACCACTATGTTTTACTCCATCCTGCTCAGTAATATTAAACTCTTTTACTGTGTATGTAAATGAATAGGGATCCCAAAATAAAGTTCTATTATTGTATGCCCCTAGCATTAAATTTGATTGAACTTCAACTGAACGTTGTAAGTCATAATTTAAAATCTTTCTATCATACTCCTTAGGCAACATGTCTGATGCGTTATAGATATACTTTTTCTTTGCCTCCTGTGAGATAAGGTTATCTACGGATTTAAAGTTCATCCCATCCTGTGTTTGATAGAAGAAGAATCCAGCAGTTTTAGCATAGTTTTCAGTAGGAATACTCTTTGTTCCTAACCACGTATTGACATAAAATGGTTTACGATCATTACCAATAAAATTATAAGTATTAGATGTTTCCTCAATGTTCTCAGGTTTAAATTCTGCCTCCAAAATTTCTTCAATAATCGATGTCACACTTTCAGAAATCTTTCCCTCATATCTTTTCGTAACCCGTGTCATCTCATTAGAATAAGCTTCTTTGGATACTAGATGTATGTCAAAGTTATCCTGAGTTGTAGTCTGATCAAGATTCATCATCTTATTAAGATACAACTCATATTTCAATGGAGTGCCTTCCTCATCTTCAATATTAAATAATACTTTTTCACCACCACGAATCGGTAATCCTTCTATGATACTGACAAGTTTCTTCTTATCATCTGGATCAGTTATAGAATTACCAGTATCAAATACTTTTAATGCTGCGGTAATATTATTTGATAAAATACTTTCATAGTACGAGAATGCAACTACGCCATTCTTTACATCTATACCTCTACCCTCGTCTTTTGCTGCTTGGATAACAAAGGATTTTATATTTGATTTTTCCCCTAAGTTTGCCATTATCCTTGCTTATATAAGAAACCGTATAGTTGAGCCTTATACAGACTATTTAACGAATCTTGTGAGGCGCGTGCTGATACTGGTTTTCCTCGTCCTGATGGTGCCTGAGGAGATGGTAAATTAACAGGAATGATTGCTTGATCACCTACTTGTGGTTTTGAAGAACCACTGCCGCTACCACCAGATCCACCCCCACTACTCCCACTGTTTAAAGTTGGAACAGCAGCAGCAGATGAAGATGATGGTCTCTGTTCACTAGAAATTTGTGCTGGTAGTGGTGGTGGTGGTGATGTTCCGGGTTTAGAAACATCATCACTTATTTTAGCATTGGTTGCTTTGAGTCCTGAATTACCAGCAGTGTTAAAATAATGATTTTTAAATTTAACAACGTTAACATTTTGAGATGGATCATTAAATGCGGCACCGGTTCTAAAACCAGTCGCTCCCAAAAGTTTATTGATATCACTTTCTGACATACTAGAAGATGCAAGTTTTGTTTTTAATTGATTCACATCCTTAGCAAGTTCAATGGCACTTGCTGCCTTTGCCATCTGTGCATCACTTCTCTGAGTGTTAATTGATCCATCAGAAACTGGTTGATACTGACCTTTACCCATGATAACACCAGTTATAGTCTCATCATTTGCCATGAACATTCCAGGTCCAACCTTACCAGATTGAATAAGTCCAGCACGATTCATTACACTACGTGCTACCAATGCCATACCCAATTCACCTTCACCCCCTGATTCTGCAAGAACCAGTCTTTGGAACAGATCCATTTCACTACCAGCAACAGTTGCACTCGGAGTTGAACTTGGAGTTGAACTCGAAGTTGGAACCAAAGGTGTCTGTGGTTGAACCTTAGGTGGTTTAGGTTTTGGTGTAACAGGTATTGTGACTTTGGGGTCGGTAGTAGATATAGCTCCAATTTTTTTAGCAAATTTTGGATTTTTCTCTGCTTTCTTCTTCATGGCTTCTTGAAGTTTCTTCACATCACCATCACCACCTGCTGGTTTGGGTTCTGCAACTGCCTTTTCACCTGCCATCATTGGAATTCCAAAGGCATCAGATATCTTATCACCAAGAATCCTACCAAAACCACCAGAAGCAATGTCAGCACCCATATATGCAAGAAAAATTGTAGTCGCAAGAACACCACTTGCACCACCAGTAAATGGTGTGGCAACACCAAGAGCACCCATCAATGCTGCAAATCCTGCATCAATACCCGCACCAGTTACCGCACGAATTAAAGCACGTCTCCAATCGACACCACTAATAAGATCCATTCCGAATCCATAGGCATCTCCAATAAAGGGAATATACTTACCAAATTTTTTCAGGAGTGAGTTTACACCCTTAGCAACTCTACTAAGAATACCCTTCCCTTTACCCAAATATTCAAGAACAGAAGTAAGTTTTGGAGAATTTTTTTCTGCCCACTCAGATAGTCCGGCAGTAACCTTTTTATATTGCTTACTTACAAATCTACCAAATCTACCGGTTTGTTCTAGAACTATTTCTGTTCCTTCTTCTAACTTCTTTACACCCTTCTTACCTAAATCAAGAGCACCACTACCAATGTTTTTCAGTCTATCCATGAAGGATGGAGCGCCAGTTCCAGTTATTTTTGGTTTCTTCTTGAATGGATTGAGGTTATCAAAGAAACCTGGTTTCTTACCACCAGTAATTGTTGGTTTCTTTTTGAGTGGATTTGCATCAGCAATCGCGTCCTGTATTCCACCGAGTCCGGTTCTTTTGCCACCGGTTACAGTTACTGATTTAGCTCCACCCGCAAATGGATTGAATTGATTAACTTTTCTGCTAGTTTTGCTGAAAAAATCATCAGCACCAGTTACTGGTGGTCTTTTCCTTAATGGATTTTTGTCTAAAATGTCATCAATCTTGCCACGAAATCCTGTCCTCTTACCACCAGATGTAGTTACACCACCTCGTTTTCTGAGATTTACATCTGGATCTGGACCTTGACCTGGTTTTCTAGGTTTCTTCGGAGCATCAGGTTTAGGTTTAGGTTTCGGTTTTAGTGCTTTTAGTGCAAGGAGTGCTCCTCCCACCGCCAAGGCAGCATTTAAAAATGCAAGAATGGTAGGTCCTAAATCATCTAATACTTTGGCAACATCTTCTCCAAATGTTCCCTCGATCCAATCGTTAAACCCATCTACAAGGTCATAACCAAACTCAATTAGACCCGCAAAAATATCAACTATCGTTATAAAAGCATCAGTAATAAATTCAGCAACCGCTGCAAAACCTTTGATAATGTTTATAAAAGTTTCTGGATTGTCAATTGCCCACATGGCAATTTTAGCTATAATAATCTTACCAACAGCATCAAGAATCCTATCAAAGATACTTTTAACTGGTGCTAATGCTTTGGCAGCAATTCCTTTTGCTATTCCTTTGGCAAAATTTTCTTTTTTCTCTTCTTTATCCTTTCTTTTTTTATCCTGTTTATCTTTTAGATATGAATTGAAGGCTTGTTTTCTTTTTTGATTTCCCTTTTTAATAAACTTAGTTATCAAATCAATTTTATTTTCGACACTCTTTACATTTGTTTTTCCTTTCTTTGCTTTATCAATTTTTGGCGCAGAGAAAAAACTACTTTTATCTAATGTGGGTGCAACAACTGATGTTTTTTGTTGTGCCTGATCATAAAATTGACTAAAACCAGGACGTTCAGTTTTATCCAAGGCACCACCTTTCTTTCTCCCTGGCAGCATCTTAGTTGCTGATTTAACTTTACCAGCGGCGTTTGCACCCTTTGCTACATTTCCTATAAGTGCTAGCATTATAAACCACCTATGTTAAGGATGGCTTTAATCACCATCGTACCTAAATTCAGTGGATCAACACTACCAAGCATTGGCACATCAGATCCAGCAGCCCTAGCACCACCAGAACTCCCACTAGCAGCATTAACAGGTATAACAGAAGTAGATTGTTGAGCACCACCTGATTGTTTTGAAGGTGGAGTGATTGCAGAAGAAGATATCCGTGGAGATGATGCTATTTTAGGTGCGCTATCAGTTTTTGGAACATAATTTCCCCCAGGAGATACAGTATCCGTATCTGACGCCGTATCTGATATTTGAACACTAGTTCCATCTCCTTGTTTTCCATCGGGAGTAAGAACAATAATTTTCTTTGTACTTCCACCATAAACATACTGAGGCATCAGCTGACCATTCCAATGCTCTTTACCTCCTTTCTGAGCAATCGCCATATCATATCCACTTGAATTGCGTGATGTTCCATTCCAATTATCAAATCTAGATTGAAAAATTAAAGCACCAGAAGGAATTTTACCACCCTTAACTAATGATCCGTATTGACTTTTTGTATATACTCCTGGTGAAACTTTTCCATAAGGACTATCAAGATCAGTTTTATTTCCACCCATACTTTTCCAGTTAAATGGAGATTGCATCAACTGAGAGATTGCACCTCTTGGATTATTGCCTACATCATTTCCAGTAGCAGCAGGTTCTGGAACACCACTCTTCAACATGGTATCTAAGGAACCTGTAACACAACGACCTAAGGGTGCAGATGCTTTTTTGATATTTCCATCACTCATCTTTTCTAGGATTGGATGTTTGTTTTTACCAACTATACCACCACCAGAGAATCCTTGTCTTTCACCACTAACCTTTGGTTTGTTGGCGTTTGGTCCAATGTTAAACATAAGTGGATCAATACCAACCATGTTCATCATTCTTTCTCTTGCTCCTACTTGAAGCACCGACTCTCCTGGTGTGAGCATAGCAGGAACAGTATCAGTTCCCATTGAAGCCATTGTATTATCTTTCTTACTTTTTTTATTTCCACCAAATAAATTACCAAGAAATCCTCCCAGTCCACCAGTTTTACCATCCTTACCATCCTTACCAGTTCC
>Ga0209535_1002823_pt1 | contig 11267 bp, 18 predicted proteins | sample LinPmetageLP28_FD_184041 | JGI IMG/M metagenome (GOLD analysis project Ga0209535, IMG submission 184041) | Marine viral communities from the Pacific Ocean - LP-28 (SPAdes) (version 2) | ecosystem: Environmental > Aquatic > Marine > Oceanic | place: Pacific Ocean | collected 2009-08-22
TTTCTTTAGGTTTGATGTCTTTATACTTCGTAAGATCTAACGGGAACTGGATAACCTTTCCACCTCCAGCATAGCTTAAACGTTTGAAATAATCATTATCTTTAGAATTTAACCAAGCATCAAATGACATATCTGGTGCTTCTTCTAAATGTATCAACTTCAATGTGTTTAATATATCTTCATCAATATCAAATTTTAAGTCTACAACATCTTTCTTTGCCAGTTTGTCTAACTCAGACTTTGTTAAAGTATTCTTTGTGCTTTCAATATTATTTTTAGTTTGCATTTTTCTTTACCTCCTTTCTTAAAGCAATCAATTCTTGCTGTTTTGCGTCACAAGCTTCATCACACATTCTCCAATCATCTTTTAATGACTCCACTTCTTCTTGTAGTTCTATAATTGTTGCTTTCTGATTATTGAGACGTTCAGCAGCGTCTTTTTTAACATGCTCAAGTTCCAACTTTTCTTTTGCTCTATTCTTCTCCATTGCAAGAATTGCATTACCAAGATCTTGCACTGTATTAGCTTGTTTAATTGCTAAAACTTTTAGAGCTTTATAGTCAACTCGACCATGTTCACATGTTGCATGAGCTACTCTTTTTTTTTGAGGTTTAATCCAAAACCACTTCTCCATAACCTTTCTAAACGTTGGGCTATGACCAAATGACTTAGAATAACTTTGTTTAACTTTAAGCTTTGATTTACTCATTATTTACCCTCCAACAATTTTGTTAGCTCAGGTGGTAATGAGATATCAATATTCATTGTTCCACCTGCTGGTGGTTTAGTTGTAGCTGGTTTTTTAACTGGTGTTTTTACCTCTACTTTTCCAGTTTTTAATGCCTGATTAGATCTCGTCAAATATTCTTCGAGCTCTTTTCTATGCTTTGGGTTGTGATCATCATATTTTAATGATGTTTCAATAATGTGTTTATTAAAATCAAACTCTAATTGTTTAGCCATTATTTCTTCTCCTTATTAATTACATATTCAACTTCATAATCTGCAACTGCATCTCCAAATTCATTTCTAAATCTTTCAATCTGATATTCATTTGGCTTACGATTAGGCTGGTGTGTATATGCTAAAGGTTTAAGAGCATTTAGTGTGTCTTTTGCAATCTCTGTCTTATCCATTGCGTATTGCAAATTTTTAAATCTATCTGCAACTCTTGTGCTTACTCTTACATCTTCAAGATCTTCTTGTAGAAGCTCAAGATTAAAATCAACATTATCTGCAAACTTATCTTTTAATCTTCTGTAAGCTTTTTTTAATGATTGCAATTCGTTAGCAATATCCTCACTAATTTCATGCATTGGAGATCTGTTTTTATAGTTGTGATCAAACTTAACAACTGTTTTTGGATTGTCTTGTGACATATTTATTCCTATGTGATTGTTCGTATGAGCTCCCCTGCAAAGGAGCCCACACATTAAATTTCATCACAGGAATAATTAGATGAAAACTGGTAATAAGATTGGAGATACAATAATCGTTGCTATGATCAGCCCGAAAATATCTGTGTATGTATTCATTTCTCTCTATAAAACTTTTAGTCATATAAATTATCCTGTGTGTTTGCAGTATTAATTTGGAAGTTTGGAATTTCCTCTGTGACCTGAGTTTAGAGAGCTAACATTCACTTGCTCTGTTTTTCGTCTCGTTGGACTATGCAGTTTTTTCCTAATGAGGCACTCTGTTGCAAGCAGGTACGATACATATAATAGTTATATTTTTTTATTCAAGCAAATTGCTTATGATTCAAAACTGACTCTATGCTTAGCTTATTTCAATTCTTGTATGGGATAATGTGGGAGGAATTTATAAAAATTATTTTTTCTTACCTAAAAAATCAGGCCAACCTTTCCACTGATCTTTATATGTTCTAGCAGGTGCACTTGGAAAATTATTTGGTCTTTTTCCACTTCTATTGAAAATTCTAAACTCTGTTTCAGTTTTAATATTCTTTTTTTTTACAAAATTTTTTGCCTCCTCAAAATTAATTAAAGGCTCAACACCTAACCAATCTTCAATATTTTTCCAGCCATTATTTTTATAGGCATAGTTAGGTGCAGTAGGTATCCTGCTAGGTTTTTTCCCTGATTTACAGTACTTACTCCAATCATTCCAATTTTTTATCTTTAATTTATGAACAAATTTAATAGCTTCTTTATACTCAAGAAAATTTTCCCTTAAAAAACCTGTTCCTATAAATGGTCCCCATCCTTCCCATTTATTTTTGTAATAATCATTTGGTGTGAGGGGAATTTTTTTTGCTAATACTTTGTTTTTCTTTAAAAGTTTTTTAAAATCAGCTCTAGATTTAAGTTTAAATTTTTTTAATGTCTCTTTTGCACTTTCGTAAGAATAATATTTTATTTCTTTGAAATTTTTATCAAAAAAATTATCCCAGCTTCTCCAAACTTTTTTGTAAATATGTTGTGGTGTAAGTGGTAATTTCTTTTTAATTATATTTTTTTTTACAAAATTAGGCCAATCTCTACTATTTTTAATATTATTTTTTATAGCTATATTTTGTGCCTCCTCGTAAGTTACAAAATCTTCGATACCTAGCCAGTCATTAACCCCTTTCCAACCTTTGTTTCTGTATACGTTGCTAGGTGAACTTGGTATATCTAAGGGTCTATCTTTAGATTTTGCATAACGTCTCCAATCTACCCATCCTTTGAATTTTAATTTTACTACAAATTTTTTTGCTTCTTCATATGATCTCCAGTTACCATATGCATCATAACCAAGCCAATCAGGCCAACCCTTCCATTCATTATAAACCTGAAATGCTGCTATTGGGATATCTAAAGGTCTATCCTGAGTTTTTGTATATCGATACCAATCTTTAAATCCTTTTAATTTTAACTGAGCTACAAATTTTTTTGCTTCTTCAAATGGTCTCCAATTTACTCTCGCAACTCTCTCCCATACTTTCAATTTTATTGCTTTATCAAACTCTTCTGCTTCAATTTTATAAAGACTATTAGCTGAGGTGATACCCTCAATTGGAGATCCACCTCTTATTTTTATTCCTTCTGAAATTGCTCTTAAATATTCAGTAATTCTTGTATCCGATGAAGCTAATGCTCTTACAGTTATTGCAACATCATCGAAGCCTTGTTCTTTTGCAGCTTCATTAAAATCTACTCCTGCAGGAATAAATATTGGAATTAAAATGTAACCAAATTTTTTACCTTTTGATAAACGTAAAGCTCTTCCTGATGCCTGGACGATATCAACTTTTGATCTTTTAGGATCAGTAAAACACACACAATCAATTGCAGGTAAATCAACCCCTTCTGTTAGGCATCTTGCGTTAGTCATTAAACCTTTACCTTTAGCAAACTCTCTCATTTGAGTTGCTCTATCAGCTGTTGGCATATCTCCTGATACGTGGAAAGATTTTAGTTTTCCATATTCAGGATAAATTTTTGTAATTAAATCTTGTTGTGTTCTAAAATTATCTGCTCGTTTTATTGATCTATGAAATGAAATAGCATTATTAATTTTAAATTTCTTTATTGCCTTTCTTAAAGCAAGTGCGGTTGCAAGTTCTCTTGCTGTAATATCTTTTAATACCTTTTTTACTTCTAAATACTTATTTGAATTATAGATCTCCTCAATTTCAGGAACTGTTATTCCAAATGTAATGATTTTATAATCAGAAATAATAGGTGGTTTAGAATTAATTGCCTCTTTAAAGCTTAGTTCATAAATAAGATCTCCATAATCTCTAGGATCATCCATAGACATAAACTCATCACTATCGCCTTTAAACAATCTCTCTGTTGCAGTCATAGAAATTCTTTTTTTAATCTTCACATTCTTTTGATGAAGTAAATGAGCCATTTCTTTGGTTTTAGAGCCAACAGTTTTGTGAGCTTCATCCATAATTCCAAGGTCATAAGTAAATCCTCTTGAGCCTTTAGAGGTTGCTCTTCCAGATTGATAAGTAGTAAATAATACTTTGATCTTTGAAGTTTTTTTCTTCAAAAATTGTTTAATTAACTTTGGATCTGTATCGACTTTAATACCAAGATCTGAGGTATCAGTTACATAATCATCCTGATCATCTTTAACGGTTCCATCACTACAAACACAAAACCATTCAGGCTCAATTCCATTAATTAAAAACTCTCTAGTCCAAACCTTTAATGTTTGTTGAAGTAAAGCTAAACTTGGTACTGCAACAAGTATTGATTTAACTCCCATTTTCTTTGCTATCCAAAACGCAGTTAAACTCTTACCTGTTCCACAAGGCATGATGATCTTACCTCGTTCATTAGATTTAAAGTGATCTATAGTTTTTTTAATAGCTGCTACTTGGTGAGGTCTTGGTTTTAAAATAATAGGTTTATATTTCTTACCAACACATTTAGCTTTTATTTGAGCAAATAAATCTCCATCATCTAATCCAAGCCAAGTTTCTAATAATTCAAATCCAATTGATTTTAATAACTTTATCTTTTTAGGTGGTTTGTTAACTGTTGCACAAACAATCCCGTGAGTGATATTTTTACAGTGAGTAAATGCAAGATTGTTAAATGTAGATAGATCTTCTTTAATAGTTAATGTTTCATTGGAATTTGATCGATATTTGCATTGAATAGCCCAGTATTCTTTATCATTAGTCTCAGCTATTAGATCTATTCCCTCATCAGTATCAGGTAAATTTAGCTTCTTTCTAAGGTTACTTGGTACCTCTTTTTCTAGATAAACCTTTCTTAATTTAGATTTATATTGAGGTGCTGTTTCAAGATATAGCTTTGTAAGATACTCAAAAATATCTCCAGCTAGTTTAGCTCTATTTGATTTAGTAAAGCTTTCTAAAGTTTTATTTAGATCTTTCCAGGTATTAGCACTTTGAATATATTTTTTAATATTCATATAATTTATTACTTATATCCAAACTAATACTCCTAACAGAAGCAACAAAGCTTCTGAATGTGGTTTATAATAAAAAATTCTTTCTAACGAAAATTTTTTAAACATAATAGGAGTTATTAATAATGCACAAACTAAAAACCATATTATAACAACGTACCAAGGCAAATTAACAAAACCCCAAACAAATATTGAAGTCCAAGCTGGGAACGTAAGTGTTGATAAGATTTTTTTAATCCCTTTATGATCGTCATACAAAGCTGGGTTATCAGATCTCATAATAACTCTTATGGTGTAGCCTACATGCATCCCAACGATCATTCCTACAAAAAACATTCTATTCCCATAACTATTTTACTTAAGCAAAATTTTTAATTTTATTATAAAGGTACTTTATACCCGTAGCGTTTGAAATAGTTTCAGCATACTTCTTAATATTTTCTTTAAACCAATCGTTCACTTCCTGAAATTCTAATTTTTTTAAGGATTTCTTAATACTAATTGCAACAATAAGACCAATAATAACTCCCAGAATAGGGCTAGAAAATAAACTTGCAGTCATTATAAAAGATCCCATACCAACAAACCCTCTCAAAGAACCTCTCTTAAATTTATTTTTGTTTTTATTACGGGTGAATGCTTTAGCTAATGAAATTAATGCAATAATTAATAAAAAAGGATTGGCTCCTACAGCTCCTGCAAGACCAAGTGAAGCACAAAGTTCAGCAAATTCTTCTTTATCTTTATTTTTCCAACCAAAAAATAATGCCACTACCCCAATCGTTGAAGAAAACACCTCTAAAATATCTACACTTTGAAAATCATATAGCCATTGTTTTTTTATATAAAAAGTACTGCTGATTTTAGATACTAACAAATCATAAGCTTCTTTATTCTCAATATTATGCAAAGGTATACCCATTGGGGTTTGCAAGTCCTTAGCCATAGATATGAAATAATTTTTAAGTTCATCTAAATTTGAATCATTAGGGAGTGTATCTTTGACCTTATCCCACATCATTATGGGTGAATGACTATGGTCAAATAATCTATGAAGATAAGATGCTATACCAGTTTCATTATAGAATTTATCGATTGCTTTGTCATAAACTGTTGGGGTTTCATCAATAATCTTTGAAAAAAATCTCTCTAATTGTTTTCCGTAAGGTACTGCTAATAAACCAGAAACTAAAATTGAAACTGTACTAATTTTTTCTTTAATCCAATTTTTCATTTTATCTAATATAATCTTTTTATTTTCTTAAGTGCATTCCAGTTAAAAGTGAAAATGGAAGTCCACACAGCCAAACTTTTAAAAAACCCTTGTTGCCACCAGACATAATTTTTTCTACAAAACTAATTGAATTAGTTCCAAACAAACTGTCAATTATAGTCATTGCCATCCCAAGAGATATTATAATAGAGGCGCCCCATAACCCAGTCATAATTATGAAAAAAATAACTCGTTCGTATGGTTTCATATAATTAATCTTTTACTGTATAGTTTTTCAAAACATGTTTTAGACCATCTTTAATCAACTTTGAGTTACTCTCATCATTAAGCAATGAATCAAATAATTCTTTTTTAAGTTCTGCTTTTGTTGCAGGTCCAATCATATCTGTAATTAATTGCTTTTGAATTTTAGTTACTCTTTCCTGATCTTTAAGCAACATTTTACCTCCACTAGATTTCATATACTCTTCGCCCTCTTTCATAGCATTAAGTAGTCGTTCTAAAGTTCTTCTAGTATTATCTTTTTGTAATTTGATAGATAGATTACCCACAGACTTCTTTATTCCCTTAGTCTTGAAATAAATCTTTTTAATATAATAATAAGGTATAGCTATTGCACAGTATGCTAAAAACAATAGCATCAATATTCCAACAGCTCCTATTATATATTCCATTTTAATTCTGTAAAAATTTTATATAGCTCATTATTTATAGACTTTTTCTAATTCAATTTTAAGTTCATCTAAATTTGAACAATTTAATGCAGCGTTAGTAAAATATTTTAAAACAAAAGAAGTCATATCATCTGGTGTCAATTTCTTAATAAACAACTGATCCAGCTTACTCAGCCCAGCATACACTTCATCTATTGGTCTTAGATCTATTATTACTTTACCAAAAAAACCTAATGTTGATTTTTTAATCAATACGCCTTGCTGAGAAATGCTTATCCAGCATGGTTCGCCACTATCCATTTTTACCCTACTCCAATGTCCAACTTTAGGAGGTTGGCAAAACGCTTTTAATACACCCATGATGTTAAATGAACTCCTTACAAACAGTTTTGATGAAAGGTATTTTTTCACGGCAAACTTGTTTTCTAAATTTTTTTGTAAAACCAGGTTGATTAGGCCAAACATTTTCCAAAACTGCAGACATGCAAAAGCTTGCTCTAAAATCATATTCATCAATATTAGATTTATCCAAAAATGAGATATTTTCTTTTTTTGTAGCCATCACCATTGTTAATTTACTACAATTTGCTTGAACTAAACTTCTTACAGTATTTTTGTTGCCACCAGACTTAATCCATTGATGAAGTTCATCTATATATTTTTGCTCTAATGCTGATAATTTTGGATCACTACAAGATGTTAGTAAAAATATTGATATGAACAATATATAAAAAACTTCTCTCATAAAATTTATCTTTCCAATATATCCCAATTATTTAGATACTCATTCCATTTTCTTCTCCATCCACACCAATAATGATCTTTGCTTTCTTGAAGAAATAATGCCCTGTGGGATGTAACTTTACGCTTAGATCCATCTCTTTTCTTTCCTAAATGATAAATTCTATTAGATTCTTTAAGTGTTTTATCAACAACCAAGGTTGGCAAAATAAAGTATTCTTTAACTTTGCCATTGCTCACTCCACAAAGAATTACAAAGTCATCATTATTATCTTTGAGTAAATCTAAAAATATTTCACCTGTTTTTCTTGAAGTGTATTGAATAGTACCTTTGTCATTATCAAATAAACTATATGATTTAACTCTAATAAGTTTTTTATTGTTTTTTTTAACAGCAAATAAATCATACACAGCTGCGTTTTGAATATTAGAGTTAAAGTTGCCAACTAACCAATTCCTGCTAGTTAGTTCCAATTCAACAGATAATTCTCCAATACGTCCTGTAGTTTGAGCTTTTGCCATAATCCAAGACTAACAAACCTCTAATCAGGTGTCTAGGTGATGGAATTAGCTAATATTAAACAGGATTATAAAAGACTGAGGCGTGGCTATTAACAAGGAAACACTTTTATTAAACGCCTTAGTAGAGTCAACGCTAATGGCATTTCAGCAATATAGGTGTTGTTCTTTTTTTCTATTATTAGCTGTTCCTCAATAAAAACTAGAAAGTTATCTAAATTTAAGCTGAGATCACCAGGTTGACAGTAGAGTTTATTTTCACCTTTTAACTGTAGTTTAGCGTTAGCTGCTAAATAAGAATTTGCTGCACCTAAAACATAAGCATTTAACATATCTTTAACTTCTTTTTGTTCTAATTCTGTAGATTTTTTATATTGTAAAAAAGCTTTATTTGTTAAAGCATAAGCATTCCCACTCAACAACGAACAGATAACCAAAATCATTGAGAAGAGTTTTTTCATTCTGCTTTTATTAACTCAATAATATAACAAGTTTCAATTTTAGACAAAGTCTCTGTACGACAACCAATATAATCTTTGCCTTTCTTTAATACATAGGCGGTTCTAATACCTCGTGTTTCTTGAAGTACCAATTCATAACCTTGGTTTATAAAATAACTCATATTACGTTTAGCATAAATCGTATTATCTTTATTTATTGTGAAATCTTTAAGGGTGGGTGTTGCAGCAATGGAGCTAGTTGTTAACAATACTAAAAATATAATCGATAGAAGTTTTTTCATTTTAATAATTTATTTTTAGCTTGTTCAAATTCTGTTTTGTCTAAAGTTCCTTTTTTGTAAAGTTCTTTTAATCTTTTAATCTTATTAACTAAACTACTGTCACTATTTGTATTTTTAGTATCAGAATCATTCTTATGCTTAGTATTTTGGGTAATCGTTTTTTGTTTTTTTGCTTTTGTCCCTTCATTTTTTTTAAAAAATTCATATTTTAAAAGTGAGCTGTAATTGCTTTGTAGCCCTGAACTATTATCCTCAATTTTGCCAATAAAAGGAACTTTTGAATACTTACTAGCAATTTTTTTAGCATCAAACTTTACTAATTTTTTTGATTTTAAAAATTCAATTATTATTAGCAGAAGATCGTTAAATTTTTTATTAAGTTCATCTAACAATTCTTTAGACTCATATCTTAAATATTGTTGAAACATTTCATCTAAATCGTCATATAATTCTAGATATTTTTTTTGATCTTTAGCGCTTAGCGCATCTAACTCATAATCATTAAGTTTTCTTTTAATTCGATAAGAAGATATTGATTTAGCAAAAGTTAAAAATTCATGGATAAAAAAATTTTCATCAGAAACATTTTTATTTATTTTTAAATTCTTACTAATTTTGTCTACTCTTTCACCATTAACGTAAAATTCACCATTGTACTCTACTACTTCATCTTCTGCTACATTATCAAGTCCAAGAGCTTTTCTCCAATCTTCTGTCATAACTATTTATTTTAATAACTTATTTTTAGCTTTTTCAAATTCAGCTTTTGTTAAATGTCCATCATTGTACATTCTCTTTAATCTTTTTAAACTTGCTCCTAAATCATTACCAATTTTTTTTTCTTTATTTTTAATTTTAATCTGAGTTGTTCTTTGGCTTTTTTTTTCTAATTTAGCTTCGTTTTCTAAATCTGTAAGAAATCTTTGTGTTTTTTTATCTGGAATCTGTTCTGGTCTGTTTTTAATATTTCTGTAAATTATAAAAACAATAATAATAAGTATTACTCCAATTCCTATTTTGCCATTAATTGAATCAGTCTTTTTCTTTTTATCTCGTTTTTGTTGAATTTCTTTTGCGGTAAATTCACATTTTTTTTTTGGAGAGACTATGTGAAAATATTCAGTTTCTGAATTTACCCATCGTAAATGTACAAAACCATCTATACATTCAAAACCTTTTGCTACTCCACCTTTATGATCAGCAAAACTTATATTAAAACATGTAAAAACAAAAACCATGATTACAAATAGTTTTTTCATTCTGTTATTTAAGTAATTTGTTTTTAGCTTTTTCAAATTCAGCTTTGGTTAACGTACCATTAATATATAATTTTTTTAATCTTTTCACTTTTTCCATAAGTCCTGATCCTGGAATATTACCAGTCACAACTTTCTGTTTATCTAATCGCTGTTTATTTTGAATTTCAACTTGTTTTTTCTGGTTTAATTTTTTTTGTCTTAATTTTTCTTGAGCTCTAGCCTCCACCTCAAGATAATGCAATTCGGTCTCCTGTTCAGCTATAGATTTCTTAATTGTTATTTCTTCATATGCACCAGTTTTAGGATTTTTTACTAATTTTGTTTTATTATTTATTGTATAAAAAGTTACTGCAAGGCAGGCAAAAATCCAAACGACGAACATATCGTCTCCCAATATTGGAAAATCAAAAAAATATGCATAAATTATCAGTAATACTGTAACGCCCCAAAAAATATTAAATATCATCTATTTCAATAATTTGTTTTTAGCTTTTTTAAATTGAGCTTCTGATAGAGTTCCATCCTCATATAGTTCTTCCAACTCTTCAAGTTCATCTGCTAAGTCATTATTGGTTGATCTAATTTGAGTTTGTTCATTTGTGTTAGATGATTTATAGGACTGGGTTTTTTTTATACCTTCACTAGAGTCTTGAGCCCATAAAATTAAATTATAAATCGGTATCATTTGAAACCATCCAGATTTATTAATATCGTGCATCCTTCTACATCCAACCGATATCATCGGTAACATTCCACCAAGAGATACAATCAAGGTAATGATTCCAAGGATTGGTATTTGGGTGGACTCTGTACTCACATCTAAAATTAATGATCCAACCATATAAACAAAAAAGTAAGGCCAGAATTCACTTTTACTTGCCCTACCTTCAAAAACTGCATATTTTTTTAAACAAGTACCAATAGACTCTCCAAAACTCATCGATGCTGATATAGATCCAAAATTATTTGACATAAAAATTTAATAATAATCTCATAATCCAAGACTACAGAATTCTTAACAAAGAGTCTATTTGCTTAGTTTGCTAATTTCTCAGATAAATAAGTAGCTTTAATGTGAGTATAACGTTTTAAAATACTCAAATTTTTCCAACCACCTTGAGCTGAAATTTCTGCAATACTCCAACCATTCATTGCACATCTGCTAGCAAAAGTATGACGTGTTGTATGGAATGATTTTTTA
>Ga0209535_1002824_pt1 | contig 11266 bp, 8 predicted proteins | sample LinPmetageLP28_FD_184041 | JGI IMG/M metagenome (GOLD analysis project Ga0209535, IMG submission 184041) | Marine viral communities from the Pacific Ocean - LP-28 (SPAdes) (version 2) | ecosystem: Environmental > Aquatic > Marine > Oceanic | place: Pacific Ocean | collected 2009-08-22
ATCCCTGCTTGCGTTCTGCGGTGTTACCGAGAGCAAAAATCAAACCGTTTAGTGACATAACGCCACCAACAGTAATTGATCCGTCTTCGGTTCCGGGTACTATGAAACTTTGATCATCTATTAATACGGTTACATTTGGTCTAGCCATCAGTGAATCTCCTTGAAGATGTTATTTATCTGGTATATTTCTAATCGAATAGAATAGTTCTGCCCTTTATTTATAGATTTGTATATTTTAGAGAGCATAACTATGCACCAAACCATCTATCTTCTCCGTCCCATTTACCGTCTTCTTCTTCCGCAGGTATAAAACCAAAAGGAATCATATTTTCTTCAATTTTTTTGATTTCGTCTGCATATACTTCTTTTCTAACATCTCTGTTAGATAAAGATTTAAAATATTCTTGTCTTGTCAACCAAGCAAACAATACCAAACACATTGCTAAATCGTCGTTGTGTCCGTCATCTGCTTCATAAGAATTTTTCTTAGCAACAAATGTAACCAATTCATCTACAATGTCTACGTCTTCTACAAGTAATTTGTCTTCTTCTAGCAGACTCTTCAATACAGAACATCCAAGTTTCTTCACAGGACCGGTTGTCCGGACACCGTAATGAGTAGCACTCCTACCACCAAAACCGCCGCTTACTATTTGTCCAGATCGACCTGAGTGTGTACACATTAATATATTTTCATACTCTAGATCTTGGTGAAGAACGTCTGCGACCTGTCCACCAATATCATTTATTTCTATGAGAAGGAATGCATCATTGTATGATTTCCCAGTAGCAGAAATTACAGTAGGAAACAGCATAGGAGATACTAAATTGTTTCTATACTTAGCAACTACTTTATATGGCATTTCGGTGGTGTCTACAACAACGAAGGCACTATAGTCTTTACCCTGTCCCCGTGCTGTGTCTACTGTCATATAATAATTATGACCTTCTTTAGGTGTTTCATATATCCACAACCCATCATCGTTTCTTACTTCAGGAGATACCCAAGATAGTGCGTGAAGTTTGCTTGATGATATAAGTGTATTAGACGAACCAACAAAATCACACTCGAACTCAGACTGAAACTGAATCTCACTGGTGTTTGCAATCGTTTCTAGTTTCCATTCCTCGTCTCGTTTAGGTCCGCCTGGAAACTTTGGTACATCCGACCAGTGAACCTCAATGGGGGAATATTCATTCTTTCCTTCTTCCCCTATCTTTTTGTTCGCTCCACGCCAATAATGATAAAACATGTTCAACCCATTGGGTGTTGATACCATGAGTACCTTTGTTGTCTGTCCTGACGTTACAGTAGGATATACAGAACTAAAGAACTCTTCTGCAATGTTCGTAGGAACGTGAGCAAATTCGTCAAGGAAGATCATGTTATATGAACCACCACGAACTGCTGAAGCAGAGGTGGAAGATGCCATTACCTTAGATCCATTCTCTAGTTTAAGACTACCCTTGTTCCATTCGACAATACCTTGCTGTAACCATTTTGGTAAATATTCATATGCGAGTTTTAGCCTGCTCAAGATATCAATAGATACTGCTTGCTTGTTAGCAAGAACCGCAACACTCATGCTCTGGTTGAACAGAATATAGTGGAGGATGTAAGAAATAACCGTAGTAGATTTTCCAGACTGCCTTGGCAGTTTGGCTATTGTAAATCTATTATTGTGTACGGTGTTTACAATTTCTTCTTGATAGTCATAGAGATTAAACGGAACAAGTCCTTCGTCAAGCGACACAACCTTAATGTACTTACGAATAAAATAAGAGGGGTCCTGAGAACATTTAATATATTCTTCTACCTGATCTTTAGTGAATTCCATTTCAACCCCTGCTGGTTTTAGCAGTGGGTTTCCTAGATAACCATCTTGTTTGTCTGTCATTAGTCTATCTCTACGTCAATAATTTCTTCATCAAGTGCCTTTTTAGAACTTCTTGATTGATTTATAAGATCCTGTAAATCGCTAGTAGAACCAACATATAAACTGTTCTGTGTTGTTTGGTTTATTGTTGTTTCTTCCTTCTTTATATCTTTCATCTTTTTATGAAGATCGATAAGATCATGATTCATTTCTGCTACGGTTTTAATCATCTGTGCAGCAACTTCATATGCTCTTGGATGATCACCTTCCGTAGCAACTTTTATAATTCCGTCTATTGCTTCTTCGCCTGTTCCTATAAGATCTCTTATGTTGTTTCTTACAAGGTTATAGTCTTTCTCTATATCCTCTGCTCGCTTCATAGGAAGTTCATCTTCCTTCTTTATAATCTCGGTAGATTCTTTTGTAAATTCAATATCAAAAGCGTTTGAGAGTTTTTCGTCTACTGTTTTTTTAGGATTCATAATAATACTCACCATAAATTCTGTTACCTGCGGTGTATCCGTCTCCGGTAAATCCACCAGTTATTCCAATTCTAACATCATGATTACCAGTAACTGGATCATTGAACGCAGCATGTTGTCCGAATATGTCTACTTCAGAAGTAAGAATAATCTTGCTTGTCTTCGGAGGACCATAGACGTATGTCTTAGCAGTAAATTCTAAAGAAGATGTTATGTTTCTTCTTGTATCAAAATCCCCCTCATAATCTTCTTCCGTAGAAACCCCATTCAATACAATAGGAACATCTACTTTGGAGTTTATGTCATTTACTTTAAGTGTAACTATAAACTCAGGTGTAAAGTATGGAAGTATTTGTTCTATGATCTGAAGGTTGTCGTCGTGGTTTCTAGAAAAAGCATAAAGACCAAAAGAAACATTATATGGAACTTCATTGTAATTGTATGATTGTGACAACCCATCAACACTAGTTGCTTTAGTTTTTCTTAGTTTATTTGTTTTTCTAGTAGGATCATACGAAAACCCAGTAATATCAAAACCCATTTGAGGGAGACTTATTACTTTTGAGTCACTTGATATACTGCTTGTCTCTTGAATTCTTCTTATAAACTTTTCTTTAGGTCCGTATGAAACAGGAACTCTGATAGTTTCTTTAGTAGTACCATCAGCGTTTTTACGAACAACTCGTATATCATTGAACAAAGAACCAAAACCAATAACAAGTCTTCTAATAGATTCGTTGTAGAATTGAGTAAACATTAATAATCTCCCTCACTAAACGGATCTGTTTCTGTAAAGTCGAAGATATCGTCCTGATCTCTTGTTAGTTCTAAGTCTTCATTATCACCAACAGGAGAACTGTCTTGTGGTTCTTGTGGTATAATCAGTGTCGTAGTGGTGTTACTATTTACTTCATATTCTGCACCAGACACGGCACCTTTAACAGTTTCATCAGTTGCAGTAGAGATAGTACCAACGATATTGGTGACTGTAAGTTTCGATGTACTAGAATCCCAGTCTGTAACAACAGCAGTTCCTGTTGCATTACCAAGCAATGCAGAAGAACCAGACTCTCCGAGTACCTGATATACAGTTTCTCCCTCGAAGTAGTTTGTTTCGGTAACACCACTTATTTGAGTTCCTAAACCAAGTTCAATTGCAAATTTCTTTCTATCTGATTCGACCTTATCAACGTCAGTAAATCCTGTGTCGATTTCTTCTCCGCTGTAAGTGAACACCTCACACGATAATCTATATGTGTATAGTTTACCCAACTGGTAGAATGGGTTTTCGTGTTCTACGAAGTTGATCTCGAATAGAGTATTACTCAGGGGAAAATAAATCAAGTCCCCTTCTTTTGGTCGTGTTGTGTTTTCATACTGACCTATTGCTTGATCAAACCGCTTTCTTGCAAGTACCAGTTCAACTCTATCCTTAATCTGCAATCCATACTTTGCAAGGACATCTCCCTCGCCTTCAAAACCATCAACAGATTGGATATACATCTCTACTTGATAACCATCATCAAATTTAGAAATATCATCCTCGCCGAAGATGGTATCAACATCAACGAGTGTTCTTGGGATATAAACCATATCTCTTCCCATCGTCTTGATCATTTCGACGGTAAGATCTTCGACGATGTTTTGTTCGCCTGAATGGTCTTTGAAGTAAGGATTTCTCGCCATTTAAATTATCCTGTCGTGAAATCTATGGGAAGTTCGTATGTGTTTGTTAGTTCTTCCTCTAGTCTTTGTATCTCTTCGTTTGCTTCGTTGTAGATGTCAACACCCCTGAGCGAAACACCGCCTGGTAACTGAACACCCTCAAACTTTGACATGTTCGCACCCCACTGTTTCTTTATCTGTGCTACGGTATATTTCTTTAACCATATATCATTAAACACCTGACTAAATATACCTGAAGGTAAAGCAACATATGCCTCGATCACTAGATAACTTCCTACCTTTAGATCTTGACTCCACTTCATATCGAGATGTAATTTGTCGCTTACTTTATTAAATCGAATCATTTTTTCTGGTTGAAACAGATCTTCAATCAAACTAATATATCGTTTCGTAGAATCATAACTAGATAGTCCCATTGAACTGTTAGCACCAAGTCCTCTATTGATTCCAAAGTAATCACTAAGAGCCATTTGGTATCTTACATCAAACATATTGATGTTTGCAAACTGTCCAAACTGAAACACCTTGACTACACTGAGAATGTCTTTCCCGGTAGGAGCATCACCAGTAACCCCGTTAACAGGCCCTAATGCATTGGTGTCTAGATATTGGTTATCAATATCGTCTTGTGTTACTTGATATTTAAAATATGCTTTTTCAGCACCGTCGAAGTGTCGTTCTGCAAACAGTTCAAGTGCTTCATCTAATCGATCTTCACACTGATCCCTATCTACATTGATATCTACGACGGGGGAACCTAGCGCCCGTAGGGCATAGTCTATAAGTTCATCTCTACTTTTTGGATGTGCCATAAGAAATACTCCTGTTGTCTTCTATTATGTATAAAAGGCAACAGGAGTACTAAAAAGTAATGGCTATTTATTATTCTTCTTCTGAAGTTTCATTAAGTTCCTGTTTGTCTTCTTCCTTTGGTGCTTCTACACCAATCTTAACAGCAACCTTCTGGACTTCTTTATAATCGATATTTTCGATATAATATTTGCGAGTAATTGGACTTTCAGATTCGTCTGGTGTACTCATAATGTAATTTGAAAATCCAGGCATATTGAGAGGACAACTGACTTTTGGGTAGTCTAGTTTGCTGTACTCATCTGCTTCAGAAATAAGCCAAGTCATTTTTCTGTCCCCGCACCCACAAGCACCACAGAAATTTTTACCTTTGCCTGTTTTACTGTCTTCCAGATACTCACATGGGGGTAATTCTTTACCGTCACCAAAACAACTGAGAACTCTGAGTTGTTTAACAGCAGTATTGATTTTTTTGTTAGTTACGTTTCTCGATGCCAAGGCAGAAGCAAAACTCTGCACCATGCTGAGTTTCTTTTTAATGCCTCTTTGGTTTGGATCGATAGATACTTTTCTGAATTTTGATTCTTCGCTCATTTGGTTTCTCCAAGGGTTTCTTTAAATATACAATAATGTAGACAACAGGTCAAGTAGTTTTACTTAATTTCTTTCAAATATACTAGGCGAGTAAAGTGTTTTGAATTGTAGTTGCATATTTTAACATCTTCACGACCAGGCAATATAGAGTTTACTTTCTGAGCATAAACACCGTCATCTGAAACTGTGCTAGTCCAGTAATATCTATCTAATTTAAAGTGATGCCATTGGTTAAATGTATCGATCTTTAGATTGGTTTTTAACGTAGAATTATTTAACTGGTTAACAATAAAAGATAAAACATCTTGGGAAGGAATGAACCATCCTTTTCGATCCTCGCTCGCACTCGATACAAGATCCACATTCTTGTGTATCTTTTTATTTATAATAGTATCCCATCTCGAACTAAATTTGCCGTTTGTATTACCAAACTTTAAATTATATTTCCAGTCTTTGTTGTCTACAATGATGGCATATTTTTTATGTGACTCTTGTCTATTACCGGGTGCTATACCAACTTGCTGGTTTAGTGCATCTGCGTTGTAATGTTCTGGCAGTCCAACACCCACTGATTTACCGTAACACTGACTACCGTTTCCTTCTTTTATGGATGCAGGGTTGAAGATACCAAAGAATCTACCATCATATCCCTTACCGAATACCTGCTGTCCTAGATTCCATCCGTTCGCGGTGCTTGATGGAATATAATCCTTATTAATATTTTCTATAACTTCCAGTGTCAATGAATCTGTACACGCAACAGGAGTGCTGTCTTGGTTGAGTCCCATCCACGCACCTCTACAAGTTGCCTTTGTTTTCTGCGTGCATGTGTAGTTGACTCCTACAGGTTCTATACATGCTGCTTTTATATCACCTGACTTGAGTGCCTTGCGATACATTTCGTCGGTTGGAGATGTAGACACGATCACCATATTATCTCCGCTTGGAGTTTTTTCAGTTCTAATTTCACTGTGTCTTTGTGCAGCACCAGAACCAGCAGAGCGGTTAAATCCACTACCACAACCGGGAAACCCAAAACACTGGTCTACATTTGGGAAGTCACATGAGTAATCATCCTGATCAATGTTATCCGGTCCTGAACTACATACTTTATTTTCGTATAAGATGTTATTACCATCACCTAGATTAACACAATCTTGTGGTGTGCATACATCAATACAACTGCCGTCTACACAGCAAGCACTCGGGAATCTAATATCCGTTGATTGACCGTCTTCCTGACATAACTGAGCATAATTAATACCACTACCACAGGTTTCTTGGGTCCAATTTCCACCAATGTCCATGCATTCACAGTATGTCATGTCTTTCGTGCCGTTCGATACATTGGCACCTTCACCTACTGAATTGTTATACGCAGTATAGAATCCTTCAAAGTCATTGTTCAGAAGACTACAGTTACAGCAACAGCCTTTAGATGATAAATCAGGACATGTCCATCCTTCTAGTATTTCCTCTGAAGTGCATGGTTCTCCTTCTGGTAGACCTCTCCACCAACCATTTATTTCCATACATGATTGATATGTTTGACATATTGGTTCTGCGCCTTCGGTTGGACCACAACACACACCGAGGTCGCTTAATCCAAATGCACCATAGTCAGCAACAGTTCTTATTCTTGATCTAAATTGAATACTCATTTATTATTTCCTCTAGTAAGAATATCCGCCGCCACCGCTAGGAGGTGAACTTGGGGGTGATGGTGGGGGTGAACTTGACATACCACTACTTCTACTCATTCCTCCGCTTCGGGGAGGTGGAGGTGAACTTGATCGTTGTCTGGTAAATCCACCGCCTCCTGCTGGTGGTGGTCCTGCTGGTGGACTTCCTCCACCACCGCCTCCTCCATCGTCGTCTCCACCGTCCGGAATATCATCTGGGTTGGTAGTACAACACGCAACTTCAGAGCATTGTGATCCCGCACCCATGAAGACACCACCCTCACCGAGACAATCTTTATGTGTCTGATCATCTTTGCAGGTGCTACCGTCTGCATAAGTATTGCAACATGCACCAAGGTAGATTATCTCATCGCAACAATCCACACCAATTTCTCCACATCTACCGGCAACTGGAGTTCCTCCGAAAACATATCGACAGACAAGGGGACTAATGGGAGGTAATCCTCCGGGAATATTGAACGGACCTTCTGCTTCGTCATTCTCCCAAGGAGGTGAACCAACAGAGTCGCCAATACATTTTCCATTTTTACAGCAAGCATAGTCTATAGTACTACACGGATCGACACACAGAGTCCAATCGTTTTCTTCTTCTATTCCAGTTTCTGGTCCTTGTGGACATGTTCCAGAAAGTGGTGTGGGTGGTATTCCAAGATCCGAGAGAGGAATCATTTGTCCGTATGCGTTTATAGTATAAAAGTAGTGTGTCCAGAATGTTCCGTTGTAATAATCACATTCGTTAGATCCAACATCTTCTAGACATACTGCCTTTTCTCCGCCATACCAATTACCACCCTCACTACAACAAACACCACTCGACTGATCCACACCGCAGTTATTTGCACATGAATTTATCTGTGAAAATTCATTCCCATCCTTTGTGTCACAGTATTCTTTGGTAACAAAATCTTCACATTTGTTTAGTCCGTATTCATCAAGATAACAACACGATCCGCTAGGAAGAACGGTTTCGCACGAATCTGTTTCGTATCCTTTGGCTGCTATTGTTGTAAACCAGTTTGCACCACCATCAATGGTAGTAAAGTTTAAGATGTCAGTACCGCAAGATATGAACTGATCATCATCTGGTAGTATAACATTTTCTGGCCAGTCCCATACATCATTTCCTCTAAGAATCATAGTGAATGATGTTAGATCCGGATCTCCGGTGTTCTTACTGAACTCTCCAGTGATACCTGCAATCCCTATAGGAGTCTGTACATCGAATACTGTTCCATAACGGACTTCCAGTTGGATTCCTGTTCCCTGCCCCGCAGACGGGAGACCAGGGACGTAGGGACCCCCTGTGACACCAACTATAAAGGTGTCTCGCTCGATGGGTCCTAGTATAGCAATTCGTTCTTCTGGATCGTAGTTGTTTCCTATGAATGTTGCTCTCTTTGGTGAGATACTAGAGGGAGATCCATAAGTAACACCATCAGCAGTAGCAGTAATTCGATTGGCAGATTCTAAGTATGCAAGCGTGTTCTGGTATCTAACATCACCTTCGGCGGTTGCTGCTAATGGAAGAACTGCTCCACTAATTCCAACGCTATAATCAGTTTCATAAACGCTAAGTGAACCTTCAGCGGAAAGTCCTCGGAACCAGAAGGTGTTTCCTATTACTGCTTTAAAAGGACTAAACGCATCAGCAACACCAGCAATGGTAACTCCACTTGGTGGTGAGGTGGAAGAGATGTCTCCAGTAACACCGGACAGTCCTTCGAGTGATATCTCTGTACCATCCGAGAGAGTAAGTATTAGGTTCTTACCAGAAGTTCGACTGGATTCAACATAAGTACCCGTTGCACCCGTGGATCCAGTGGGTCCAATTGGACCTAGAGGACCGCTGGGTCCGACAGGTCCTGTGTTTCCTGTTGGTCCTTGTGGTCCTGCTATTGTTGCGACAGATGCAACTGAACTACTTCCGATTACTGGCATATGCTTTTCCTAATATTGAGTCCTATCTATTTATAATACCGTTAATATTACTTTCCACAATCACACGAACCTCCCAGACAATTACACCCGAATGGACAGTATGTATCATCTTCGCATGGGATTGATGTATTTGGACATTGAGAAGAAATACTACATCCCGGATCGCCTTCATAATCTGGATCTTCATTTATAATATCGCAACACTTAGTGCCATTAGAACATCCGTCCTCACACCTACCCCCTGTTATCACACCACCCGCATTTGCACAAGCAGTAAACGCTTTACCACATTGTGCAGGTGCATCATCACCCCACCAATCATAGTGGCATGGAATACAACATGTACCTTCATCTGAACCTTGTTCTCCGCCTTCACAACTAAATCCACGATCTGGATCAGGACATATTCCGTCAGTTCCACATTCTATACAACAGAAACAATCTGAACACGCCGAAGTACTTGTTCCAAGATAACTCTGACACGGACATATTTCTTGTTCGCATTCTAGTCCAAGTCGTTCAAAGTTTTGGTAACAATATTCTTCTATAGTTGTTCCAAAGTTATCATAAACTGTATCAGTGCATTGTTTTCCTGGCCACCAGAATCCTTCTCGACTCTCACATTCTTCGTTTGTGAGTTCTTCACAATCAACACCATCAACGACCGAACACTTACAACACGCACCCACATCAATACATTTCCCATTCACACACGGGAGATCGATACACCGACCACATGTGTATGGTTCATCAGAACTACATTCTAGACCACCACACCCACAATCACTTGAACATTCTCCTTCGCAACAAAGTAAAGATCCAGCACAGTCGGTATTGAATCTACATCCAGATTCTTCACATTCTCCTGTATTTTCACATGTTCCATTTACGCAACACCCAAATCCACAATCACCATCTCTATTACACCTTGATCCACCACAATCCTGTTGACATCTATTACCACAACATTCTAACCCACCACAGTCTGCACTAGAAGAACATGATTCCCCTTCACACGTATCCATACATCTTCCGTTACAACATACTCCATCACCACCACAATCTGCGTCAAAATCACATCCCCCACCGGAACCAGATTGACAGCACATAGGCTTACAAGTACCAGCATCACTATCACACTGATGAGGCACGAGAGGTGCCGTGTTGTTGCTCAAGTTGGGAGTGTCTCCCCCTTCTGCTACATCATAAATTTCTATTGCTTTTCCGTAGTTGAAAGTTAGATTGGGATTAACTGATTTATCACATTCAGCAGCAGTTCTGTAAGTAGTATCAACGGTGCATGTAGTAATAAAGTTTCTTTGTGTAACATCACAATCTCTATAATAGCATGGCGTGTTTAGTTTCCACGAACCAATACAATCAGTTATATCCACATCATCTTGACAGTCTGTAAGCGTGCAGCATGAACCTCTGAGAGAATCTTGACGGCACTTTCTAGTACACTCGTCTTGTGTCTTATGGAATACACCACCGAACCCACCATTCTGTACTGTACATTCACACTCATATGGTGAGTTTACTTTCCTACACTCGTTTTGTAGTGTTGCTTCATTTCGGTAACAGCACCACCCTCCGTCTGTGTCTGGTCTTAGTTGCCAGTTTCCACATGAAGAACAGTCTGTTGAGAATTCATCACCGTAGAATCTTCCTCCTATGCTGTGGCAATAGTGACTGCATGAATTGTATTCGTCTGTTGATACTTCGGTATCGATTTTACAGAAGTCATCAGAATTACAGAACTCATTATCTTCACATCCAGCAGCACAGTGCGGACAATATCCGACTGGGTGGTTCTCTGGTAGATCGTCTGTTGGTGGGACACATCCTTCAATTTCATCTGACCACCAAGTACAGCAATCGGTTATGGGAAGATCCATACAACAACTGCACGACATTGTTTCTTCGCCTATGAGATTTTGTCTACTGTACTGTCCTTCGTCTACATCTTGTTCACAACACGCACCCATGTCGTGTAGTTCAATGCAGTTGATGCATGTACTTTCTCCACCCCACTTGAGCGATGGTGGTGGGGACCCGTCCGTATCATCGTCAGTGGTAGGACATCCCGGATTTGGACAGGTGATTCTCCCGGTACTAACATCGGCATACGCAGGACCACAAGATGTACCAGTCGGACCCGGTGATATACAGGGAC
>Ga0209535_1002825_pt1 | contig 11264 bp, 12 predicted proteins | sample LinPmetageLP28_FD_184041 | JGI IMG/M metagenome (GOLD analysis project Ga0209535, IMG submission 184041) | Marine viral communities from the Pacific Ocean - LP-28 (SPAdes) (version 2) | ecosystem: Environmental > Aquatic > Marine > Oceanic | place: Pacific Ocean | collected 2009-08-22
CTCATTAAACATATTATTGTCTAACGCTTCTTTTGCTTGTTGGTTTTTGCCTTGGTAATAAGCATTACGTTCAGCTATGGTTTCAAGAGGAATCTTCGCTAAGAGTAGTCCTTCGTTATATACTACGCCAGCGTGTCTACCAGAATCCATAGTAGGCAGTTCAAATTCTTGAGGTAAGTCAGTTCCTTTTACAAGTTCCCAACCCTCACGAATTCTTCTACTTACATTGGCTCTATCCTCTTGCCCCATCATTGATTCTCTTATCCAACGATATTCATATCCTTCAGGTGCTTGAGGTGTTTCTAGTTTTCTTACTGGTCGCCATGGGGTTCTTCTCGATTCTTTAGCGTGAGTTTCGGATTCACGAGATTTTCTGGTTGTGGTTTCTTGTTCTACTTCGTTAGTCATCTTATTTAGCCTCTCTTAGTGAAATTTTTTGTTTCTCTTTAGCAACAGATTTTAACCATGCGTCTTCCGACATATTATGTGGTTTCAATCCTCTAAGACGTTCAACTTCTGATTTAGAAAAAGTCACACCGTTCTTCTTGCCTTGTGTTTTTTGTCGACTTCCTACGGAAGCGGAAGCAACTCTTTGCACAGAGGGTTTGCCTTCACTTTTCTCGACATTTTTGCCCTGTAAATCAGGGTAAACTTTGTAAACTCGGTTATTTAGCTCATCGTAATATTCGTCTGAATCAGCGTCATAACCTTCGTTAATTAAATTGTAATGGGTAAAGTAAGCAAATTGCGTTGCTTGTACATTAGCTTCGTCACTTTGATCACCATACCAAGAATTGTTTTCATGCCAGTTTGTAGCCTGTTGTGTGGGCTTTACTTCTTGTTCTTGTTGCACATATTCTTGTTGTTGTGCTACAGGCTGTGGGTTTTGAAAGTTAGCTTGTTGAGCTTGAGCTTGAGCCATTCTAACTTTTTCTTTTTGTATGCTTATATCGCTTTTTAAAGAATCAGCTTTAGACATCAAATCTGCATCAGCAGACTCTACGGCTTTTTTATACAACTCATTGGCTTGCATTTCCTTTGCATCAATAGCTTCTTGTTCTTTTTGCAATAATGCTGCCTGTGTTTGCACTCTTTCCTGAGAATAATAATTAGTCTCTTGTTCTTTTTGTGCCAACATTTGCTCTAGTCTGGCTGCTTTTTCTTCAGCCACTCTATTGCGTTCATTTAACTTATTTATTCTTTTAGAAACCGATTTAGTATAGTTCTCTAACTCATCGTCTGGAGATGTCTCTACTGCGTCCTGTTCTACTACCTCTACTTCAACATCATCAGCTTCTGGCTGAATTTGTTGTGCATTTTCTTGTTCATTCATCATAAACTCACTATGTCATCAGGGTCGAGAATTGTGGCTATCACTTCATCATCATTGATAATGCGTACTTCAGCACCTTCCTCCAATTTAAAACGAGAGCCTGAGTAACGCCCTATTAAAACCCATTGTTTTTCTTCACACCACGGTGTTCCGTTAAATCTACTGCTGTCTTTATAACAGTCAGGTCCTTGTTTTACCACATAGGCAACCACAGTAGCTAAAGCCTCTCTGTCTACAGTGCTTTTTGCTAAGTGTATACCGCCTTTGGTTTGTGCTTTGCCAGCGTAAGGTAAAACTAACATTCGCCAACCTGTTGGTTGTGGCATGCGATCTAAAAGTGATTGATCTAAAAGCGTAGGATCAAGAACTCTAGCCTCTTCTTCTATGTAAGCATCTGCAACTATGTCGTTTGTTGATTTAAGTTCTGCCATTTATTGTACTTTGTAAAATTCTTTTATTTCGTTCTCAACATAGTATAGAGCAGATAGCTCACCTTGCAAATATTTATAATGTTCAATATCTTTCAAACCACCAGACATTAGAGTTTCTTGTATCTGCTCTTTTCTGTTTTCTGTTATTTTTTTTAATTTATCAAAAAAATTTATTTCATCCATTATTTTTTAGATTTAGCTGGTCTTCCTCTCTTTTTAATTGTTGGTTTAGCTTTAGCTTTAACCTTAGCTTTTACTTTAGGTTTTTGTTCTACTACTACTGCTTCTTCTTCTACTGCTTTTTCTTCTACTGAACTTACTGGGTAGACATTTCTAGCCATTTTGTCAGCAATTCTTTTTTCATTAGCCACGTTTTTTGCATGCTTAGCTGCATCAGACTGAGCGTGAGCCATTGCCTCTGCCTCTCTTTCAATTTGTTTTGCTTTGCGTAACTCTTCTACTGCTTTTATTTTAAATGATGTTGCCATTTTAATTCCTCATTTTTGTTTCTAGTTCTAACATTTTAAGATCAGCGTTTTGCTTCAATCTATCTATAGCTACATCGAGTTTATCATCAGCTATACTTTTTTGCACATTAATACGCTGTTCTTGCAAATCGCTATCTACGGATTTTTCTTGTGCTCTTTGATTTTGTTTTTGCATAAACTGTTCTGAGTTAATATCCAGTTCTTTATCTTTTAAATCTAACTCAGCTTTTCTTATTTCAACTAAAGGATCATCGTCTGCTCCTTGTCCAATAGATTGCAGAAACTCAGATGTTAATTGAGCCATAATAGGTGCACTGTACTGATCTAAAGTCATTTGTATCTGTTGTTGCATTTGTTGTGCTTCTTGTGGAGACATTTGTTGCATTTGACCCTGCACTTGTTGTAATTGCATTTGCACTTCTTGTGGTATTTGTTCCACAGACATTTCAGCAGATAAAAACTGTAAGTGTTGCATGCAATGACTAATTATTATTGATTGTATTTGTGGGTTCTCTTTAACCACTTGAGTTAAAAACAAACTTTTGTGGGTTTCTAAGTGAGCCTGATGATTTTGTCCTTCAAAAGCTTGAGCTGGTTGACCAAGCATCAAACTGCTGTTTTCTAAACCAGCATCAACAGGTTTAGGTGTCATGTCTGGTGGTGGCGGTATTAGAGACTCTACATTGTCTACACCAAGAGCAGCGTACATTCTTTTGTATGCTTCGTACATGCCTTGTTGCCCATGTATTTGTGGGTTAGATTGAACCATTTGCAATAACTCTTGTGCCAAAGTTATTCTTTGGCTTTGTGAAAATATGTTGGGATCGGACACAGGTATTACATCCACTCGACCATCAAAATCTTGTTGTTTTATTTCTACCGAACCCGATCCCATTGCGAATGGGTATTGTGGTGGTAGATACTCTGAAAAAACTTTAGACAGTAATTGAAATTCTTGCTTTTGTGCGTAATGCAGTCTTTTATGTATGGCACTCATTACTTTAGTTCCACGCTCTAACAATGCAACCGTAGTGCCAACAGGCATAGCTGCGTTACTATCTCCTACATTCATGTCGGCTATAGCAGCAAATCTTTTACCAGAATCAACCAGTAAACCCAGTAATTGCATAAGTACATTACTTGGTTCTTTGATTGGCAAAGGTATAAGATTCTCTCTTAAAGAACCACCAGTGGTGTCAATGTCTCTAAATTCACCGGGTTGTAATGGTTCATCCTCATCTCGTATTCGCATACCTCTGGCTTTAAATCCAGCTGGTAAATTTGCCAGCGTTCCAGCGTCTATAAGTTGCCTTAAAATTGATGTAGATGCTTTAGATAAGCCGCCTATCATGTGAGACAGTCCTAGTCCGTAAAAACCTAATCCCGGCAAAAACTTATACTGCACAAAATAGTTGATTTTATTTTTAAGTGGATCACCTTCTATGTAGTTTCTTCTGACTGATAAAACAGCCTCAGAAGACTCATCAATAGTAATGATATAAGGAAGTTTAAGCCCTGTAGGCTCTCCGTTGGCATCTACATCTTCAAATCCTTCGATGTCTAAAACAGTGTGAATTTCATAAATAGTTCTGCTTCTGTCTTCTTTATAACTCTGTTCTATGCCTTGTATTTCATCAATTTGTGTTTTAACGTCAGAATCATCTTCACTATAATCTTCGTCATTTATTTCTACATCTGCATAAAAACCTGTAACTTGTTGTTTTTTTATTTCATTAAGAGACATACTTATAGCATGAGTTATTCTTTCTGCTGAAGACATATCAGAAGCTTCGTAAGGCACAATTAAATCTTCAGGTGCTATAAATTTAGATATTGCTTTGTTTGTTACTAAATCAAAATAAACTTTTTTAAAGGCAGAACCAGCCAATGGTAAATAAAACAACAACATGTCTAGTTCGGGATCGTATTCTTGCATTACGTTCATAATGTAATAATTCATGAACTCTTGTACTCTTTCGGCTTGGCTTTCGGTTTCTATTGTTCTCGCACCAACTATTTCTGTTTTAACAGGACCTTTGGCTGGTAACATTTCCTTATAAGCTTGAGCTTGGAATTGGGTAACAGCTTCTGCCAAAATTGGGTGAATAACTCCGCTAGAGCCTTCAAATGGTTGTGATCTGGCTTCATCAAATTTCATTCCTAAGTATTGCAAGCCTTCTGTGTAAGTTTTTTCCCATTCACTTCTTGATTGTTTGTCACTGTACACTGAGCTTATTAAATCTGAAGAAAGTTTGTTTAAAACGCTTTCGTCTATGAAATCAACCAAATTAGAATCAAACTCTATGGGTGGCATTGGTTCTTGTTCCAGATCGTCTGTTATTAACACCTCTTCTTCGTTAACTAAAATTTGAGCAGCATCGCTAATTTGTTCTTGACGAGATTGTTCTGGTATTACTTCTATTGCCCTGTTTTGATCAATAATGTCAGGGTTGTTTTCTGTTCCTAATGCTTTGTCTATTGCCATAATTTTTTAGTGTAGCACTCTAGGTCGCATTTCGTCACCCAAAGAAAATAAATCTGTAAGCTCGCCTTCTAAAATTAAACCTTGCGATTCTGCTATTAATTCAGCTTGTTCTATATTTTCTGCGTGTATGTCAGGACCTTCGTACTCTTTTGTGTCGTGTATAAATCTAGTTATAAATATTTTCATTAATAATACACCGTTCTGTTCTTAGATAAAAACTTTACTTCGTCTTGATAATCTTCTTTTAAAGATAAAAAACCACCTTGCCTAAATCGCATTAGAGCCATAGTGGCACTATCGCAAAAGTCATCGTGATCTCCAAACGGAAAAGATGCCATTTCTTCTCTAACTTCATCAGCGTAATCTTCTTCTGGAGCCCAAACCATACCAGATTCAAAAATAGGAGCCACGCTGTTCATTCTGGCAATTTTATCTTGTCCTCTGCTTGGTGCATAAGCCGTAACTGGTATTCCCATACGCCTTAATTCTTGTGTTAATGGCGTTCCAGATGCTTTTGCTTCAATTAAAACACAATCTGGTTCCCAATATTTATATTCTTCAAAAGCAATCTTTTTTAATTCAGGAAAATCCACCCTGAATCTTTTTGCGTCTAATAGTATTATTTGTTCAATTTCATCACGATCTTTAAATATAGCCCAAGTAGTTATAGCCGAATAGTCAGCCGTTTCTTTTTTTGAAAAAGCTGTGTCGTAACTTTGTATAACGTAACTGTAGTCTGGTATGTCCTCGCCTTCCCATTTTTGCCACCATTCACGCTTAACAATGGAACCTTCTTCAGAGGTAGGGTTTTGCATCCACTGTGCGTTCCATTTAGAAACTGGTAGTGATGCTTTTACCGACAACAACTCTTCTTTTTTCCAAAACTCGCCCCATAACGGTTTTTGTGAATCTGGCATAATGGCTGGAAACTCTATCACTTCCCATTGATCTGCGTTGTCGTCACCTTGTTTTTTTATCACCTTACCAACCAAGTCTTTAGTGCTCCAGCGTGTCATTACTATAACTATTGTGCCTCCCGGCTGTAATCTTTGTCTGGGTCCTGATGTGTACCACTCATAAGCTGATTCTAATGATTTGGGTGATAAAGCGTCTTGCTCTGAATGTGGATCATCAATTATAAGTAAATCTGCACCACGACCTGTGATTGCACCACCAACACCAGCGGCAAAGAATTCACCTTCCATGTTGCTAGTCCACCGACCAGCTGATTTGTTGTCTGCTTGTAATTTTATTTCTGGAAAAATAAGTCTGAAATCTTCACTGTCTATCAAGTTTCTTACTTTACGACCAAATCGAACTGCTAATTCAGCGGTGTGAGTACACTGTATAATTTTTAAAGCACCGTTTAAACCCATCATCCAAGCTGGAAAAAAAGTTGATGCAAACTCTGACTTTGAATGTCTGGGTGGCAAACAAACTATTAAGCGTTTAAGCTTGCCTTCAGCTATTTTATTAAATTTATCTGCAATTAATCTGTGATGTCGTCCTTCAATAAAAGTATCGCCCCACATGTGTTTGACAAAGCCCATGAAGTCTTTTTGACAAACATCTTGTTTATCAAGCTGGTCATAACGACTTAATAAGGCTACAGCCTCTGCTTTGTCTTGTTCAGAAAGAATATCAAAATCTTTGAGAGAAATATCACCCATAAATCAATCGGGTTAAGTAACTAGGTAGTGACATAGTAGCGACCCAACCCTAAACACATAAGTGTCTGAGGCAAGTATAGTGTATTTGTCTGACATGCTAAACCTTGTGCCACTCTTTTCCTTCAAATAATAAAGCTTCTGCCTCTCTTCTGCGTATTAAACCGTCTAATACTTCACCACCAGCTTTGTTCCATCTTTTAATTTGTTGTGGAATTTCGTTATATTTTTCTTCATTTAAAACCTTCAATAACGTAGAGCTTTGAAAGTTGTTAGGTCCTAAATTGTAAACCCAAGCACACAAAGAGTCGTATTGGCTTTGATTCAATTCCACATCTACCATGTCGTTAACATAACCTTCGTATTCAATCATTTCTTCTTGAAGCATATACTCAGCTTCATCTTTGGTTATTGTGTCGCCTTCTTTGACACCTTTTGTGTGTCCATAGCCTATAGTTAAAACATTTGCAGAGCAACGATACGCCTCTAGCTCACAGCCTTCAAACTTCTTAATTAACGCCAGTCCTTCTTGCGATATTTGCATTTTATTCGCCCCATGTTCCGTCTTTTCTAACTTTAGCTTTTTTTGTACCGCCCCAATAAGGAGAAGCCAAACCTTCTTCAATAAGTTTTGCACAAATATCATTGCCTTCACTGTCGTATGGTATAGCAAGCAATCTTCCATACTTGCCACGTCCTAACGATTTAATTTTTATATCACCTGTTAACAACTCCTTTAATCGTGCCTTTGCTTGCAACCCCAGTTCTTTTTCTTTGATTCGTTCAGGTTGTCTTTTTGTATTGACGCGGCTTTCTGGTGTGTCAATTCCAGCCATTCTAACCGATTGATTGGCTAATTTTACTTTAAAACCTAAATCTATTTCACTTAGTACAAATCCATCACCGTCTATAACTCTTTTTAATGTTGCGTTATAAACGAAAGCGTCTGGTGCATCACTCATCTTTTTTCTCCTGTGGTTTATCCAATTCTCTATAGTATTTTATTATTGAAAGTATGTCTTTGGTATATCTAGTGATCTCAGCCATGTCCATAGACAAGTTTTCGTATTCTTTACTGGAGAGTGCGTAGTATGCTTTTCTTGGAGCGTCACCTTTTTCCACTAGGTCTAAATATTCTTGCATCAATTCTGGTGTGATTATTTCCCAATCAACCTTAGACAAACTCATTGGATAGGGTAAAGGTGGGTGGTAAAGTGGTGCTCGTTCAGCAATGCTTCTAACCTCTACAGGCTTAACAGAATCCATCAAGCTACAGCTTGCCATAAATATGCTTATACTAATTACTGCTAGGTGTTTCATCAAATTGATTGGGGTTGCTTAAATTTTCTAAAGTTGTCATGACTCTATTGGATGCTTTATTGACTTTGCTTTGTAAAAGAGCTGGTTTGGCTAAAGCCAACTGGTCAAGATCGTGATTAGCAAATGTTTTGCGTAATCTATTAACGTCTTTCATCGCTTCTTGTTTATCGGCTTCCAGTTTATTTAATTGAGCTTGTTGATTTTTTTGTTGTTCTAAATAATTTTTGATGGATTCATTTTGTCTTTCTATCTCTGTTTCTAAAACAATTTGATTGCCTTTTAGTATGGCTATTTGATCATTAAGATAATCTATGTAGTAAAAAGAACCACCGAGACTAGCTATGAGCAACACTCCCAATATTAAACTTAACTTCATGCCCATGTGTATATTTTTAATGCCTCCGCCTTGCCTTTTACTTTAAGTGGTTTTAGTGACTTTAACATATATTTACAATTTCGTGCAGTTTCATGCCCTATTAAAGTACCAACTCCAGCTTCCTTAGTTCCAGACTCTAAACGAGCTGCTACGTTGCATGGATCACCAATAAGTGAAAATGCAAATCTGTCAGTAGCACCAAAATTTCCAGCAATACACACGCCGCTGTTTACTCCAATACCAATCGCTATTTCTGGTATGCCTTCTTCTACAAAGCGCAAATTAAGTTCAATAATGTTTTTTTCTATCTGTTTAGCTGCGTCACAGGCTAGATTGTGATGATCTGGTTGTGGAATAATTGTGTTAAAGTGGAACATCCCAGCATCTCCGATAAATTTGTCCGTAACGCCCGAAAATTGATTCACAGCCTGTACCTGTACGTCTAAAACAGAGTTCATGATATAAGTGACCATTTCTGGCTCTACAGACTCAGAAAGGCTCGTAAAACCTCTTAAATCTGTAAAAATTATCGAACAATCTACCCTAGAACCGTTAATTTGGCATAGTTCTGGGTTTTTTTGCAGTTTTTTGACCATCCTAGGGTCTAAATACTTACCAAATTGCTGTTTTATGAGCTGTCTAGCCTTGTATTGCTCTCTAAAACGCACATAAAAGGCTGTAGAACCAGTAATAAACTGTGCAATCAGCGTCCAAGTTACATCTATAAGCAATCCTTGTTGTATTGTCCAAAAGCCGTAATAAGCCGTAGCTGTCATTATTAAAGTGCCGAGTGTAATGCCTAGGGTTATGCCAAATACGTTCAATATAAGCCACATAAGACCCATAGAAACCAACAAAATGCCTGTCTCAACCGCCAAGGCGTAATCTGGCACATAAGGACTGTTTTCTATCAAAATTGACTCAGCAAGAGCAGCTTGTATCTTGTGTGGTTCGAGATAACCAACACTTGTGCTTAACTGTGGCATGACTCCTTTAGCAGTAAATCCTACGAATACAAAACGTCCTTCTACGTCCATTTCTTGTAAATCCGTTTGAGGAGTATTCACGAAACTTATCCACTTACGACCTAAACTGTCTACTGGTACTGCTGGCAAGCCTTTTACTCGTATTTCTTCCAGACCATTATCATTGGTTCTTATAACGTAAGTGTCAGCACCAGCCAGAATCTTCAAAACTTCAGTGCCAAATGCTGGCACCCAACCGTCAGGTGTTCTAAGCAATAAAGGTATTCTTCTAACGAGACTGTCTACTTCTGCTCTGGCAACTGCTATACCTTGATTGGCACTCTGTGCAAGTATAGGGATGTTCTGTGTGACTCCTGTGGCAAAAGTACCACCTTGGTCTTCACCAAGTATGACTGTGCCTGTCGTTTTAGGGTAGATGCCTTTGTCGTTTTCAAACATAGCCAAAACACTGGGTGCTTGAGATAAAGCATCAGCAAACGCCTGATCTCCGTTAACAGATAGTCTGCCCTTATTAGGAAAGGTGACCACCCATCCAACACCTAATCCGCCCATTTTTATAATTTTATTTTGTATCTCAGAGAGCCTTTGTCTGGATAAAGGGTAGCCACCCTCTTTATTTATATCATCATCTGTAATGTTAAGTACAGTGAAATAACCACTTTCTTGTTGTTCTGGTATTAGAGCATCAAAGGTCTTGAGCTTGAGAACTTCCAGTGGTGTGGTTTGGTATACAAAAGGCAGAACCAATATAAGTATGAGTGATAATGGTACTAGGTACTTAATCATACTGAGTAATGGTCAGCGTCTTCGTGCAACTGCTGACACAGTTATAGGTGGCTGTAAAAGATTTGTCGTTAGCTCCTGATTGAGTAACGCCTACATTCCAATCATCATTATAGAAGTTAAGCCTTGCAGTATGATCTCCTGAACCTGATTGCGTAATACTGGCTACGCCATCATCAGCGTCTGAATACCAAAAAATGTCAGCATCGTGTGCTCCACTGCCAGATTGTGTGATAGTAGAAGAATTGTTGTCAGCGTAATTGTAATTGTAGATGTACGCATTGTGTGCACCTGTTCCTGATTGTGTAATTGTAGCGTCAGAGTCATCTCCAAAGCTGTATATCTTTCCGTACTTTGAGTTGCCAGTTTGGTTGATGGTGTAAGCGTTATCATCTCCTGCCATTAATACTATGCCAGTATTAGAGTCTCCGTTCTGCGTTATAATTCCTGTGTTGTCGTCTTTATCTAAGTCCAGATAACCATAGTTGTTATCGCCAGTTTGTGTAATTGTAAATACGTTGTCTTCATGATTAGACCACTGAGAATAGGCTTTTGCTGTGTTTCCATGTCCTGTTGTGTTTAAGTTTATAACAGCTCTGGTGCAAGTGTGTGTGGAGTACACACCATTGCTTAGACCACAATAGACTGTGGCATTGTTTGTGTAACCAACTTGCTTGATGTTAATAACAGATGCACTGCCTTTGTGTTCTACGGTTATGGCGTTGTTGCCAGCCACTAAGGGTAAGCTAATCAGACTGATTAATAATAATCGTACCATCTCCACCTCCGTTTACTGTAATGTTTAAAAATTTACCAGCAGATAAAATTTGTATGTTGTAAGCACTGCGTTTTTCTATTTGCAAATCAATCGTGTTTTCTACGCTTCTAAAAAACGTCAACATCTCTCCTTCTACAAAAGAATACGTTTGTGCTTTTGCATCGTAACCAGCAATTATACCTTCTATGGTCACGTCACCTATTTTAGAAACTTCGTTTTCGCCTTCTATAAATGCTAGTAAATCAATTAAAAAATCTACGTTTAAAAGGTCTATTGCTAACCTGTCAATTTCAAGCTCGTCTTCTTCCAATTCATCTTCATCAAAGTTTTCTTCTAAAAAGTCTACGTCCAGTACGTTGGTTGATTTGGCGTTTTGATCTTCTATTGCTTGCTCTACTTCGGCTGGTTGGTTAATAATTAAAAGGTTGTTGATTAACCCCAATGTCATGCCAACCAACTTTACTGGCTTGGTTGGTGGTGCTTCTGACACCGATACCATGGTAGCTTGAAACGGTTGGTCAAGAATTTCTACGCCAGCTGACGTCTCTACGGTTATTTTTCCTGAACTGTTGCCGTCTGCATCTGGGAGTAAAATTATAAGCGATCTGCCTATTTCA
>Ga0209535_1002827_pt1 | contig 11263 bp, 7 predicted proteins | sample LinPmetageLP28_FD_184041 | JGI IMG/M metagenome (GOLD analysis project Ga0209535, IMG submission 184041) | Marine viral communities from the Pacific Ocean - LP-28 (SPAdes) (version 2) | ecosystem: Environmental > Aquatic > Marine > Oceanic | place: Pacific Ocean | collected 2009-08-22
AAACACGGGGTTTAATATAAGCATAAAAACAATGATAGCTGTTGGCTTTGCCATGGTAACTATTATTGGTATGTGGTTTGCTTTACAAGCAGATATAGCTGAGGCAAAAGAACTACCTAAACCCGACGTTACAAAAATGGAATTTATGATGAAGGATAAAAACATTAGACTATCTATTGAAAATACAGAAAAAGCTGTTGACGAGCTTAAAATAGATATTAGACGTATGGAAGATAAAATTGATCGACTAAGCAATAGATAAATGAAAAAAATATTAATAATACTATTAACAACATTTAGTTTTAATGCCAACTCACAAATTGTAGTTACACATTTTAATGCTGAGTGGAACGACCCTAACAAGGTGGCATACATAGGTAAGCTCACTGGTTGTGATATAGTTTATGTTGATATAGCTAAGTCACCAAAAATACAAGAGAAGCATGAGATAATTATAGTTCCAACTGTAGTTATATTCAAAGACGGAGAGGAGGTAAAAAGATTTCAAGCTGATATATCATTTAGTATGAAGGCAACTAGAAAAGACATGCAGAGTGTAATCGATGATTTATTAATGAGTGACTTTTAGATTATTTTTATTACTATTTTTATTTTCTTGTGCTAAAGAAGAAGACGATTTAGGATTTAGAACCTATACAATACCTGAAGGTGAGCATAGTTCTGGTAGCTATTTTAATCACCCTACAAATTCAAGAATAGACTTTGACTTTATATTAGATGAGTCTGCAATATACACTACTGAAATACCAGAAAACCAGCACGACGTAAATAAGATTTACGGTTTTAGTGATTTTGGTGTTAGACATCAAAAATATTCTATAAGATTAGGTTGGAGATATTTAAACAATGAGCTAGAGCTTTGCTGGTTAAGACATGAAGAAGGTAGACACAGCGCTGCGACAATAAGAACTATAGAACCAGATGTTGCCTACAACGCCACTATAGATATAAAAACGTTTTACTACATTATAACCATAGATGGTGACACAACAATGGTTAGAAGAAGACCAGAGGGAAACTGGGGTTTAATTAAAAGATATTACTTATACCCTTATTTTGGTGGTAACGAGTTTGCACCACACGACATAACAATAAAAATTAAAGAATAAAATTATGAAAGAAAAAATATGTAAATTAGTTTGTAAAATAACTTTTGGTAAAGTTTGTTTAGGATTATGTAAAAAATGTAACTGTGCGTAGTCTACTTTTTCTTATATTATTAATACCAAGCTTATTATTTGCTCAAGGTCCTTGCACACCTACATTAATTAATATAAACTTAGATCAATATCCAGAAGAAACTACTTGGGATATTCAAGATACATTAGGTAATATTATTATATCTGGTGGACCATATAACAACGTACCTAACTACGAGCCACAATTTATTGTTAACTGCTTGCCACCTGGTGAGTTATCATTTACTATATATGATCTTTACGGAGATGGTCTAGAAGGTAGTTTATGGGGTGGACAAGATGGTTCTTATTATGTTATGCAGTGTGGCGATACTTTAGTTTATGGTGACTCTGCTGCTTTTGGTTATGATAGTACACATGTGTTTATATCTGCTCCATGCCCTCCACCTCCACCTGTGCCTGGTTGTATGGACGATGACTACTTAGAATATAATCCATTAGCTAATATTGACGATAGTAGTTGTGTTACACTAATAGTTTATGGTTGCACTGATAGCACTATGTACAATTATGATTCACTAGCTAACTCAATGGATAATATTGCACAATGTACTTACGACCTTATATTACATGATTTAATAGGTAACGGTTGGATTGGTACTGTTTTAGAAATATATCAAGAAGACGATACTACTTCTTTTGCAATGACAAATAGTAGTTTTAATCAAGCTTTTACTATAGACTTGTATGCCCCAGCTCCTGTTAGCGCAAGATTATTTGTTAGCCAACAAGCTCAGTTTACAGCTGTAGAATGTGGGTTTACTTTAATAGCACCTAACGGCGATACAGCTATAAGTGTTCAACCACCTTTTATACAGCCTTTCTTTTTATACGAAGGTTTTACTTATTGCGGTAATATATGCGAAGAGTATGTATACGGTTGTTTAGATACTTTAGCGTTTAACTATGTTGATAGCGCTAACACAGCTGATGACTGCTTTTACTATCCTGGTTGTATATCGCCAGCATACTTACAATACCACGTTGATACAGCCAATGCTTACTACACAGATATAAATATAGAAGATAGCTGCGAAACTTTAGCAATGTTTGGTTGTACAGATTCAACAGCATTTAATTATGATACTACTGCTAACGTAGACAATGGTGGTTGTTTGCCTATAGTTATGGGTTGCATGGATGCATTTGCTTATAACTACAATGTATTAGCAAACACACCTGACACCTGTATTCCTTTTGTTTATGGTTGTACAAATCCTACGGCTTTAAATTATGACACTTTAGCAAACACAGATGACAATAGCTGTATATTCCCTATTTTTGGTTGTATGGATCCATTGGCGTTAAACTTTATGCCACAAGCAAATATTGATGATGGTAGTTGTATAGATGTTGTTTATGGTTGTACTGATCCTACAATGTTTAATTATGATCTACTTGCAAATGTAGATAACGGATCGTGTATACCTTTTGTTTATGGTTGTACAGACAGTACAGCTTTCAATTATAACCCACTAGCTAATGCTAATAACAATTCTTGTATTCCTTACATATATGGTTGCACGGACCCTTCTGCGCTTAATTATTCCCCAGCAGCGAACACGGAGGATTTTAGTTGTATTGCTTATGTTTATGGGTGTATGGATAGTTTGGCTCTTAACTACGATTCATTGGCTAACACGGATAACGGTTCGTGCATTTCTATCGTTGTGGGTTGCATGGATCAAGCAGCATATAACTTTAATACAAATGCTAATATTGATAATCCTTTATCTTGTAATTATAGCGCAGGTTGTGTTACTGGCGATAGTATACCCTATTGGTTAAACGATCCTTGCTACGCTTGGGTTATAGATATAGATAGTTACTGCTGCGATAATGAGTGGGACAATATATGTCAAGCAACTTATGATTACTGCGAAGGCACTTGGGTTGGTCCTCTGCCATTTAGAACATCAGAGAAAGAGTTAATCAACATAACTGATATATTAGGACGTCCAGCCAATAAAAATCAACTAGGAGTGTTAATTTACATTTACAATGATGGTACGATAAGAAAATATTTTAAAAGAAAATAATATGAAATGGATTGGTCAACATATATTCGATTTTATAAGTCGTTTTAGAAACGACGTATACGTTGATAAGAAATTTCATGACGCTTCTGGTAGCGCTGGTGCTGCTGGAAAAATTTTAACAACAGATGGTAGCGCTTTGTCTTGGGCAGACGCTACGTTTACCCACACACAGTCATCAGCTTCAGCAACGTGGACGATAACTCACAACTTAAATAAATTTCCGTCAGTCACAGTAATAGACTCTGGAGATTCAGTTGTTCAAGGAGAAATTTTATATAATTCAGCTAATCAACTAACATTAACATTCTATGCGGGAGGAGGCACAAGTGCTTTTTCTGGAAAAGCATACTTAAACTAATAATATGGCTTTATATTTAAATAATCTAGACTTAAACGGAAACCAGCTACAGAAGGCGGTTGTTCACCCATTGGGTACTGCACCTTCCACCGCTCAAGAAGGTCAAATATACTATGACACTGGCGACAACGTTATATATGTAAACACATCGACAACAGTAAATTCACCTACGTGGGTTAACATGCAAAGTGGTGATCTAACTGGTATAACTGCTGGAGCAGGTCTTACAGGTACCGCTACTAGTGGTGATGCTACTTTGGCTGTTGGTTCTGGAAATGGTATAACTGTAAACGCTGATGATATAGCTGTTACAGCTGCTCAAACGGATATTACATCTATACATAATGCGTCTTTAAAAATAGGTAGAGCTGCTGGTGGAACTGAAATTGATTTTTCCGCTAACGCAAACAGAATAGAATTTCATGTTGGGTCTGAAAATATAATAAAGTTTAAAGCAGGTGGAGAAATTGAAGCTACTAAGTTTGACGGTGCTTTAGAAGGTAATGCAGACACAGCAACAACGGCTGCTGGTTTATCCGCAACTTTAGCTGTAGCTTCTGGTGGTACAAACGCTACTTCTTTTGCTGATAAATCTGTTATAATAAGCCAAGACTCTGGTACAGATACTTTATCTTCTGTAGCAATGTCTACTAACGGACAACTACTAATTGGTGGTACTTCAGGTCCTGCCGCGGCAACCTTAACACAAGGTGATAACATAACCATTACAAACGCTGACGGTGGTATTACAATTGCTGGTACAGCAGATACTAACACAAATCAGCTAACAACGTTTGCGGTAAGAGATTCTGCTGATGCTGATAAAACTATAGCTCACGGTAAGTTTTTCAAATTTGTTACAGCAACTGGTGCGCTTGGTACGGCTTTAACTGGAACTGGTACAACTAGTGATCCTTTTCTTATAACGTTAACTTCTCCTAACACTCAGATAGCTAACACTACTACTGGTGCTCAGATGACTGCAGCTACTTTAAAAACTAAGTTAAACACCGCTTTTGGTAGTAATGAATTAACTATAGGTGATGGGAATTTAACAACAACTATTCCAGGTAACGTAACAATTACTGGTACTACTACCATGAGTGGAGGTACTATTGTAAATACAACAACTAACACTGCTATAAAAGATACAACAATAGCACTTAATACTGGTATTGGTGCTAATGCCAATGCCGCTGATATAGGTCTTATTCTTGACAGGGGTACTTTAGGAAATGCCTTTATGGGTTGGGATGAAAGTGAAGACGAGTTTGTTCTTGTTAAAACGTCCACAGAAGGTTCTGATGATGTAGACAGCGCTGTATCATCTGCTGGTGTTGTTATAGCAAACGATGAGGCTTACTTACCATTAAAACTTGGCTCTTTAGAGCTTGTTAACGGTGGTATCACTTTGTCTGGTCATCTTATGGACACTATTGATATTACTTCAGAAGCTAGTGACGCGGATGACCACTTAATGAGTGCACTTGCTATAAAAAATAGAATTCTTGACTTTGGTTATACAACTAATACTGGAACGACAACAGCTGCTAATACGCAAACGTTTACAAATAAATCTATTGATGCTAACGGTACTGGTAATGCAATAACTAATATTGACATCGGAAACATGACTGCCGCTGCTGTACAACTAAGTTCAGAGTCATTTAGCGATAATGATACTAGCTTTATGACGTCAGCTGCTATTAACGATAGATTTGCGTTAATAAACGCCAATACAACTGGTACAGCTGGAAACGTAACAGGTGTTGTTGCATCTGCAAACTTAGACGCTGATACAGCACACTTAACTACAGCACAAACGTTCTCGGGTGCTAAAACATTTAGTTCAGGTGTTATATTAGATGATGGCTCAGGAGCTTCACCTGTTTTAAAATTTAAAAACGAAGCTGATACGCATTGGACAGTACAAAACGACAACAGCAACAATCTTAAGTTTACTCAAGCAACAGATTTAAGAGTTACTTTTAATGCTGGTGGTGCTGTTACAATTCCAGGAGATATAGATCTTGGTGGTGATATTGATGTTGATGGAACAATGGAGGCAGATGCAATAACTCTTGCAGGAGCTAGCGTTCATGCAACAGACACAAACACTTCTTTAGGTACGTCTGATACAGTGGTACCTTCACAAAAAGCAGTTAAGGCATATGTTGATGCTCAAGGTTCTAGCTCTTCAAATACTGGTGGTAGACAAGCGTTTGTGCTAGCAGCAGCTACTAGTGGGGTGGCGGCAACAAGTACTACGGTGTTTACAATAACACATGGTATGGGTGCTAGCAGAAACTATGGTGTAGAAATAATAAGAAACTCAGCAAACTCTGGTGGTGGTGAAACTGTTATCGTAGATGTTGCAAGACCTACAGACACAACAATAACAGTTACTTTTGCAACTGCTCCTACAGCTGGAGATTACACTGCTCTTGTATGTAAGTACTAGTGTATAGCAAATTAAATTAAATTATGATTATAAAAATAGAATATAACAAATTAACTGGTGCAATAACTTTAACAGATGACGAGAGAGCAATGGAAGCTGTTGTTGCACAGATAGTAGATACTACTGATAAGCTTTCATTTGAAATACCTTTAAACGTATCAGCATACCAAACTCAATTTGAAGAAATAGAAATAGATGGCAACGATAACTAGTACACAAACAGGGAATTGGCATACTGGCTCAACTTGGGTTGGTGGGTCTGTTCCTGCTAGTAACGATCTAGTTGTTATTGCTCATGGTCACAAAGTTACATTAAGCACAAACATACAGTCAGCTATTACTGACGATGTAACTATAGATGGTAACTTACACTTTGCCAGTGGTGGTAAAATGCACTTAAACGGTCGTATGACTGTAAAAAATACTAGCAACGCCAACAACACGGCTGGAGAGTTTGTTGAAGGTACTACTACATCAGGATCGTTACTTAGTATGGTTAGTGGTAGTGAAATAAAAATATCAGGAGATAATTCAGCACAGCACGGTATACAGGTGGACTCTAGAACGTGGTGTGGTGTAGATATAGATGGTGGTGAGCCTACATTAAAAACAGAGTTAAACGGTAATCATGATTATAGATCAACATACTTAACAGTCGACAGTGCCACTAATTTTGCGGCTAATGATCAAATATCTATATATAAAAGAGAAGAAGATTATAGATTAGCAAACGACGAGGTTTTTTATGTTCATGATGTAGACACAAGTAACAACAGAATATATTTTAGACAGTTTATATGTCCTAAGGTTAAATACTACGCGCCCTGTATAAAGGCTGTTAGTGGTTCTACTATAACTTTAGATGATGCCAGTGTTTATAGAGTTGGTTATCAATTAATATTTGGTACTGGTAACAATAGAAATGTTTTAGAGGTAACAGCTATAAACAAGTTAACAAACGTTGTAACGTTTGGTAGCACCGTTGATAACAACCCTAGTTTAATTGGCGAGTACGTTTATCAAACAGGTACAGAAAAATACCACTTATCAGACTCTCACGTTAGAAGAACATCTAGCGCTATGGCGGCAACGTATTCAGGGGCTGTAGGTTTAAGAACTGTAGTGGTTAATAACGCTGCAGACTTTAACGTTGGTGATAGTATATATATAGAAGCTTGTGGTGATGCTAGTTATCAATATGTTAGTGGTAGTGAAACAAATGTGTGGAGGCATAACTTAGTTTATACAATATCAGGCATAAGCGGAACAACAATTACTGTTAATAGAGATATACTTTACGATGGTAAAATAGGTGGTTTAATAAGTAGAATGACAAGAGGTGTTGTAATTAAAGCTTGTGCTGCAAATGGTAATGATGTTGCTGATGGAGATCAAGATACAGCCAGAGTATTTTTCAATGTTAAATACTGGACAAGTAATGGTTGGAACAGTGCGCCAACAAGAAGAGTTAAAATAAAATACGTAGAGTTTCGTGGTTTAGGATATAACACTAGTGATAGTACAAATTTTAGGGCTGGAGTAAATGTAGCTGGTTATAATGGTTATTACGATACTAAAGTTACAGGTAGCGCGGCTGACAACTCTACAATACACAATACTAATGGTGTGAGCCAAACGGGTGAAAACTATATAGACGGCTGTAGTTACACGGCTTATAATTTATGTAGTAATAGTACAAGAGACGGTGATTCTTACCCTAGCATATGCATAAGACACCCTTACGGTATGGTTGCTAGAAACCTAATAGTTATTGGGGCTGGAAGAGGTGTATGGCACTGGAGTTCACAATACTTTATAAAATCACACGGGTATATAACGGCTGCAAATAATTACTGTGGCACAGAGCTTGGTGCTGCTTATGAATATCCTTGTGAGTTTTCATACTTTTACCTACGTATGGCGGAGGACTACGGCATGCTTTACTCGCACTTAGGTAGGCAAAACGACAATACAACCGTACAACATTTCGATATTCAATACATGAACAGTTATTGTATACATCACGGCTACGCTAGTAATCCTACTTGGCGTAGAATTTTTTGTGATAAATACAAGCACCACTATATACCAGACAGCGTATACCCTATGGCTATTCAAGATTCTAGACTTATGCCAAACTACTGGGACGGTAGTTCTAATCTTTACGGTTGTGACCACGTACCTTATTATAATGCTGACAGTATATATCACTATGGTTCGGGTAACAATTATCCATATAGGGGAACATGCTCTGATATAGGAAAAATGTATTGGCTTGAACATGGGTTTAGAGAAGAAGAGTACCTGGAAATAAGTGGAAGTAGAATGACTAAACTGCAAAGACCAGGTCAAAAAGCGGCTGACTTTATAGTTTCAGGAGGACCAGCACAATGTATGGCTAGAATTTTTGTACCAGCAAACACACCTGTTAAACTAAGATCAACAGTAAAAGTAAACTCTACTCAATATGATGGTGGTTCAGACACTGTAGATGATAACAGCTTGCCAGTACTTATAGCAAGGGCAAGAAGAAACTCAATGTATGGTGGTAGGCACCACGCTGGTGTTGTTACAGATAACAATGCAAGTGTTCGAACTGGAGCTACCAATTGGGATATTATAGCTGACGCAAACGATAGAGCTGGAATACTGAACAGTACGGAGGCAAAAGGTAAATTACAACACGGGTTTGTAGAGTACGTTACCCACACTAGTAGCGCTCAAGGTGATTGGGAACAAAAAGATTTAACAATAGCAGCTCAATATACAGGTTACGAGCTAGCATATGGTTTTTATGTAGATAACGACGACATGAGAGATGTTGGTTTTCAAGCTCTACCTATACAGGTTTTAATGGGTAAAGCTGGTGTTAAAAACTCTTATCATTTACATACAGGTTCAATTGGAAAATTAAGCATTAGAACAGCATTTAATGCAAATAAAAAACGAATAAGCGGAAGAATATAATATGCCTAAATTTTTAAACGACATATCATTAGAGCAAGCAAACGACTTACAGTTTAAAACAGCTGCAGGTGCTAATGCTGGTAAAATAGAACAAGATGGTAACAACTTAGTGTTGACAAACCCTGTTGGTGATATAATGCTTGGTGATGGTGCAGCCGATGTTTATATTGGTGATGGTACTAATAGTGTAGATATATTATTTGAGCAATCAGGTAGTATAAAAGCAGAAGATGGTACTAGTGGTGTTACTTTAACCTTAGGTTCTAGTGATACAACTTTAGCTTTTGGTGGTGCTACAAGTTTTGCTGATATTGTAACTGCTTTTTCTGGTACTGCGGCTAATACAATAGACGTAGGTACTAGTGCAAAACCTTTTAAAGATATATACGCAGCTCATCACGTTGGTGGTAGTTCAATTAACTACGCTACATCAAGAGGTTGGGTTGAAGACCCTGCACCAATGGATCAAACACAAATAGGTTATTTTGGTGGTGGTTTTAATAGAAATGGTAGTAATGATGAAAACGAGGTTGTAAGAGGACTTGATCCGTTTGGTAATAAGGCTTTGTTGTGGAAATCCATACTTAACCAATCAGGCAGTAATGATGATGGTGGGTGGAATAAAGATATAGTTATACCAGCAAACAACAACATAGGATATTTGTCTTATGTTTATTTTAAGGTTGATTTTACAGCTGACAATTCTAACGATGGTCAGTATTATCTTGGTTGTGGTACTGCGTCTGGACAAACAATAAATATATCTAATGATAGTAGTAATACAAACCCATATTTTAAAAATGGTACAATTTCCACTCTTAATAACGGTAGTGCTGCTGTAGCTAACAAATGGTATTTGATTATAGGTGTTATACAACCATATAATGACGAAAGTACAACCAACGATCCTATTTCTGGTGTTTATGATGTAGAAACTGGAAAAAAATGTGGTGATGGTAGTGGTTATAAAATGGGTAATAATACTACTGGGCAAAGACATAGAGCTTACATATACTACGATACAAGCACGGACAATAATGAAAATGCTTATTTTTGGAACCCAGGTTTTCACGCTATAGACGGATCAGAACCTAAACTACAAGATTTATTAAAAAGACAGGTTTATCTTGGTGATAATGTTAAAGCTGCTTTTGGTGATAGTGATGATTTAGAAATATACCACGATGGTAGTAATAGTTATATAAACGACGTTGGAACTGGTGATTTATTATTAAGAAGAAGTGGTGGTGGTGGTTTAAATATTACTGGTACTGGTGTTATAATAAACGGTGAGGCCGATATAAATGGTAATGCTGATATTTCTGGAAATTTAGTTCTTGGTTCTTATACAGTAGCCTCACAAGGAAACCAAGGTATTTTTGGTAAATTAAGTAGTTTTCAAAATAGTGGGTCTACTAACTTATTTTTAGGTATAAAGAATGCAGCATACCCAAATAGAGGTTGGTCGTTTGACCCAGTTACAAATGGTGTTAATAGTAATTTAATAATAAAAGAACACGGTTCAACTGCTGAAAGAATTAAAATAAGTACTGGTGGTAATTTTGAGGTTTTAACAGGTAGTGTAACAGCCACAGGTTTAGACATAAACGGTAATGCTGATATAGCTGGTAACTTAAGTTTATCAGGTGATAGTAGAATATTAAATCTAGCTGCGGGCAGCACAACTAGCTCACAGTCAAGACTTATTATTGGTGAGCAAGGAATTTATGGCCTTAGCTTTAGATGGGATAGTAGTGCTTCTTTACAGTTTGATGGTTTTTGGGGTAGTGACGTTACTGGTACTAGAAATAGAGATTTAGGTAGTGTTGATATACTTAATAGCGTATGGTATCTTAAAAATAACGTTGTAGTTGGTGGAGAACTAGAGGCGACAAGTCTAGACATCAATGGTAATGCCGACATAGCTGGAAATCTAGTTATAGATGCGGGTGTAATAACTATAGATCCAGATACTGCTGGCTCAGTTTTCACTTGGAAAGAAAGTGATAGTGCTACAGTTGCTGGTCAATTAAGAAGTTACGCAAACAGAGGCGATATTTATCTGTATAGCGATGGAGTTAAAAAAACAGAATTATCATCACAAAGTGATTCTTTTATACCTAAATTACACATTGGTGGTACAAGCGGAGCAGGTAGTGGGTATGTTTTACAAACAACTGGTGGTGTTGACATAAATGGTAATGCTGATATATCTGGA
>Ga0209535_1002828_pt1 | contig 11262 bp, 13 predicted proteins | sample LinPmetageLP28_FD_184041 | JGI IMG/M metagenome (GOLD analysis project Ga0209535, IMG submission 184041) | Marine viral communities from the Pacific Ocean - LP-28 (SPAdes) (version 2) | ecosystem: Environmental > Aquatic > Marine > Oceanic | place: Pacific Ocean | collected 2009-08-22
CCCTATAGTCACTAGATGGTATGGGGTAGAAAAGTTTAAAGAAATGGGTATACCTATTCTAATAATAGATGATTGGTCAGAATTAAAAGATTTAGATCTTTCAGAAGATAATTATAAAAACATATGGAGAGATTTTGATGTTAATTCTATTAATTTTAATTTATTTAAATAATGAAAAAAGTAACTTATATTTTGAACACTTGGCAGCGTCCTCATACTCTTAAGGATCAAGTAAAAGCTATATCTGAACAAACAGTTAAATGCGACGAGCTTATGATTTGGCAAAACAAGCCAGAAAAAAAAGAAGATTCTTTTATGATACAAGATGAATCAAATGGCTTAAAAGTTTCTCATAATAATTACAATTATGGTGTTTGGGCTAGATTTGCTTTCGCCTTAAATGCTAAATCAGATTACATATGTTTATTAGATGATGACACAATCCCAGGAGTTAAATGGACAGAAAACTGTATTAACTGTATAGAAAATGAACAAAACGGACTATACCTAACCAACGGAATTACATTTAACGATTTAGATTATATATCTTACAGTAATGATGGCTTACATAACCCTAATGATGAAACAAAAAGAGTAGACACAGGGGGTCATGCTTGGTTTTTTCATAGAGATTTATTGGGAGCTTTTTGGAGAGAAACAGGTCCACCTTTAAATTATATTTGTGGAGAAGACGTTCATTTTTCTTATGCTATCCAAAAATATTTAGACTTAAATACTTATGTGCCACCTCACCCAAAGCATGACTTAGAAATGTGGGGGAGTAAGCTTGAACTAGCTATGCGTTATGGAGTAGATAAAAACGCCATTTCAGTTAACTCTAACGGAATTGATTTTGGTTTATCTCTAAAGCATTACTATGAAAAAGGATTTAAACTTTTAAATGTAAAATGAAAATTCTTCTATGTTTTGGAACCCGACCTGAATGGTTGAAAATAAAACCTTTGATAAAAGTTTTAGAAAACTACCAGCTTTTATTTACTGGCCAACATACTGATTTATTAAAGGACATATCTACAGACTATGAAATTAAAATAAATCAAAATAAAAATAGGCTAGACCAAGTTGTTAGTGACTGTCTTTTACAATTTCCAGATGGAGATTTTGATGCTGTTTTGGTTCAAGGAGATACAGTTTCAGCTTTTGCTTGTGCATTAGCAGCTTTTCACAGGGGTAAAAAAATTTGTCATTTAGAAGCTGGATTAAGAACATACGATTTGAAACATCCTTACCCAGAAGAGTCTTACAGACAAATGATTTCAAGAATTTCTGATACCAACTTATGTCCGACCGCTTTATCTAAAGGTAATTTACTCAATGAATTAGCGAGCGGTGGTTCTCATGTAGTGGGTAACACAGTTTTAGATAATCTTTTAACCTACAAAGACAAATGTGAGTATACTAATAAAATTTTGGTAACTCTACATAGAAGAGAAAACCACTTACTAATCCATAATTGGTTCGAAAAAATAAATAATTTAGCAAAAAAATATTCTGATCTGGAATTCATATTACCAATCCACCCTAACCCCAAAGTCATAAAACATAAAAATTTACTTAGTTACGTAAATGTTGTAGATCCATTAGAACATTCTGCTCTCTTAGATATTTTAGTTAAATGCAAATTAGTTATCAGCGATAGTGGGGGGTTACAAGAAGAGAGCAGCTTTCTTAAAAAGAAAATTATAGTTTGCAGGAAAACAACAGAAAGGCCCGAAGGTAAAAAATCTGGCCAACTTTCTATTTGTGAGTCTCCAGATGATTTGCATGGAATTTTTGAAGAATTAATTTATAATTACGAAGTAGATGGGGATTGTCCTTATGGAGATGGCTTGTCTTCTTTAAAAATAGCTAAAATACTAAATGAAAAATTTTAGAGAGGATATTGTTAATCTTGCTAAAAAGCTTAAAGCGAAAGAAAGTTTTGCTTTCTCTAAATATGCTGATGGAGAATACAAGATATTAAGAAATGAACCTATAACCAATTGTGATAATTGGACGTTCTCTCCTGAACAGCATAAAAAAGAACAATCTTTACTTTTAGAGTCTTTCCAATACGAGCATGACGATTATTTCGTCGGGATAAGCTGTCCATGTTGCCAACCTATGGATCATGTTCAGTGGATGAGAGACACCGTAAAAACAAAAAATGTGACTTGGGCTAATTTATTTGTTAATAGTAATTATCCATATTTTGAGAAAGAGCTTATCCCTATTTTTGATAGCTGGAGCGAAAATGTTTTTCTTTTTGCCAATGAAAATGGTATTTCTAAACAAATGCCATTTAAAGTTAAAAAATATTTTCCGTTAAACATGAAAGCTTGGCAAGATCCTTTTCTTTCTCATTGGATAAATTTAGGCGTTAAAAAAGCTAAAGAATCTGAAGGAGCTTTATTTTTGTTTTCAGGTGGACCTCTTGGCAATATTTTAAGTTATGAACTTCACAAAGCTAATCCTTTGAATACTTACATAGATATTGGTTCTACGATTAACCCTTGGGTGGTAGGGAAAAATAGAGATTATCATTTTCAAGGGACTAAATTCAATCAACAAACATGCACTTGGTAAAAAATAAAAAATTTGAAGATTTATATAAAGATTCAAAATTAAGATATAACTTAGGGTATTATCAAATACCCGAAGAATCTTGTGGCTCTGTAGCTATTGATATAGGATGTAATAATGGATGTTTTTTACATTCATATTCACATCTTTTTTCTAAAATTTATGCTTATGAGGCTAACTACTTCTTAGTTCAAAAACTAAAAGAAAAATTTAGTCAAGATCATATATCTATATATCACAATGCTGTAAGTGAAGAAGATGACAAAAAATTAAAACTTTTATCACATCACAGTATGGAGGATGGTTCTTTTGCAATCGAAAAGTCAAATGTTAGATCTGATTGGGAAGGTCAAGATTTTGTTTGTGAGGTTGAATCAATTTCATTAAAGTCTATTATGGAAAAAGCTGGGGGTCATGTAGGCTACATGAAAATAGATTGCGAAACCTCGGAATATGAACTTTTGATGGGTAAAGATCTTCGCAATATAGAGTATATCGCTTTAGAATTACATGATCAACTAGGTTATGATAAATACAATGAACTTTATGATTTTATATGTGAAACCCATTTAGCTAATCAACCATCAAACTTTACAGAACACCGACATCAAGAAATTTTATTTAAAAATAAAAATAAATGAAAATTAAAAAAAATAAATTATATTTAGTTACTGGTGGTGGTGGATTTTTGGGAAAGCCTTTGGTAAAAAAAATCTTGTCTGATGGTGGCAGAGTAAGGGTTATTGGTAGAGACGAGGGAACTTTAATTTTATTAAAACAAACGCATCCTTCTATAGAAATTTATAGTGGAGATATAAGTGATGAATTTGAAGTAGTTCAAGCTATGAAAGATGTCCATGCTGTTTTTCATTTAGCAGCTTCTAAACATGTCGGTTTAGCTGAAACATTTGTAAGAGAAAATATAAAAAGCAACACTATGGGATCTTTAAATATTTTTAACCAATCTTTAAAGCAAGAATTAGAATTTATATTATCAATATCTACTGATAAAGCAGCCCAAGTATCTGGCGTATATGGCGCGACTAAGCTTCTAATGGAGAGGTTATCTTTACAATTTGAGAAGCTAAACACAAACTGTAAATATAGAGTGGTCCGTTATGGAAATGTTTTATATTCAACAGGATCTGTTTTATGTAAATGGAAATCACTAATAGAACAAAACAAAGAGGTTATCGTTACAGAACCAAAAGCGACTAGGTTTTTTTGGACGGTCCGACAAGCCATAGAGCTGATTTTTGATTGTTTAGAAAAAGCAAACGATTCTTCTCCTTATTGTCCTGATATGAAATCAATGAGCATTGATAATTTGTTACAAGCCATGATCGAAAAATACGGAAACGGAAAAGATGTCCCTGTGAAAGTTATCGGATTACAACAAGGCGAAAATTTGCATGAAAAAGTAATGGATGAAGGCCCATATTCAAATGAGGTCGAGCAATTTACTAAAGACGAAATAAAAAATTTAATATGACAAAAGAAAAAACAAAAATAGCTGGCTTTTGTTCTGGACATGATTGCGCTTATGCTGTTTTGGAAAATGGAGTCCCTTTAATCCATAATGAGCTAGAAAGATTTACAAGGGAGAAGGAACCCATAGCTGATTCTCTACAATTTTTATTAGATACTTTTAAATCTGATGATATAAAGCATTTTACCCATTGTTTTGATACATGGAGTGGAGGCATACAAGAAAGATATCCTAAGTCCTTTAATTCTCTTAGTAGTATCGTGCAAAAAAATGATGGCTCATATTATGTCCCAGGACACCATCAATCACATGCAGCCAATGCTTTTTTCTCTAGCAATTTAGAAGAGGCTCTTATAATCACTATTGATGGGGGAGGTAGAGATTATGATGACAATGGAGATATGGTTATTACCACTTTTACCGTTTGGGAAGGGAAAGGTAATAAAATTCATAAAATTGATATTATACCCGAGAGTAAAATTAATATAGGTGTAACTTGGTCAGACTGCACAAAGAATATTTTTGGATTATCTTCTGGTTATCCCAAAGGTAATCAAGCAGGAACTGTTATGGCTATGGCCTGTATGGGAGACGCTACAAAATACTTTGATGTTTTTTATGACAGTGGATTAAATGGAGGCAAAGGTTTAAACTTTCCCATTTTAAAAAAGTTGGCAGATCAAAGTGAACAGTCTAAATTTGACATCTCTGCTGGTTTACAAAAAGCTACAGAAATAGTGGTCAAAAAAATAATGGATAAATATATTAAAAATTATCCATATAAAAACATTTGTTTGTCTGGGGGTGTAGCCCTCAATTCTGTTATGGTTGGTAAAATGTTTGATTGGTATCCACATTTACAAAGTATCTATGTAGATCCAGTTCCATATGATGCTGGATTAGCTTTAGGTAGCGCTAGATATGTTTGGCATCATATTTTAGATAACCCAAGAATTAAATGGGAAGACAATTCAAGCCCATATTTAGGAAAAACTTACAATCAGAAAAATATAACTGATGCTATAGAAAAGTTTAATTCTATAAAAATAAAAAAAGTTGATGATGATCAAGTTATAGATCTTCTTAGCAATGGAGAAGGTAATGTTATATCTGTTTATGGTGGAGGATCAGAATCTGGGAGAAGAGCGTTGGGGAATAGAAGTATTTTAGCTGACCCTCGCAATAAAAACATGAAGGATATTATAAACGAAAAGGTAAAACATAGACAGTGGTATAGACCTTTTGCTCCATCAATCTTAAGAGATAAAGTGAAAGACTGGTTTGAAAAAGATATCGACAGTCCGTATATGTCAGCGGTTATAAAATTTAAAAAAGAAGTAAGAGATTTAGTTCCAGCGGTTGTTCATTTTGATGGTAGCGCTAGACTACAAACCGTTACAAACAATGACAACAATTGGTATTATAATTTCATAAAAAAATTTGAACAAAAAACAAATGTTCCAATTTTGTTGAATACAAGCTTCAATGATCAAGAGCCAATAGTTGAAACTCCAGAACATGCAATAAATTGTTTTTTGAAAACAAATATAGATTACTTGTATTTTAGAGACACTCAACAATTGATATCTAAAAAATAAATATGTTCAGCGAAGATCTTAATAAAGAAATCACTACAATTACAGTTACTTGTGATTCGTATTTAGATTTGTTACCTAACTTTTTTACACTTTATAAAAGGTATAGTAATTTAGCTGAACCTCTTGTTATAGGCGAAACTAAAAGTTTAGAAGGTTATAATATATTTACCGCTGGGGATAAACCTTGGGGAGAAAGAATTTACGATAGCTTAAAAAAAATTAAAACAGAATATATTCTTTTTACCTTAGAAGATTATTATTTTACAACTTGTGTCGATAAATATATTGAAGAATCTTTAAAAATTTTAAAATTAAAAAATTTTGATAAAGTAGCTCTTATATCTAATTCTCATTTTTGGGGATACAAACTAGCCTATACAGATATTCCTAATTTTTATCAAATGTTACCTAATTGCAATAATTTAGCCACACTACAATTAGGTATTTGGAAAAAAGAATCTTTTGAAAAAGTTTTAGATCCTACATATTCTCCTTGGGACTTTGAGATAAAAGGGAGAGAAGCTCTATTAGATGATAAATGCGGTATTTTAGACCCCAATAAAGAATTGGTTTTTAACTTTGCTAGAAAAGGAAAACAATTATCTAATGGTTGGGAAGAATTTTTAAGAAAAGAAAAGTTAACCTATAAATGAAAAAAATTATTATAACAGGAGTAACAGGACAAGATGGTAGCCTTATGGCTGATTATCTTTTAAAGCACACAAAACATACAATTATTGGAGGTGCTAGGAGACTTAGTGTCAAAAACCACAAAAACATCGAACACCTAGAAGATAACGACAGATTTTTCCTTATAGATTTAGATGTTTCAGACCCCCAAAACACAGAAAAAGTTTTATCTGAACACAAGCCTGATTATTTTATTAATTTTGCAGCCAATTCTTTTGTTGGTAGTAGTTGGGAAATGCCGACTCAACATATGGAGACAAATGCTATGGCTGTTTTACACCAACTAGAAGCCATCCGCAGACATGCCCCTAATTGCCGTTACTACAACGCTGGTAGCTCTGAAGAGTTCGGTGATATTGTAGAGTCTCCACAAACGGAAGATCATCCTTTGCGCCCTAGAAGCCCGTATGGGGCCGCTAAATGCTCTGCTAGACATTTGGTAAAAGTTTATAGAGATTCTTATGATATTTACGCTGTCCAAGGGTTTTTATTCAACCATGAAGGAGTGAGAAGAGGAGAAGAGTTTGTGACTCGCAAAATCACAAAAAATGTAGCTAGAATTCTTGTGGATTATGAGATGGGGCGACCTACTAAGCCTTTACAATTAGGTAATGTGGATACAAAAAGAGATTGGAGTGATGCTGAAGATTTTGTAAAAGGCGTTTGGTTGATGTTAAACCAAGATAGAAAAGATCCAAAAGAATATGTTTTGTCTTCCAACGAGACTCACACTATTAGAGAGTTTGTGGAAGAAGCTTTTAATTTTGCTGGATTTCACAGAAGCCAATGCAAATGGAAAGGCGAAGGATTGGAAGAGAAGTATTTTCACGGTTCTGATGTTCTTGTGGAGATTAATAAAGATTTTTACAGACCAGCGGAGGTTGATTTGTTATGGGGAGACTCTACTAAAGCTAGAGAAGAGCTGGGTTGGGAGCCAAAAACTAATTTTTTCCAGCTTGTGAAAAAAATGGTTGACCGTGATGTAGCGGCGGTTTACCCTTACCCGTGAGCAAAAAAAAGGGTCCGAATAAAAGAGAAATCTTATTTAGATTGCTAGACGTTCCCGATAAAGGAAGGAGACCTTTCTTCGCTAGGGAAATGAAAATGCTTAACGATCTTTGTGACCGTTACTCACAGGATTTCATGGCTATTGTCTACTTCGATAAGAAGTTCGACTCTTTAGCTTACCTTGTCAGCGACAAGCTTAAAGAAACTCTCGACGAAAAATTCAGAGCTTTCAATTTTAAGGTTGACTTATCTAAGTATAAGACCTATGATATAGGCGATAAGTCGGGGCAAGATGGCAATGTGCTTCGTAAAACCAAAACAATAAAAGACTTTTTAAATGAGTGATAACATAGAACCAGCAAACATCCTTGGTAATTTTCTAAAAGCGAACAAGGACGATCATTTTAATTTTGAAGACACTGTAGAATATAAAGTTTCCAGTGGTTCCTTGCAGTTAGATTACCATCTTGCAGGAGGCTTCGGTCCTGGGTTGCATCGATTCACAGGAGTTAATGAAGGTGGTAAAACCTCTGAATCTTTGCAGGTTTTGAAGAACTTTTTAACAAGTGTATCTAAATCTAGAGGTGTGTATATCAAAGCGGAAGGAAGGTTGGGTCCAGAAGTCAAAGAAAGATCTGGGGTTAAATTTGTGTTTTCTCCAGAAGAGTGGGTAGATGGAACTTGTTTTGTTTTTGAGAGTAATGTTTACGAAGCGGCTATGACTCTAATTAGACAGTTGATCACAAATAATGATGAAAAGATTAAATATTGCTTTATCCTAGATTCTGTAGATGGTTTAATTAAGAAGGATGATTTAGCTAAAGGTTTTGAAGAGAGTAGCAAGGTAGCAGGTGGCGCGGTCATTGCTTCTGATTTTTGTAAAAAAACTAGCACTGCGTTAGGGAAAAGAGGACACATGGCTATTTTCATCAGTCAAGTCAGAGCGGATATCAAACTAGATCCTTATTCAAAAGCGCCTGTCCGTCAGACTACAGCTACAGGAGGCAATGCATTATTGCACTTCGCTAACAATATCATGGAGTTTGAACCTAGATTTAAGGGCGATTTGATTTTGAAAAATCCAACCGTAAAAACTATAGACTCTAAAAAAAATCCAATCATTGGACACCAAGCTAAAGTGACGATTAAAAAATCTGCTCACGAAAATACGAATATGACTATCTCTTATCCTATAAAATATGGACGTATTAATGGCACATCTATTTGGGTAGAAAAAGAAGTCGTAGACTTGCTATATGCTTGGGAGTTTATGCAGAAGAAAGGAGCTTGGATTAAACCCACAGAAGATTTTCTAGATTTGCTAAAAGAAAACAAATTTGACTTTCCAGAAAAAATACAAGGGGATAATAACTTATTTAAAATAATCGAAGACAATAAAGACTTGTGTGAATTTCTCATCAACTACTTCAAAGAGCAAATTGTAGCATGAAATTTGTTGACCGATACGGCAAAGAAAGAAACCTCAAAAATGCAAAGAAATATTTAATTGATTGGGAAAAACCTAGCAGAAGCAAATTTCAAACTACTGTTAAAAAATTCTTGTATAAATACTGGAAAAATGACATCGTTTTTGAAGAGTTCCGTGTGGTCGGCAGCAGACTAACTTTAGACTTTTATAACGCCAATAAAAAAATAGCTGTGGAAGTTCAGGGAGCGCAACACACAAAATTTGTTAAATTTTTCCATAAAAACCATTTTAAATACGCCGATCAACTTAAAAGAGATGAGCATAAATTAAACTTTTGCAAGGCTAATGAAATTCAGCTAGCAGAAATTTATCCAAAAGACGAAATCCAAGCTTCTTTATTTACAGAGCAAGACATTTATTTATGAATTTACCAGAAGGCAGTGACGATAAGGAATTTTGTATTCCTACGGAGATGGTTGATAAGCTTTATGAGCTTTCGGGTGGGGCTGATAAGTATAAAGGTGTTATTATGGCTGTCTCCTCTGAAAATGGTAAGCCGCTTATTTATTGTAAATTTGATTGCGGCATGACGGAATTTGCCCTAACAAAAGCTTTGGAAAATCATTTCCAACATACAGTTAACGAAGTAATAGAAGAAGATTAATGATATATAATTTTGAACTAGAAAAACAGTTATTAGCTGGTTTGCTCAAAGAGCCAGAAAGCCTTGCGGAGATTTCTAATTTCATTAGTAATTCAGATTTTTATTCTAAACAAAGTTCTTTACATTCTGCTATCTTCAGGATCATTCAGCAAGCTATTGACGCTGGCGATGAAATCGATGAAATCATTATCGCTCAAAGGGTCAATGATGTTGGTTTGTCGTTTGAAGACAATTTAAATCCTTCTGATTATATTAAATCATTATCGTTAAGAAAAGTTCCTAAAGGTAATATTCTAAAGACAGCTAAAGAACTCAAAAAATATACGATACGAAGAGAAATACTAGAGTCTTCTCAAGAGATAGTGAAGAAGATGAAGAATATTGCTCCAGAATCTTCTTATAGAGATATCATAGAGGTGGCTGACAATGTTTACAATTCTCGCATTAATCTTTATGAGATAGGAAACGATAGCCCAGTAAATATTTACGAGGAGATGGAAGCTCTCGTCGAAGAGCGCGGGAATAATCCTGTGACTGAATTCGGCATGATGGGTCCACATGGAAAGATAAATGATATTTATGGTTCTCTTTTAAGAGCTGGCAACATTACGGTCATTGTGGCCCGTTCTGGTGTGGGTAAGACGCAGTTTTGTATGGACTATTCTACTAAAGTTAGCTTGAAATATGATGTTCCTGTTCTGCACTTCGACAATGGTGAGATGAGTAAAGAAGAACTTATCATGAGGCAATGTGCTGCTATATCTGGAGTGCCGATGCATTTGTTGGAAAATGGTAAATGGAGGCAAGCTGGACAGGATGTGGTAGATAAAGTTAGATCTGTCTGGCCAAAAATAAGTAAACTAAAATTTTATTACTATAACGTAGGCGGGATGGATGTAGATTCTATGGTCAACACTCTAAAGAGATTTTACTATGCTAAAGTCGGTAGGGGCAACCAAATGGTCTTTTCTTTTGATTATATTAAAACAACGTCTGAAAATAATGGCAATAAATCAGAATGGCAAGTTGTTGGAGAAATGGTTGATAAATTTAAGAAGTGCGTCCAAAAAGAAATACTACATGACGGCAACCCTGTTATTCCTATGATTACATCAGTTCAATCCAATAGATATGGCATAACAACAAACAGAACTTCTCAAAATATCGTCGATGATGAATCTATTGTTTCTTTATCAGATAGGATCACTCAATTTTGTTCTCATATGTTTATTCTTCGTAGCAAAACTACAGACGAAGTGGAGACGGAAGGTGGGAGGTTTGGGACACATAAGCTTATTAATGTAAAAGCTAGACACTTAGGTAGTGATATCGCTGGAGCTGTAGAGCCTGTAAGTATTGGAGACTCTTTGAGAAAAAATGCTATTAATTTAGATTTTAATAATTTTAATATAACAGAAAGAGGAGATCTTAGAGACGTAGCTAGAATTTTGAATGGAGAGGAAGATTTAGATAATGATGGAATCCAAGAAACAATCCCCGACTTCGATCAATTCTGAAGAATTCCAAGGAATTTTAGAATCGATAGGCTACAGTCTTATAGATTGTGGTGACCACTGGAGAACCCAAGCTCTTTATAGGGATGGAGACAATAATACTGCTGTCAAAATATACAAAAACACTGGTGTTTGGATGGACTTTGTTGAGAACAAAGGCTGTAAGCCTTTCGAAGCTTTAATCAGGCTGACTTTAAAAGACAATAAACAGACAGAAGAAATTTTATTAAACTCTTCCACAGATAACGTAACTGTTTATCAGCCCAAAGAAAAAATTGAAATGGAAA
>Ga0209535_1002829_pt1 | contig 11261 bp, 14 predicted proteins | sample LinPmetageLP28_FD_184041 | JGI IMG/M metagenome (GOLD analysis project Ga0209535, IMG submission 184041) | Marine viral communities from the Pacific Ocean - LP-28 (SPAdes) (version 2) | ecosystem: Environmental > Aquatic > Marine > Oceanic | place: Pacific Ocean | collected 2009-08-22
ATGTGTACTACTGATTCAATCAGATTAGATATGGATGGAGGTAGATTGATAATCAGTCAAATAAACTCTCCTACATACGATAGTAACAAAAAGAATTGGCAAAAAGAATTGGAGTTCGCACGTAAATGAATATTGATAACATTAATTTAGATACATGGTATCAGAATAGATTGATAAAGGATCATATACCTAATCATTTTACAATGACTAGAACTATAGTAACATCAGATAACCTTGAATGGGTACTTGAAAAGTTACATGGACGTTTCTCATTGGCTCAAAATGTAAACAATGATGAAATGGATTTTATGTCTTACTATCAAAAATCATTTGCATTTGAAGATCCTAAAGAAGCCGTTCAGTTTGAACTCACTTGGTCTTAATTTTAAAAACGGGTAAATGAAACCTATAAAAAAGTTTTAGGTCTGTTTATTCGTATTAAATATTACTGTTAATGTAAAAACCTATAGGAGAATATTAAAATGAGTTTTTTAAGACACGTAGGAAAACATGGTGATCGTAAGGTCGCAGTAATTTTCCGTCAAGTACCAAATGAAGAACATATGTGTTTAGTCACATATACCCAGTTGTTAAATCAAAATATCCATGATCCTTTGATGGCAACTATTGAAAGTGATATCGGTCAGAATAGTGAAGAACTTGCTGATGCATTAAACAGACAATATACTAAGTCTGGAGATCGCATACTTCAAGTGCTACATGCAGAAGGAATGCTGAAGAAGATTAGATGCCAAGATGTTATAATGACACCTAAAGCAAATACATCAATTCGTTTAGATGAATTGAATAAAATCTTAACTGAAATGGCAGCCGGATCAGAAGCAACTAAAAAATTAGCAGAAGCGGATTCAGCATTAGGAATGCAAGACCCAGCAGACGTTAGACGTAGAGAAGGCCTAATTGGAGATCAAAATCGTCCAATGCCGAGTGCAGGAACTAATGTTGTTGATCCTAATATGGCAATGAACGATGATGTACTAGCAAGAGACTTTATGGCTCAAGCAGAACGTATGGAATTAGATGCAAAAGGATTGATAGCCGAGTCTAAAAGGTTGATGAAAGAAGCAAAAGCAATGATGCCGAAACCAGCAAAGAAGACAACAGCAAAAAAGACAACACGTAAGAAAACAGCGGCTAAATAAATAGGAGGCCTCCCATGGGAGATAAATCTCGTTCAATACAGGATTGGGAGCGACTCCTAGAAGATGTGGAGAAGCACAAAATACCTGTAGAGTTTTTACAGAAACTAGTTCTCCGATTAAAATCACGTAAACAAAAAACCATTAACATTGAAAAGTTCTTAAGACAAGGACTTGACACTGAAACAGTAGAAATTATAGTTGGTAAATTGTTAGAGGAATATGAAGAAGAAATCTTATCCATAGATTTCATTCTTAATATAGAACGTATTGCTGAAGCAGTACAACCCGAAACAGACAAGTTACTAAGTGGACTATAAAATCTCTGTAAACTATAGAAGGGACTTCGGTCCCTTCGACCTTTAACGATAAGGAATAATATTGAAAGTCAAACTCATAAGTTATAGTCAATCACCAAATGCATCGTTAGGCGATATAGAAAGTCCACTAGATTTAGTAGCCTATTGTGCTAGAGTCAGTAACCCATCAAATCAAAACAATACAGCAACAAACGAAAAACTTGTTAAGTATCTAATGAAACATAAACATTGGTCGCCACTTGAAATGGTATCAGTTTGTTTAGAAATAGAAACTACCAGAGATATCGCACGACAAATTCTCCGTCATAGATCATTCTCGTTCCAAGAGTTCAGTCAACGATATGCAGATCCAACTAAAGACTTAGAGTTTGAAATTCGTCAAGCAAGACTACAAGATCCTAAGAACAGACAGAACAGTATTGAATTAGATTCTGAGATGGATGGTCATGCTGTGTTGCAAGGTGAATGGAAAAACAAACAACAACGAGTTATAGATGCTTCACTAGATGCATACGATTGGGCTATCAGTAAAGGCATTGCTAAAGAACAAGCAAGAGCAGTATTGCCTGAAGGTAATACTAAGTCTCGTATGTACGTAAATGGTACTCTACGCAGTTGGGTTCACTATATCGAACTCAGAGCGGCAAACGGTACGCAGTTAGAACATATTGAGATTGCAAAAGAAGTAGCAAAAGTGATCGCAGAGATTTTCCCAATAAGTTTGCAAGATGAATCTGTATAACGTATACTTATAAAGATGAAAGAAGAACACGAAGCCACTGAAGTAGATTGTTTTGAAATCTTAATGGGCGATGTAGAAGACCCAGACTTAATGATTGCAGAACCTATATACAAATGGCAACAAACAGATGCAGGAAAATACATTATGGAAAACAGTGATCCAACTGCTAAGTGGGTAAGAGATAATAGCCCAAACTACATGGGACATAAATACACAATTAAAGGGTATCTTACAGATAAGCAAGTGACATATTTTAAATTAAAATATCAATAGGATTAACATGGCATCAAAGAAAAAACAAAAAGTTCTAGTAACAGGCGGCCTTGGATTTATAGGATCTCATGTTGTAGTTAAATTAATTAACGAAGGGCATGATGTTGCTGTTATTGATAACAAAACTAATTATGGTATTATAGATCAAACAGAACTTGATGCAGTTATGCAAGAAAGATTCTTTGGTATTGCAAACAGAATGACTGATGCGATTGATTTAAATATCTATACAATTGATGTTGCTAATCCTGAACTAAAAACTCTATTTGAAAAAGAAAAGTTTGATAGTGTTATTCATCTTGCAAGTTTCCCAAGACAGAAAGTTGTCAATGCTGATCCAACACAAGGGTCTAAAGTAATGAGTGAAGGCTTGTTAAACTTATTAGAACTAAGCAGACAAACAAAAGTAAAACGATTTACTTATATCAGTTCTTCTATGGTCTATGGAGACTTCACAGATAATGTAGAAGAATGGGAAGACTGTAACCCGCAAGGTCAGTATGCAATTATGAAGTATGCTGGAGAGTTATTAGTACAAGATTATACTAGACAATACGGATTAGATCACACGATTATTCGTCCTAGTGCTGTTTACGGACCCCTAGATGTTTGTGATAGAGTTATTTCTAAATTCTTTTACAATGCAATCAAAGGTAAAAAGTTAATTGTTAACGGCAAGATGGAGAAACTTGATTTTACATTTGTTAATGATCTAGCAGTTGGTATTGTACAAGCAAATCAATCTTTAAAAGCAAAGAATGAAACATACAATCTTACTAAATCAAAAGGTGTAACTCTTTATGATGCCGCACAATTAGTTAAAGACATTGTAGGTAAAGGTAACATTGAAGTCAAACAAAAAGATAAAGACTTTCCAAGTCGAGGTGCTTTGAGTATTAAGAAAGCACAAGATGATTTTGATTACAATCCTGAAATGAATTTAAATGAAGGTCTAATGATTTACTATCATTGGTTTCTTAATTCTAAGTATTGGCAAGATCAGTTTAATCCAAAACCTAAAGAAGTTAAAGTTGCCCCAGCAAAAGTTACTAACGTTTCTAAAACAAAAGTAAAAACAAAAGCAAAACCTAGAGCAAAAGCAAAAGCAAAACCGAAGGCAAAATGACCGAGTCGTTTTGTGTGTTACCTTGGGTAAATATCACAGTTGATCCTGACGGTGCAATCAAACCTTGTTGCATTTCACATGACTACATTAAAAAAGAAGACGGTACTAAGTTTAATTTAGGCTATGATTCTATCGATGACATTTACAATAGTAAAGAATATGTTGAACTAAGACAAAAAATGTTAGATAATGAATACATACCTGGTTGCGATGTATGTTATCATAATGAGAAATATGGACGTCAAAGTCGTAGACTCATTAATAATGAACAATACAAAGATATTGTTCCTACTACAACTGAAAGCGATCTCAAAATAAAATTCTTTGATTTGCGTTTTGGTAATCTATGTAATCTTAAATGTAGAAGTTGTAATCCTACAAATAGTAGTCAAATTGAAAAAGAAATCATTGAGATTAATAAGGCAGAGTATACTAGATTCTATCCGCATTTTGATGTAGAAACTAATTACTGGTGGGAGACAGATACGTTTGATGATAATATCAAAAGTCAAGTAGATAATATAGACACAATTTATATGACTGGTGGAGAACCTACTGTTATCGAAAAGAACTTTGAAATATTAAGGGACTTAATAGAATCAGATAAAAGTAAAGATATTACATTAATCATTAATACAAATCTCACAAATACAAATCCAAAATTCTATCAATATCTACCTAACTTTAAATCAGTTATACTACAACTAAGTATCGATGGTTATGAGAAAGTACAAGAGTATCTAAGATATCCTAGCAAGTTTAAACAGATTGATGAAAGCATACACAAACTTATAAAAATTCATAACGTTAAACTGTGGGCGACTCCTGTTATTCAAATAGGAAATTTAAACACAATAGTTGATTTGTTTAAATACTTTGAAGACATCAACATTAAAGAAAACAAACCTTTAATTGATATTAGACCGATCTTATTGCAAGATCCACAACACTTAAATATCGATTATTTACCTAAAGACTTTAAACAGAAAGCCTTTGCAAAAATCTTTATGTGGATGCTAAACGATTGTAAATGGCAGTCGCAGATTTTTAAAGATACTATAAATGCATTAAAAAAGAAGTGCCAAGAAGAAAGCAAAAACATAGATATGCTACAAGAATATATAAAGTTTAATACATTGTTAGACGAACACAGAGGACAGACACTAGCAGATTGTAACTACGATTTGCATACACTACTAAAAGATTATGATTAAGTATTTTGGATTAGATCGTCAGTACACAACTCTTAAAGATGAATTGCTTGATGCAACTGATTCAGTATTATCCAGTGGTAGTCTTAATGATGGTATCTACGCACAGAAATTCAAAGACTGGTTATCAGTGAAGACTAAAGCACATTACGTTATTTTATGTCATAGTGGAACACAAGCATTAGAGATCATTGCTCGTTATGAAAGAGATACATCTCCAGACCAAGACCCTTATGCTGAATGGGAATACGATAAAGAAACATATAGAACAATCAGAGTTCCTAATCTAACTTACCCTGCAACAATGAATGCCTTTCTAAGTGCTGGACTCAATGTTGAACTAGCAGATACAGATAAAAACGGTCTTTTGCTACCACAAGATGAAAATGAATTACAAAAAATCGAATGTCATGTAGGACTGTTTGGTGCGCCAACAGTATCAGTAGAGAGTGACAATGGTATTGCAGTATTAAACAATAACATTGCAATTGTAGACGGAGCACAACATTGGTTAATAGCAGACGGCAACATAGGCACTGCAATGGCAATCAGTTTTGATCCTACTAAAAATTTAAATGCTTCGGGTAATGGTGGAGCCATAGTTACTAACAATCAAGCACTATATGAATTTGCTAATCAATGGAGAGACAACGGTAAGCCTCATCATTTCTATTCTGGTACTAACAGTAAGATGAGTGAGATTGATTGTGCCCATCTGATGGTTAGAACAAACTACATTGACGAATGGCAAGAACGTAGAAAGCAAATTAGACAATACTACTTAGATCGATTTAAACATATTCAGCCATTAAGATGTCTAAGTGAAGGCTTTGAGACACATGCTGATTCAAAGTTTGTAATCTATTCGACTACAGAACGTGATGACATACGTAAATGGTTAGAGCAAAAAAACATAGAGACTAAGATACATTACAAGATACCACTTTCTGAATTGCCAATTGCAGATAATTTAACAAAGCCTGATTTTATGTCTACTAGCACACTTCTTACACGATCAATACTAAGTCTACCTATGTATCCTGAAATGACTGATGCAGAAGTTGAAAAAGTTGCAGATGAAATCTGTATCTACTACGAGCCATAATATGGAAAGCATTGATATTTCAATCGACAATAAAGATGATCTTTGGATTTGGAATAAACTACACTGGTTCTATTTTCCAGATCATCCTGAAAGGATTGCATCACAAGATGAACATTTAAAGAAACGTATTTTACCTAGTGTAGGATACAATGATCATAACCCAACATATGTGTATCTATACAACGGTCGCATGTCAGAACTAGAAATTATCAATCATTCTACAGAAACAATTGAACATTTAAATGAAGTAAGTGTAACGTTCTATCTAAATGAACCTCTTTGTATCTATGACAGATCAAAAGTACCAGGGCATACATTAACATTTTATTCAGAATTTAATGGTAAAGAAAAATCAAAAAACTTACGTGCAGATGAATTAGATTGTATACGTGATTATGCTACTAGAAACAATCTAACAAATGTAAAAGTAAAAACATGCGATTATAATTGTGAAGAAATTTTTCCTTATTATAAAGAGTGGATGACAGTAACATGTGAGGATACATTTATAAAAAATGCTGTCTTTGTTAATATCTATGATGATTCATACACAAATGATGATCTATTAGGTATTGCCGCTAATAACTTTTCAAAAAAGTTTATCAATTTAAATTGGAGATGGACACCGCATCGAAATTTGATAGCCGCATTTCTTGTCAATAGTTCTGCTGATGTTAGTTTTGTTTATAAGACAGACTTACCAAGACTACAAATCTTGCCTTGGTTCGATATAAGAAAATGCCCTAAGAAATACAAGACACGTTTATATGAAGGTATACAGTCATTAGATAATAAAGGACCTTATAACGTAGATGTACACATTGATGAATTGATAGACATAGAAAAGACTCCTTACCCTGTTAACACTACAGTAGATGAGCAATTTGATCCGTCTGAAGATGATTTTACTCCTATAGAAAAGTATTACAAAGACATCTTTTGTGATGTTGTTACTGAATCCAGATTCGCACAGCCGACACCAAACTATAGTGAAAAAGTACATCAACCAATGTGGTACAGAAAGCCTTTTATATTAATGGCTCCACCTGGCACATTAAAATATCTACATGAACATGGATATAAAACATTCAGTGATTTTTGGGACGAGTCTTATGACTCATGTACTAACCATGAAGAACGTTTGTATAAGATATTTGAAGTCATAAAATACATTGAAAGCAAGTCAATTGAAGAACTTAAAGTCATCTATGAAGACATGAAACCGATACTTTCACACAATCGTAAGCAAGTCGAAAGCAATCTTTATCATTGGAGAGATAAATAGTAGTATATTATAGGAGATATACGAATGGCATTAGCAATTATCGATTCAGTAATTGGTTTAGCGGCGCCTTTACTCGACAAGTTTGTTGTAGATAAGGATAAGAAGGCTGAGTTTGAACATGAACTCAAAATGGTCTTGCATAACGCAAACTTACAACAAAATCAAATCAACTTAGAACAAGCAAAGCACCCAAGCATCTTTGTAGCAGGGGCAAGACCTGCAATCATGTGGATATGTGCATTTGGACTAGCATGGTCTTATGTTCTAGCACCAATTGCCAATTGGGGTGTTGCAATCAGTGGAGCAGAAGTTATACTTCCAGTGATTCAAACAGAAGGCTTAATGACTCTTACATTGTCTATGTTAGGCTTAGGTGGTATGCGTAGTTTTGAAAAAATGAATGGACTAGCCAGAGAGAATATGAAGGCTACTCCTCCAAAAGAATAACATTATTTACTTGTCCAATCGCATAAATACAATATAAGACTGGGATAAACATATGGCTGTAAATTACGAAATTATTAATATCGGTGCATTACCGAACGATGGTTCTGGTGATCCGTTAAGAGTTGCCTTTGATAAGATAAACAATAACTTTGCTAACTTATCATCGACCGCTGTTATATCATCTAATACATACACAACAGGCAATACAGCACAACAAGTTATATGGGAATATCCAGCAAACGCATTTACATTAGGTTCATTCTTTATTAAAACTAATGATCCTGGCACTATAGATCAACAAGATGTTAGACTAGATGCACAACTAGGTGCTAACTCAGCCAATATTAAATTTTCAGCATACTCATCTACACAATGGGGGAACGTTTTAATATCAGGAAGTGGTTATGACATGGATGTCAACTCTGGTAATGTTAGAATACTAATTGATCCTGATACTGCAAATGTTACAGGATCACAAACATTATTTCACTTTATTAATTCTTCAGTTATGTTCCAAGGATCATCACCAGCAGGTTTACCACTAGCATTAGATGGATATGTAGATTCTGAAATGGCAACTGAAGTAGATGATACAATTACAACTGAAGAAACTCCATAATGAGAGCAACAGAATTTATAACTGAAGACAACGCTCCAGGTAAATTAACCAAAAGACAACGTTACGGTTCAAGAGGAATGCATAAGTTCCAAGATGTAGACGGTAGAGATAGAGTCTACGAATTAAATCGTGTAATGATGGCATTAGCACAAGCAAACGGTAACACCGGTGCAGATGACGGCATCGACTTAGATTCAGAGAGTTGGATTGGCACAAGTAATATGGCTGTACCATTCACTGAACTAGAATCTAATATGTTAAAATCTGCATACAAAGCAGTAGGCTCTGAATGGGAAGATTTAAATGCCGGTGATGATAGATCAGTTGAACTACCATCAGTCAATACAGAAAGTCCTATCGAAGGCTTTAAAGGATATCCAAGATAATGGCAGCCATTAATGTACCAGTCAAAGGCTTAACAGGATTAATTACAATCTTTGCATATGTCGATGATGCAGTAACTACAATAGAAGACGTACTTGCTTCAATCGTTGCCGCAGATGGTATAACTGCAGGGTATTACTACAATCTAGCATTAGTAAGAGATACTAGCAAAGATAATTTGACAGCACCCACAACAACACTTGCATCATTAAACTTTGTAGGCGCAACAGGTACAGATCCTTTTACTGCAGGCGCTATCGTTAGTGAAACATTTGATAACGGAACACAAACAACTATCCCAGCAACAGATATCTTTCTTACTACACCAGCATCTACTACAAATGCTCCTGCTAGTACGTTACAGTTTAGACAAGAGTTAAGAGTATCAGAAGTAGCAGAACTTAATAGAAAAGGTGGAGTCGGTGGCAACGTCAGTCTACCTGCATACAATGCATTAAACACTGCTAACCTTGACTTACTTCCCGCTAAGTATATTGGCAACACAGCAACTCCAACTGGTACAGTACCACTCGCAACTAGTCGTCCTTGGACATAATAAAAAATTCTAGCAGTCTCTTATCCTCATAAATATTAATATCTTCAACGATTAACAATGCTTTAGGAGCAACAATGGAAATTCCGTACGATATTAATAACACACTTGACTTAATCAAGTTAAAATTTTACAACGAGTGGCTATACACTGCACACATATATGATGAAGGCGATAGTCCTTTTCACAAAGACCTGACTAAGCAAGTAGTTGAAACATATATTGATCCATTAGAGTTGCCTAAAGATTCTAAAATCTTAGACTTAGGATGTGGTCCAGGTTACTTTATGGACGAAATGTCTACTAGAGGTTATACAGATGTTTTAGGTATAACATTATCTCCTGGCGACATTAAAATATGTGAAGAAAAAGGTCATAAGACTGCAGGATATGATTTATCATTCTTACCTCAAAAAGATGGTTACCATGATGAAAGTGTAGACTTTATTTTCTTACGTCATGCATTAGAACATTCACCTTATCCTATTTTTAGTTTAATGGAATACAATCGTATTCTAAAACAAGGCTCAAAGATTTACATCGAAGTGCCTGCTCCAGACAATGATCGTAAGCATGAATACAATTTAAATCATTATAGTATCTTTGGCTCAACTCAACTAGCCGCATTGTTACAACGTACAGGATTCGCTATCGAAAAATTTAATAACTTAGAGTTCGATTTACAGCAACAGAATCCTGAAGATCCAGAAGGCGATCCAATTGCAATGCGAGAGCATTATTATTGCATCGTTGCAACGAAGGCACAAGGACTTGATATCAAATAAATTTATTTTTGTAAGATATACTTTATCATGGATTAGTCAGCAATTGGCCATTCCATTTTGGGCAGTTGGACATTTACATCTTAGTCTCACAACGAATGTTTATAATGATATTCACATACTCATAGCATCATTGGGTATGAACGTTCTTGTTGCTATTGGATTCTTCTTAGATTACCAAGATTATAAAAAAGCACACTAAACTCTACTAAATACTAGTATGAGCAATTTTAATACTAGTGGTACAGGCGAGTTAGTCAAACCAGCATATAAGAAAACACACTTTAAAAATCAAACTGAAGTAGATGATTTTGTTAAGTGCTGTGATCCTGATACTGGATTTATGTATTTCATGGATAACTTCTTTTATATACAGCATCCAACACAAGGGTCAATTCAATATCATCCTTATGAATACCAAGAACGTTTAATCAATACGTATCATAATTATAGATACTCTATCGCATTGATGCCTAGACAGTCAGGTAAGTCTACATCAGCCGCAGGTTATCTATTATGGTATGCTATGTTTGTACCTGATGCTACGATTCTAATTGCCGCACATAAGTACACAGGCTCACAAGAAATCATGCAACGGATCAGATATGCATATGAAGCATGTCCTACGCATATTAAAGCAGGTGTGACTACATATAATAAAGGTTCACTAGACTTTGAGAACGGCTCTCGTATTGTATCAGCAACGACTACAGAGAATACGGGTCGTGGTATGTCTATTACACTTTTATACTTAGATGAGTTTGCATTCGTAAGACCTACGATTGCAGAGCAGTTCTGGACTTCTATTACACCAACACTAGCAACAGGTGGTAAAGCAATTATCACATCTACTCCGAACTCTGATGAAGATCAGTTCGCATTGATTTGGAAACAAGCAAACAAGAATCTCAATGCACAAGGAGAAGAACAAGAACTAGGCATCAACGGATTTAAACCGTTTAGATCATATTGGAACGAACAACCAGGACGTGATGAAAAGTGGGCAGAAGAAATTAAAGCCCAGTTAGGTGATGACAGATTTGCACGTGAGATTGGTTGTGAATTCTTAATTGCTGATGAAACATTAATCAATCCTAATACTCTTATCATGTTAGAATCAGTTGAACCTGTAAATAGAATGGGTCAAGTACGATGGTTTCAAACTCCTAAGAAAGGTATGGTCTATGTCTTGGGACTAGATCCGTCACTAGGTACTGGAGGAGATCCAGCCGCTATACAAATCTTTGAAGCAAA
>Ga0209535_1002830_pt1 | contig 11257 bp, 13 predicted proteins | sample LinPmetageLP28_FD_184041 | JGI IMG/M metagenome (GOLD analysis project Ga0209535, IMG submission 184041) | Marine viral communities from the Pacific Ocean - LP-28 (SPAdes) (version 2) | ecosystem: Environmental > Aquatic > Marine > Oceanic | place: Pacific Ocean | collected 2009-08-22
TGTTTTATTTTTAGTTTTTAATTATTAAACAGTTGAAAATTATGTTCTTGTAAAAAACTTCAGCGTTGTTATGATATTCATCACTCAGCGTTTCGAAGTTAAATTTTGCGGTGTAAGAACCACCATCGCTATATGTTACTGAAAATAGGTCTAAAGCTAGTACAGCCGCTTTGGCTTGTGAGTATGTTTCTGTGTAAGATTCACCAAATGTAGCGAGTCTTATACTGACATTACACGATTCTAGCGATTCGTTTTTAGACACAAAGTTATCTACATCTATTATTTCGTATGTAGTACAAGGATAAGCTTGAGTTTGAGGTATGCGAACAGGAAACACTCTATTGTTTCCACCATTAGCGGAGACAAATGTACTTGTTGCTTGAAGCTGTGCTGCTATTTTCTGTCCTATTACTGCAAACATATCTTACTTTAAACCTAATTGTTTTATTGTTTTATCTAAAAGATTTTTTAAGTCTCTATCGGCTGTGCTTGACATTTGATTACCTTTTTTACTAATTACAGCCTTAAACGGATCAGGTTGAGCAGGTAATTTTCCTGTACTTTTACCACTTTTGGTAAATCTTTCACCGCTTGATCCTCTTATTAATAATTGTGCTAAGTTTACCGAACCTGCTTTACTCCAGTTAGCACTAGCATATTTACCTTTTATTCTAGGGCTAACAAATAAAGCAGCACCAGTTCCTTTTTTGGCAGTAATTATACCTACTGCATCTGATAGAGATGGGCCTACAATAGTTTTACCTGTTGAGGGGTTATATCTTTTACCAGATGGTGTGTTTTCACTAGATTTTTTATATTCTTGTTTTAAAGCTCTTTCTGCTATTTTTGCCGCAGGTCTAAGGGCTTTGTTTAATTTTGTTCTTGATTTTTTTCTTTCAAGTTCACCTAATTCTTTTAATGCTTTTTGAAGGCCTTTAACTCCTTTTACTTCTAGTCTAGTTTTTTTTGCCATAACTAAGCTATTGAGTCTGTAATTTTTAATTCACCGTAAAATTCAATATACTCTCGTCTTGGGTCAATTACATAACTTAAAATATCGTAAACTTCATTTGTTGAAGCATCTTGTAAAATCCAATCAGGTTTTAAATCATCTTTTACAGTTTCATTATACCTTATTTGAAAAAAAAACTTACCATAAGATTGTAATCTTTCTCCTTCCCACTTTTCATTTATATTTCTTAAAGAAGTTACATTTTTATTAGCCCAAACAGTTACTTCTGTACTATAACTAGAAGTGGTTTTTTCACCAAAACTATTTTGAGAAGTATTATTTGATTTTAAATTAATTCTACAATTAAAATCACCTGCTTTTATTTCTGATATAAATGCCATATACTATAAGTAACATTTATAAGGTTGTAACAATATTTCAGAAGCCATTGGGAATGCTCTTTTACGATCTTCTCTAAAATAGTACATATCCGCAGCAATTAATTTAATCGCTTGTTTAATAGCGTCTGGTACATCAGAAGCGGCATCACCATAACCTGTTCTAAATTGAAAATAATATATATCATTTGTAGCACCAGTTAAATCACTCTCACTAATTGCATTAGGTGGTGTTGTATTAACAGTAACTTGACAAGGGCTAACATTTTGATTAGAATACCAATTAGTGTTATTAAAAAGCGTGTAAGTTGACCCTACAGCAGCTAAATAATGTATTCCATCGTGACTGTTTTCGTTTCCTGAAAAGTTAAAACTACAATCAGGGTAATATAAACTAAATGTGCTAGGCAATGAATTAAACCATAATTTATACTTAGCGGTAATAAAGTGTCGATTACAATAGTTTTCAGCCATTAATGTTGCGGCAGATATATATGCACCTAATAAAGTATCTTCTGCGTTTGTGTCTACTCTAAGTTGAGCTTTAAGTTCGGCGGTAGTTACTACTTGGGCAGTTGTTTCTAATCCAACAAACTCAAGATTACCGTACCTAGATTGACTAGGGTTAAGGTATTCGTAAGTGTTAGAATTAAATATGTTATCTCTGTACGACATTTATCGGCTTATAAAGAAAAGGGAAAGGGTATTACCCCTCTCACCTTTCAAATTAATCTAATTATTATGCTCCTGCTACACATTTAACAGCAGCTTCTTTACCACTAGATTGTGCAATCAAACCATCAAGAAGTGTTGTCAAAACAAGTCTAGTACCACCTTGTAATACTTGAGAATAAGGATCGACTAACATATCAAGACCACCAAACATAGCCATATGTACTTTTTCCATATCTAACATCAAAGCTCTTGCTCTAGTGTCATTAGCACCATTACCTACATTAGAAGATAATAAGTAAGGAATGTTTAGTACTTTTTTGTCTACCAAGTTGATGTTACCTGCGTTTATACCTGAACCTGCTTGACCACTAATTTGAGCCATTAAGTCAGCATAAGCATCTCCATTCATCAATAGTTTGATTGAAGGCTTGTTAACATCATTATCTTGTGATAACATTAAATTAAACATCTCTTGAATACGAGCAAGTGCAAGTGAAGATGTCCAAGTAGCTGTAGCGGCAACACCATCTAAAAAGATAGAAGTTGGTCCAGTTACATCAGCAACATTTAATAGGTTTTTCTCAAATTGAGACATAATTGCAGTTGCAAAGTTTCTTCTGAAAGCAGCTTCTACAGAAGAGTTCTGAGTTAAAGCAGCGTTAGAAACATTAGTAGCGGCTACAATAGTGCTTGGGTCTAGTTGACCACCTCCAACAGTACCTGCGGGAGTTGCAGCAGCATTATCAGCAGCGTTTTCAGCAATAAAAGCTGAAGTTACACCTGCTATAATTGGAATTTTTTGAGAAGCACTTACTCCTGTGTACATATTAGCTCCACCTGGAATTAATACAGAAGCAGCAAACATATCGTCAACAAAAGAACGAGTATCAACTGGCTGAGAGTTAGCAGTCAAGGCTGTGTTAGCAGCACGAGATTCTAAAGCAGCAAAAGGAATTGCCACACCTTTGAAGTTTTGAGATGGGTTTTCCATTCTAGCTTCTTGATCCATTTCTTTAACCAAACCTTCTACACGACCAGACTTAGCAGCGTTAAAAGCATCAGTAAAAGAAAAGTTTCTTAGTTCTTTAGAATCAGATACATCTTGAGTTCCAAAAGAAACAGGAGTAGAAGCTACTTCAGCATTCAACTTTTCTTGTCTCTCTATAACTTCAACATCTTTAGCCATCTTGTCGATGTCAGTCATTAGTCCGTCATAAGACACTTGCTCGTCAGCACTAAAGTCACGAGACTCATTTTTTGCCAAGTTTAACAAGTCATTAGCTTTTTCAATAGCTGTTGCTCGTTCTTGACGAATTTCAATCGAATTTTTCATATTCGTTTTTTTAATTTTAATTCGTTACTTAATAAATTTAACTTTGAATCGTCAAACGATTCCTCAATCTCTTGTTTTACCTCGATAACTTCTTCGGTATCTTCTTTTTCAAAGACCTCCTTAGAACGAAGTGCAACATCGGTATTTGCGTAAGCCCCTACCCCTACTATAGAAACATCAACTAAACGACCAATTTTATTAATTTGTCTCCGAGTCGTATCCCCATCTTTACTCCAATCATCTTCTTCTACAGTAAATGCAAATGAAGATTCATAAAGCAAACCTCTTTTCATAAGTTCTGCTACATCTTTACCTGTGGTTGTATTAGGTAAAGTAGCATCGTATTTTAATCCTCTTTCATCAACTGATAACTTTAATGTACCACCGATATTTCTATCTAGCAATAAATTAGCATCGTGATTAAAAGTTAAGATTACATTATCTTCTAATCTACCATCAAAAGCACGAGTAGATATTGTTTCTCTAAAGCCTAAGTCTCTACTATCTGTATCGAACAAGGCAGCGTAACCTGTTACTTTAGTTTCTTTTGAATCTTCATCCATCCGAACCTCTAGGCTACCATTATATATTCTAGTTTCTTTATTTTCCATAATTATATCTCGTCTGGTGTATTATCACTAATAAACTTACTAGCCTCTGTGTTTGTCATTAAAGCATTATCAGGGTAAGACTTACCTTTACCTAATTTAAGTAAAGCACTTGTTTCTCCTTGCTTCCAACTTACTTCTAATTCTACTATGTAATATTTAGAACTATCTATTGTAACCACAGGAACACTCCCAAACTTCTGCAAGTTGTATGCACCTAGTTCTTTAAAGGTAGGGTGTAAGACTTCGTCTAAGACACCTTCTTCATCATACGATGGTATTCCATAGGTTGCAACTAATTCAGTAGGAATCTTTGCGTTGTAGGTTGTTGTGTTAAGACACATATATACATTTCCTCTCATAGTAATTAATTTGTGTGTGCAGATAATCCTGCTTTATAATTTTGTTCTACTTCTGTAGCTAATATTGCTCTGTTATAAACCCTAACATCATCTATTAAATTATGATAAAATCTAAATGTTTGTGCATCTTTTCCTACACTTTTTACTAAAGCATTTGTTACTGTGTCACTATTAGATGCCGTAGCTTCAGGTGTTTTATTTCCATTTATATACAACTTTAAAGAACCACTTTCTCTAGTACCAACAATGTGAACCCAATCACCATTTGAAAATGTAGATGTAGATAAACAGCTTGTGTTATTTACTAAAAATCTTATTTTATTAGGGTTTGAAGTAACTAAACCAAAATTGCTTGTTGCAGTTACTAAACCACCATTTGAATATATAGTATTGTATGAACTTCCACTATTCACAAAATCCCACTTTGCCCAAGCCTCTACACTAAAATCACCTGTACCAAAATCTAAACTATTGTCATCAGCTACTTCACCATAACCTGTACCTGTCAAGTTAAGTGAGTTTAATCTAGCTCGAAGCGTATTACCTAGAACATCTGTGGTAGGGTTTACAGGATAAGGAGGAAGTATTGCGTTTGTTACTGCCGTTCCGTTTGTTTTTCTGTAATTACCTGCTGATGTACCAACTACTTCTTGAGCTCCCCACACAAGAAATTCAGATAAACTACCTGTACCTCTAAAATCTGTTAGATAAAAATTACTAGCTCCTGAACCTATCCAACCTGTAACTTCAAATCGTTGCCAAGTTTCTGTAAGATTAAAAACATCTCCGTTTCCGTTAAATGTCATTAGGTTAGCAGTTCCTGTACCACTAACAGTTCTTGCATATACACTTCTTGTTCGCCCTGTTGCATCAACTGATGTAGATAATACTGTTGTTGAAGTTCCACTTATTTTATAAGCACTAGCATCCCCTAAAGGTGATATAAATCCACTTACCAAAGTATTTGAAGCACTACTAGTCCACTCACTAAAATCTTCACTATAAGTCATCAAATTACTCCCCTTACTCCAATCCATCATACCTAGTTGTGGGATAGTAGATTGTGCAGGAAGCCAAGTTGCTCCGTTTGTGATTGCTCCGTTGTCGGCAGGTGTTACTTGTTTTACTGAAGCACCTGATATTAAACCTGTAGTTCCTGAACTACCCAAAAGAAAAGCTATAAATCTAGTTGTAGTTCCTGTTGCAATAAAATTAAAACTACCTGAAGTTGTACCCTGAACATTTCCTAAAGAACCCCCTGCCGATGTAGTAGTTGAAGCCATTACATTCCAAGTTCCACTTGTTATTTCAAAACTTACCTTATAACTTGCACCCACCACAGTAGTAAAACTTTGAATAGCTTTACCATTAAATGCTGTATTAGTAAATACTGTTGGATTGTATGTTAAATTTATATTTATAAGAGACCAATCTGAATTAGTTTCAAAATCTCCATTAACAATTATTTCTTCACTCAACAAACTAGAACTATCATATGCAAGACCTCCATTGCCCTCAGTCATTGCCCAATAACCTACTAGATTTACTGTAGGTACACTCGATACAACCTCATTAGGTTCAGCGTAATCGTTAGCTACATCTGTATCACTCCAAGCAGCATCCCATATTTGAAAGTCTGAAAGTTGTCCTTTAAAAAACAATGAATCACCATTATACCTTGAGCCTATTTTAACATCAGTTGCACTAGCTATATTAATTGCAGTTATAGTTTTGTTAACCCCTAATTGCACTCCATTAACAAAACATTTTGCAGTAGTTTCATTTATAACAATTACAACTCTATTCCATACATTTTGAGTTAATACCCCAAAAATAAACCATCCTCCTGAGTATAATGATATTTGCCCACTATTAAATGCTATTACTAATCTATTAGGGTTTGCATCTAATATATAAGTGTTTACATTTGTATCAGGATTAACCCAAAACGCAAAAGTAGCATTTGTGCCACTCATCGTAAAGCCATCAATATCTAAATAATCATTCGTACCATCAAAGTCAAGGCAATTACCTGTGAGCAATTTAGCATCGTTGTTGTTGGTAGTTTCGTCTAAGGAGAATTGACCTACTTCTTTTACTGAGATTGAATTCACATAAAATTCTGATACTTGAGAAATTGACCTTAACCAAATAACATTTGTTCCAGTTTGAATAGCAGTAATAGTTGCAGTTAATGTTTGCCAAGAACCTGTTGTTGTTGTTGAAACAAAATCACCACTTACAAAACTATCTGAAGAATCAACTCTAAAACTACCGTTAACAAGATAAACTTCAACAGATACTTCGTATTGTTTGCCATTTACATAATCAAATGATTGTTCTATTCTTGATAAACCTATATTTCCTATGTTAATATTAGCAACATTTGTTTTGCCTTGATGAGTACCAACTGAAATTGTTGAAACACCATCTTCACTCCAATTTGTAGTACCATCAGCAAAATCTCCATTAACTACTAATTCCTCCCCTAGTTGTTGGCTAGAACTAAATGGTAGCCACATATTTAGACCAGACATTACAGTACCTAGAAAACTTCGGATTGCTCCGATTGTATTTTGTATGGCTATTATCATATTAGCTTAAAGCTACAACATCTTGTGCGGTTGTACTAGCAGTATAAATTTTATCTACTTTAACTGGTAAAATGCTTCCTCCAGGTAAGTTTTTAAAGATAATGTTATCTCCACCACCTGAACACTTAACTTTTACATTACCTCCAACTCCTATAAATAAAAGAGTAGGTGTAGTAAATGTTACATCTGATGATACTGATCCGCCACTATCTACTGATGCCGCTTCAGTTGCTTGTAATTTAATTTGATTTAAACTCATAATAATTATATTTCTCTTTTGGTTTCTTCGCCTAACTTATCTAAAGGCATCATATTACTTTGCATATAAACTTTTTCACTTTCACCACCCATAGAGTTCATATCCTCAAAGGTTCTAACCTCATCAGGTGACATTACACCGATGTTTACTAAAGTTCGGTAGTAATCTGCTCTAGATTTAGAATCACCTCTTAAAAGGGCTGTTAAATTGAATTTAAAGTATTGTGTACCTTTCTTATTGAACGGTATTAATTTTTGATTTAAAGCACTTTCAATTCTTTTTATCCAAGGTGTGATAGTGTGAACTGCAAAATCTATTTGTTGTGCTTCTATATTTGAGTAAGTTGCATTTGATAAGTCATTAACTAAATGATTTGGAACTCTAAATGTTCTACAAATGTCACTTACTTGGTATTGTCTAGTTTCTAAGAACTGTGCCTGATTGTTTGGAATCTGTCGAGGTGCGAAATCCATTCCTTCTTCTAAAATGGCTGTTTTACCTGCATTTATAGTTCCACTATAAGTTTGATTCCAACTTGCTCTAAGTCTCTTAGCTGTTTCTGGTTTAAGTGTACCAGGGTGCTTTAGAATTCCTCCGATTGATGCACCATTCTTAAAGAAAGAACCTGCAAATTGCTCTATAGATAAAGATACTCCTAAAGAATTTGCCGCTGATTGTATAGGTGATTTACCCATAATACCATCGCAAGACAAACCTTTGATGTGAAGCATATTTTCAGATGTTACTCTACCTGTAATTGGGTAAGGTATAGTCTCGTTTTGATCTATTTCATAATAAACTTCTCTACCATCTGGCGATACATAGACGCTTACATCTTCGCATTGAATAGGGATAATCTGGGTAGGTAAGCCTCCATTATTTCTTTCTATATAGGCAAAGAAATTACCATCAAGACAAAGGTCTACTAAGGCTCTTTCAAAGAAACTAAAGGAGTTGTAAAGTGTGGAAGGTTGCTCACCTACTAGCGAGTGTAGTGGGTTGTCAAAAAGAATAAATCTTTTATTGCTAGAGTCTTTTTCGTATAACGAGATAGGTAGAGAAGCAATGGTTTCAGATATTACTCTTACACAACTCCAAACTGTTGAGAGTTGTAAAGCTCTATTTTTATCTACTGGTTGCCCTGAAGCATTACCCACTAAAGTTGGATTATAAAGTCCAGAGCCATAATAACGCTGCTCTTGTGGTGTTGCTTGTGGTTTTCTTTTAAAAAAATCTAAAATTCCTGCCAAATCCCTATAAGTTTAATGTACTTTACCCATATACATATATATAAAATCACTTTATGTGAACCTTTATTTGTACTTTTTTTTCAAATATTTTTTAATTTTGTCTAAACTCTTGTACACCTGTCGAGTAGAAACACCTCTAATATCGGCAATTTCCCTCACTTTTAGCTTATAAACAAACCTTAAATTAACTAAATCTCTTTCTCTTTTAGTTAAAAGGTGGTGTATGTCTACCCAAATCTTGTCTGCTAAAGGATTATACTCCTCATCTATGATAGGTAAGTTTAATATTCTTTGTCTGTACTTTTTATGAAATGGTGAACTAGATGATAAAACTTGATTGGTAATTATTCTAGCAACATAAAATTTAAAATCACCTTGCTCATAAATTGTCATTATAGATTCGTTCTCTTGAGTCAATAGTATTATACAAATTTCTTGAACTAAGTCATCTAAAAAGTGAAGGTCGTTATTGGTGCGTAAGACATTGATTGCTATCTCACGAATGACACCGTACTGGTCATTTACAATTTGTTCTTTACAAGAAAAATATTTCTTTGTCATCATAGGCTGATCCGCCTGTATTTTTGTTTTGCATTGCCTCTGATAAGGCCATTATTGTTGCTACAATACCATCAATCTTTTCATTACTACGGCTCTTATCTGGTTTACAGTTATAAGCTGCATCGTGTAATAAGACTACATTAGACATCATCCATCTTAGTACAGGATCACCACCGTGTCGTAATTTTCCACTCAAGACTAAACCTTCAAATTCTTTAGTAGCAGGTGACATAGTTTTATAACCTTGACCTACAGGAATACAAGGGCATCCATCTTCAGTCAGGTCGATTATTAGCTGAGATGAGTTCCAACGATCGTATGCTACTATACGCAAATCGTATAACTCTCCTACTTCTATAATCTTTTGCTTTATATAATTATAATCACAAACATCTCCTGGTGTATAGTAAACATAACCCTCTCTTTCCCACTTGTCATAATTTACTTTATCTCTAATTGACCTTTTCTTTGCGTTTTCTTCAGGAATAAAGTTAAAATTAATTAAATCGTAACCTTCTTCTTCGTCAGGAAACAATAAAGCTAGGCAAGTAATGTCTCTTGTACTAGCTAAATCTAAACCTGCATAACAAACTTTTCCTTTTAAGGAATTTAAATCTACCTCATCTGAACAACCCATCCATTGAATATCAGATATAAATTTTGAACTGTTTGTAACCCATTGATTTATGTGTAGTCTACGGAAAGTATTTTCGTATGAAGGCTCATTTTTTGCTTTTATAGCTTGTTGTTTCATATACTCTTCCTTGATGATAGAACCATATCCAGGATTAGCTTTTTTCCAAACTTCTTCTGTGTAAATATCATCATCTTCAGCAGCCTCATAAACAACTCCTAGAAACGAATCATCTTCAATAGAACCTTCAATAAGTTTTTTGCTGTAGTCGTAAAGTTCTCGTGAGATATGATCTTTCTGATTACCTGCTCCTGCCGTGGTAATACCAAGCATAAGAGGTTCTTTCCTAGCACCCATAGATGTAAGTAAAACATCATATAAATCTCTATTTTTATGTGAGTGAATCTCATCTAGCAAACAGCACGATAAATTTAATCCGTGTTTTGTATCGGCATCTGCTGAAATAACTTTGTAGTATGACCCCACCTTATCGTAAGTGATAGAATCTCTAAATGTACCTGCTCGTTTTATTAAGTTTGGCTCTTGCAACACCATCTGTTTAGCTATACTAAAACTAAGTCTTGCTTGTTCTTTATCTGCGGCCGCTGAAACGATTTCTGCACCCTTCTCTCCATCAGAAAAAAGCATATAAAGTGCGATGCCTACCATCATCGTTGTCTTACCATTCTTTCTAGGAATGAAAATAAAACATTGTCTAAATTTTCTTAGTTTAGTTTTTTTAGATTTCCAACCAAATATACCTTGTATGATTTCTGTTTGCCAAGGTTCTAATATAAATTTTTGACCTGCTAATTCTCCCTTAGTGTGTTGACAAAAAGTTTGTATAAAGTCGGTGGCTCGTTTAGCAGATACCTCATCAAAGTAATATTTATCTTTGTCAATTCTGTGTAGGTTATTCGCCACCGTGGAAGAAGTTTTCTATTTTAACATCAGGTGTTCCTGCGACTTGCTCCATAGCATTTACCTTTGCTCTACTCGATGGTGTTAACCCAAATTCTTTTAGCAACTGAAAGACCCTAACAAATGCTTGATTAGCTATTTGAACTTCTGGTCGTATAGTTGGTTTTGAGTTTCCTTCTCTTGACATAACCTCAACAGTTGCACCCAAAGAATTTACAATCTCTTTAGCACTTTTGTATTCGCTGTAAGCATCACAAAGAAGTGTTAAAGCTAATTCATCTGCTTGGGTAAGCACAGACATATCGTGTAGCAAAGTGCTTAACTCAACAAATGCTTTTTGCCCATCTTCAGAAAGCCAAGTAGGAGTTGGTAAAATTACACTAGGTAACTTAGGCTCGTTAGCGTTTGTTCTATCCTTTCGCAAAGTTCCTCGTTGCCTTTTTATTTCTGTTGGTAAGAGTTTAGCCATACACAAATATATATAAATTATTAATAATACTATATATAGTCTTTATCTTTGTCCTTGTCCTTGTCCTTAGCCCTATCCTTGACCCCAACGATGGGGTATGGTTGACCCCTAAAGTTTAATTGATTGGTTTTTAAATAGTTAAGCTAAAAAGAGTGTTTTTTTTGGTTTAAAATTGATCTTTTGACCCCCCCAGATGGTTACCCCCTAGACTGGTTTCGCATTGACACGACACACAGATCTT
>Ga0209535_1002831_pt1 | contig 11256 bp, 12 predicted proteins | sample LinPmetageLP28_FD_184041 | JGI IMG/M metagenome (GOLD analysis project Ga0209535, IMG submission 184041) | Marine viral communities from the Pacific Ocean - LP-28 (SPAdes) (version 2) | ecosystem: Environmental > Aquatic > Marine > Oceanic | place: Pacific Ocean | collected 2009-08-22
ATAGTAGGCAACTTCCGTTTGAATAATATCATTAATTAATTCTTTATTCAAATTATGAAAAAGTGATACGTCTCGTGAACCTCCAAATAATGCCATTATAATCTTTTTAAAGTTTCTTCTTTAAATATTACTGATTTTACACCTGGTATTCTTAAATCTGTTTTAGATAAGTCAGAAGTTAACATATCTTCTTTAAATTTAGCTAAATCTTGTTTTGGGTTTTCTCTAGTAACAAATTTAATTTTTAATTTTGTAAATTCAATATTATCCTTTTGAGGATATTTTTCAGGTGTAATATTATTTACAATAGTTACTTTTCTTAAAGCTCTAACTTCATCTAATACATCTGTAATATTAAATTTTCTGTCTGTTAAAACATCACATTCAACTACAAAAGTATTTAATACTTCATTTAATATGTCTTTTAATTTTATCATTATCCTATATAAATATGATAAGGGACTTTGTAAAAAGTTTCTTGTGTTTGTTGTGCTTCTTGATTTTTTCTTTCAAGTTGTTTTAATCTTGTAGTTTCATCTAAAAGTCCTCTTAATTCTTCTATTAAAGCAGCTTTTTCAGTAGATGCCTCAGTTAATAATCTAGCATAGTCTAAAGTTGTTGTTTCACCTGGTATTGGTAAACTTTGATATTTACCTCTAATACTTCCTAACATTTCTTTAGCTAAAGCTAATGTATATTTTCTAATCCACTGTCTACCTGGTTCATTTATGTAGGCATAAATAGGATTAGTGTAAGGTACATTTGATATGTCTGTTATTAAATTGGTTGCTGGGTTTTTAATAGGATTATTTGCTATTGATTTTAAAACATAATCAAAATGTAAAGTATAATTTCTTTGGGGTATAGGAAATAATTTTAAATATCTATTTGCTTCTATGTTAAAATGATATCCTGATTTTCTTATAGTATCATTTAATTCTATTGCCTGAAGTTTTAAAACATCAAAATACATAGGCATTAACATAAAATTTACACCTGGTGAATAATTACCAAATCCAAATGTTTGCATTAATGATTGAATACCTGTACCTGTACCTGCATAAGGATCAAAGTATCTATTAATTGCTGCAGGTTGATAATGATATATTCTTTTCATATAAACAGCTTCTGAACCACTTATAGAAGAAGAAATATTACTTAATAAATCATATCTTTGAGTACCTGCTGTTACATCTAATGTGCCTCTTTGTAATTCATAATCTCCACCCCCACCATCTACTTCACTTCCATATTGTTCAGATACATTAATAGTACCACCTAAATTAGGAGTAATTAATTGATTATTAAAATTAGATCCAGTAGAGTTACCTTCTAATGTTTGAAAATTATTAATTATTTGAAAATCATATAATTGTTTTCCATATTCATTAGTAGCTTCTTCAAAGGCAGTAAAAAAGTTAGCTGATTGTAGTTCTATATCTACTAAAGGGTAGCCTAAACGTTTGGCACACCAATCTGCTATGTTAACTGCGTCGGCTTGAAATTCAAGATCGTTATCATAAAACGAAAAGGGTGTTAAACTTGCATCCCAAGTTGCTGATCCGGGCCATATAGGTATGTTTGCCATTTTAAATAGAATTAGGTTGTTCTATTATAAATATAAATAAAATATAGAAGATATTACATTCCGTTTAGTAATTCAAATACTTCATCTATTGCTACATGACGATGATTATCTTCTAATACTCGTTTATAAACATATTGAGAATTATTTATTTTAGGGACATCATGAATTGCTGAATAATTTTTATCTTTTAAGTCAATTTGTTGGTTGTCTCCACAAAATATCATAGTTGAATTTTTTCCTAATCTACCTAAAGCCATTTTAAATTGTGAACGAGTTAAATTTTGAAATTCATCAACTATTATAACTGCATTTTCAAATGTTCTACCTCTAAAATGAGCTAATGAAACTAATTCAATTGATTCATCTTTTTCCATTTTTTCTAAAATAAGAGGTTTATTGTAAATTTTACGCATGTTGGATTTAATTGGTACAATCCATGGTTCCATTTTTTCTTTTTCTGAACCAGGTAAAAATCCATTGTCTTCAGTTGACACTGTAGGTCTTGTAATTATGATTTTATTTATTTGTTTTTTAAAAAACATGTCTAACGCAACTTGACACGCTAATAATGTTTTACCACTACCTGCTTTACCAACAATAAAATTGTATGGATGATGTAAAATTGCTTGTTTTGCTGATTTTTGTTCTTCTGAAAGAGATAATGAAAATCTTACAGAACCTTTTGGAGGCTTTTTAGCCATATTTTGTTTAGCCATACATATAACGTTTTATTATACATATAAAAAAAGAGCCGCTATTGCGGCTCTCTTTAAATATAAAATTAAACTAACTACTATAGCTCGTTTAAATCTGTAATTACTACTTTACCATAGAAATCAGGTCTTACCATTTTCTTCGCGTAACGAGTCATAATACCTTTTCTTGGTGTGAACGACGCTGGGTCATACACTAAAGGAGTCATGATTAACGGAATATATGGAGCAAAAACAGCACCAGTTTCAAGGAATTGAGATCCTTTATAACCCATTAAGATTGTGTTTTCAATCATATATGGATTTTTGTAAACTGTGTATCTGTTGTTAATTGATCCCATTTTCTGAACACCCATGTTGTACTTGTCAGCGTCTCCAGCTGAATCAGCAGCAAAACCTGGGATTGATTCTAGAATTGTAGAAACTTTTGGAGAAACTACCATAAAGTTAGCTCCACCTCTTAAAGTTTTCTGGTGAATTAAGTTAGAAACTTTCTGTAATTTAACACCTAAAGTTTGGAACCAAGACATTTTAGTGTAATATACACCTGATGTATTAGCTGTAGTTACAAATGTTGGAGCGTCAGTACCTCCAGCAGTTGTGTTAGCATTAGTTAAACCTGTCATTGTTACATCATTTGCAACTTTAGCACTCCATCCTTCAACTGTATCAGCATTTCTAATTAACATATCTAAGATTTCAAGATCAATTTCCATTGAAATATACTCACTTAAAATAGAAGTTAATTCTGCTTCAGCGTCAATTGAATGATAAGCATTAAGGTCTTGAGCAAACTCAGGAGTCCATTGTGCTTTCAATTTACGTGTTTTAGCAGCAACTGTTTCAGATCTTAACTGAACATCAATCGATGGAATTGTTAAACTTGAGTTTCCTGTTCCTGATGATTGAGCAGTACCATTTTTACCGTCCTCAAAGTCACCTCTATCATTTAAGTTATCTGGTCCTTTTTGGTAAGTTACAGTAACATTACCTAATGTAGTAGCTCCTGCGTCTTGCTCAACAACAAATTCTACTTGTCCACCATTTAATCTTGTAAATTGTGGGTAGAAAGTTGTAAAGTTAGCTGATGATGCAACTGAAAATGCTTTAAGACCTTCTGGGTCAAAATCAACTAAAGATGCTGTTGGGAAAGATAAAGTAACAATTGAACTACCTACCGTTCCAAAAGTTTCAGATGCATCACGTCTACTTGCTGAGAACTCAGTGTCTGCATTTAAAATATCACCAAATGCAGCAGATGCTGTAGTAGCTTTTCCAGCTCCTGCGGCACCACCTACTTGTGCTAATAACGATGAAGTAGTTTCCATTGAGTAGTCATATTTACCTGATCCGTAAAGACCTTGGTTAAGACCACCTTCAGTTCTCTTAAGATCATCTGTAGCACCATAAAGTGATTCACCAACTGTTCTGTTAGCTAAAGTATCACCATATTGGAAATCTAAATAAAAGATTAATCCAGCTGGTAAGTTCATTGGTTGAACCGATACTAAATCTTTAGCAACGATTTCACCAAATACTCTTCTTACTAATGGTAAAGCAACACCCGCCCAAGCTTCAGAATTACCACCGTTAGTGATAGATACACCTGTACCTGTTTGGTTTGATTCATTTACAAGCTGTTTAGCTTGATTTTCTAACAACATAGCCATGTTGTTCTTTTCTGTAGAAGATTCTATTCCCTCTAAAAGTCCTGATTTATCCCATTTACCAGCTAATTTAGCTGATTGCTCGGAAAGAACTTGATAAGGTGAAGCACCTTCTAATAAATTATTTACGTTGTCCATTTTTTGTAAATTTTATTAATTAATATTATACAATTATTCGTTAATTGTAATGTTTGCTAATTTTTGAAAACGTTTCATCATATCATTAGATTCTGAAATTACTTCTTTTTTAGGAGCGGTACTAGTACCAGCTGCTTTAGAAGCCATTCCAATTCCTTCTTTCAATGATTTTGTTCTGTTTTTAAAAGATTCTTTCTTGTTATTAGCAACAGTGAAAGTATCCTTGATTGTTTCATATATTAACTTAGCTTCTTTAACGTTTGTCGCATTGTCTAAAGTTTCAACTACACGTAGTTTTTGTCCTTCATCCAAGTTGTTTGCTTTAAAGATTCTGTTAACATATAATAATTTAGAGTTTAACAAATTAACTTCGTTAAGTTCAGTAGTAATTGCTTCTAAAGCTGCTTTAGTTTCTTCAAGCTCTTTGTCTTTAGCATCTTCTTCCATTCTTTTCGCTGCACCTGCTTGTCCGCCTAATTTTTGCATCATTGCTAATGCTTTAGCTACTTTTGGGTACTTGTTAGCAAATTCTGGATCTTCAGCTGCTGCTTCTAAAGCGCTTAAACCACCTGCTGCTGCAATGATTCCTCCGATTGCTGCTGCTGTTCCAACAACTTCGTTAGTTTCTTCAGCTACTTCGTTAGTTTCTTCAGCTACTTCGTTAACTTCGTCTTCATTATTTTCGTCTAAATTGTTGATTTCTTCTAGAAGAGCATCTAAGTCAAAATTCTCACCTTCGTTTAGACCTTGGTTAATATCGCTAGCATCATGCTTAACTTTTTGTCCCTGGTCTGCTCTATGGTTTGGATAACCTACTGCTTCATCTATGTCTTCATCAGCTTCATTTAAATCTTCATCTGTAGCTTCTTTCATGTCGTCTTTGTCGTCATCTTTTTTAGCTTCATCTAAATCATCTTCTTTAGCTTCATCAACTGTTTCTGTGGCTTCCTCGCCTTCTTCTAATTCTAATTCGTTAAGAATTTCTTCCAAATCTATTTCTTCATCTAGATCAGCTGTTTCTTCTACTTCTTCAGTTTCGTCTACGTTTAATGTTTCATCCATATCTTCGTCTTCATCGTAGTACATTTCGTCAACTTTTTCGTCTTCGTCATATTCTTCGTTTAAATCCTCAGATAGTTTAGCAGAAAGCATAGATTGAAGTTTCGGAGTGAAAGCTTCTTCTAGTGCAGCTTTAGCATTTGCAAGAGCAACTTCACGAACTGCTTTAGCGTCAGCGATAGCCTCTTTTAAAATGTTCTTTGCCATTTTCTCTCGGTTTTTTCTCTTTCGAGTCTCGTTAATAAATTGTACGGGAAATAAGGTTATTAGGAACCTTAATAGGGTTATAAATAGTCAGGGACGGCTTATTGGGAAGCGCGTATGTTTTCCGACATACATATATAAGGGGATGGAAGACCAAAAAAGGCGCCATAGGCGCCTTTAATGAAATATTTGATTAAATATTATTTTTTCATAAAGAATGATGTGATAAGAACTAATACTATTAGTCCAACAAACCCTCCATTACCTAATCCAGTGATTAGAGCTGTAAGATTTGCAATTACATCCATTCCAAATACGGTTCCGCCTGTTAAAACGTACCAAAGAATTGTTACAGGAATGAAAGCCATAAATAATGCTCCTAATCCCCCTAAAAATCCATTTACTAATGAAAATACTTTTTCCATGATAATTTGTTTTTAAGATTAATAATTAAAATTTAAGACCTACTCCTAACATTAAGTTAGTTGTCTTAGCCGTTGCGTCGTAAACCAACTTAGGATCTACAAACACGCCTTTGTGTAACGTAAACATTTTACCTGCACCAACACATAAATTGTCAGTGTTTAAACCTGTTGTTGAAACGTATACAAAATACCCTCTTGTGTAGTATCTTGCATGCAAATCAATAGCCATATCAGCAGTAGAATCAGCTTGTGAAACAGATGCACCTATCATTAGGTTATCCATTATGCCATACCCTACTGTTGGGCTTACGGACCACTCAGTCCATGCTGCATTTGCGATGTCTCCAGTACCAATGTACCAGTCACCTTTTTCCTGTGCGTTTACTCCAAGTGCTAAACCTAGCCCTAAAGTCAAACTTAAAATCAATTTTCTCATAATTTTTGTTTTAGTTAATATTCGTGTTAATTGAAATATAAGGGAAATCAGGAATTGTCCCCCTTAAGTTATATGTACGTATAGTACTTTATATGTTTTTAATCTCTCATAGAGTTTAATTATTTTTAAAACCTTTATTGCTTGTAATACATATGACCAGATTTTGGCCTACCCACATTTTTTCGTGGAGATTTTACAGTTATGAATAATTAATTATTCACGACTAACATTGACAAGTACCCGTGTTATCACAGATAATATCGCGTATAATGTTATTTACGTTTGTATATTTGTATTCTGGTAATTGGATTTTACCCTCTTGTAATTCTTGAATTGCTCTTCCAGCTGGTTTCATAAATGCACCGTGTGTTGATGGAGTTGAAACAAAATCCCAACATAATAATTCAAAGTCATCTTGTACTTCTACAGTATCGCCAGGACCTTCTTGTACTGAACCCATTCCACGAGAACTAATACCAACAGTAATTCCATTTCTGAATAATTCTTTAAGTATATTACCTGCTGGAGTAGATAATATTTCAACTTCGCCATAAACATCGTCACCAACCATTTTAACTTTTGTAACATTGTGTGATACATTTTGTAAATTAATAACTGAAGATTCTGGGTGGTCTAATTCACCTAATGCTCTTCTTTCTTTAACAGGACCATTAACATATTTGTTAATTTCTCTTTCTAAAATTTCTCTTGGATAAATTCTACCATTTTGGTTTTTAGCTTCTGCTCTTTGGATAACACCTTTAACTACTAAAGATTTGTTTTCTTTAATAGACTGCTCTACTAATAATTTATCTACTTTAAATTGTCTATATTCTGTTAATAGCATATTATTTCTTTTTTTTCTTTTTAAAAGCGTTTGGTGTCATATATCCTTCACCTGAACCTGCATTAAATGAAGCACCTGTGCCTGTCATATTTGCTTCATCCATATTTCTTTGCTTTAAAGCTGCCATAATAGCAAATATAGCGTCTTGTTCTGAATATTCATATCTTTTAGCCATTGCTTTAATAAAACTATCTACACTTCTAGATACTTCTGGATTTAATGATTCAGATAAATTTTTGACTAAACGTTGTTTAGCTTGGTTAGCTTGCCATTCGTGTATGTTAAATTTTTTACTCATTGTAGTTTTTTCTTGCGTGTGTTCTAAATTTATTATATAAATCTTTTAATTCTTCTAATATGTTAAATAATACTATATCACTAGGATTAGTATTTACTAGTTTTTGGAAATCCTGAATTTCTGCTTCTAAATCTTTAACCATGTTAGATACAGAAGGGTTTTTAACTACTTTAGAAAATATTTTACCTGTTTCAGGATCTGGTTCTCCAGTAACTAATTTAAAGTCTTTTTCTCTATTTTTAGCTTTATTTCCCCTAGCAGGATTTCTATCTTTTTTTAATTCACTAAAAGTAGATTCCTTAATATTATATATGTCTAAAAGACTAACCATGAATTGTTTTTAACTCGTTTACTAATTCATAATAGTTAAGTAAGTTAATAACATTATCATCATTTACAGATGTTTTTTTACACAATGGTTTAATCATGTTTTTAGTTTCAGTTAATTTTACAGCTACTGCTTTGTCTTCTACCTTTTTAGAATAACTATCAATTGTTTTTTTAACTGTTTTAATTTCTTGGTTGATATAAGATTTAAGAGAAGGACTATTAGTAACGCTGTTAACATATTCTTTTAATAATGTTTTTTGGTTGTCTTGTAACCCACTATATTTGTTATTAAATTTTTCAAGTAAAACTTTGTAAGTAAGTAATCTAGTGTCTGTATCTTGTTTACTATAATTTTCTAAAACTGTATTTTTCTTAATAGTTTTTGGTTTTATAGTAATATGTTCTAAAAGTGTTGTTTTAGATTCTACAATAGATATGGGGGATGCATTAGTATTTTCAAGTAAATTAAAAATAGATGCCATTATTTTGTAATCATTAATTTTAGCTTTAAAGAAATTATTTATATCATAAGTTTCTTTTATTTCTTTAATTAGATTATATTTTTCTCGTCTTAACTGACTTTTATTTAATCTTCCGTGTGCTTCAATTAATGTATTAATTAACATAGTAGCTTTATTATCTTCTTTATATTTTTGGGATGTGAATGTATGGTATATTTTATACTCTTTTAATAGAGCAGAATTACCACTAAAATATTTTTTAATAATTGACAAGGCCCTTGGGTTATTACCAGCTATAGTGTCAGCTGTTAACTGCCTTGTAAGGAGTTCAAATAAAATTCCAGTATTCTTGTACTTAGAATGTTTTACTTTCATTTTTTGTGTATAAATTGCAATTTATCTATATATAAATATAAACTTTTTTCTAAGACTTAATATTTTTCTCAGATAATAGTCCATTTTCATCTTTTTCTTTTAATATTCTTTTTTTATTAAAACGTTTTTGAAGAGATTTTTTAAGTTGTGTTGCTTCAAATGTAGAAACTTTATTACCATCTGATGGTTTTTCTGGTTTAGTTGCTGCTAGTCCTCCTTTACCTAAGGGGTCTCTACTAAAGTTACCTTTATCTGAACCATAATTTTGAGGTTTTTCTACTGGACGTCCTGGTTCTTTTTCATCATACCCTGATGGTACTTGAGCAGGTCCTACTGCTTTATCTCTTTTATTACCATATTGTGAAGCTAAATCATGAGGTGTACCATATGACATACCTGATTCTACAGGATCATTTCCTTCGTTTTCAATTTGTGAAAGTCTAAATTTATGAGTAGCATCCTCAATTTGATTTTCTATCTCATTTTCATATTCATCAGGAGATAAACCATATATGTTTTGCATAACCCAATCTTTTGAAAATAAACCTTTATCCATCATATCTCCAGCAACTGTTGTTTTTGCTGTAAATAATTCTACTTTTTCTTGTTCATATATAATAGATGGTGTAGTTAATTCTAAAGAAAAATCAACTAATTGTTCGTCGGTAAATCCTTGTGAATATAAATGTACTAATGCTATTTTAGTTAATTCTGATTCTACAATTCTTTGAACTCGTTCTACTGTTCTAGCAAATCTAACATCCATACCTGCTAATGTTGATTTTCCTTCTACTCCTTCATCATATCCTAAATATGGTTTAGGTATCTTTAAAGCAGCCATCATTTTAGATTTTAAATATTCAATATCAGTAGTACCATCATAATCTAAACCTTTTGTAGTTTCAATACGAGTTGCATTATCATTACCTCTTACTGGAATGTAAAAGTCTTCAGTAATGTTTTGCATATTATATTTTAAATTATAATCACCTGTGTTTTGGTCTATATAAGGTGTTTTTTTCATTTTATTAACAGTTTCACCCATAAACTGTTCTACTTGTTCTGGTGGAATAGCTCCTACATTAATATAGAAAGTTCTTTTTTCAGGTGCTCTCATAATTCTATGAATTAACATAGCATCCTCCATTAACATTAATTGTTTAAATACTTTACGAGCTGGTTCTAAAAATGCTCTACCATAAGGGAGATAATTAGAATCTGTAAGTAATCTAAAATGAGCAACTTCGTAATTTTCTAATTGATATTGATCTCTTCTAATTGTATTAGTTGCACCACTAGCTAAACCATTTGGATCAAGAGTAAATCTAGTGTAAGATGGATTTTCAGGATCTGTTCCTTCTTCTCTTACTACTTCATACACTGACATTGGTATAACATTATATATACCAAATTTTTCAGATACTTCTAACTTAAGATAAAAATCACCATATTTACACATGTTTCTAATCCATGTAGATAAATTAAATTCTACATTTAAAACATCATAAAATAAATTATGTAATACTTTTCTAATATTTTCATCTGATGAATTAATATTTAATACTTGCCCATACTCATTTCTTGAAGTAGTTTCATCAGACATAATATCTAGTGCAGCTGCAATAATTGGGTCATGATCCATAGCTTCATAATCACTATAAAGCTGTAGTCGCATTGACTGGTAATTAAGTGTTGGATTATATTGTAATGATGACCCCACAGGTTTATGTAAACGTGTAAATCTATCATATAATGAATTAGTGGCTAGGTTTCCATATTTTTGGATCCTAGCAGTGTCCATTACTTTTAATTTTTTTCCTCCTATGTTTCTAATGATTACATCACTTGAAAATAAACGTTGTAATCTTGAAAATAAACTAGTATCTGCCATTCTTTTTTGTTTGTTATAAATATATTAAAGGAGCCAAGTCAAATCTTGTTGGCCTTTATCTCCTAAATCTTGAGACCATCCTGCTTGTTGTTTGTTTACTCCACCAGTAGTATAAATACCAGGAGTACTTTTTCCTAAGTTTTTTAATGTAGCTCTTGTTAAGTCAATTCCTTGTTGAGCAAATTTTAATGCTGTGTCCCTTACATAACATCCTGTTGCTAAGGACATAACTAAGTCATCATTGTATCCTGTTTGAGCTTCTGCTCTTCCATTTTTCCAAATAAAAGTACGAAGTTCTTCCATTGTTCTTTGTCCCTGAATTGTTACTGATTTTTCTCTCATATAAGCATCTAACTTACCTATAGTTAAAGGTCTTGTTTTCATACTCATTGTAAAGCCAGGGACCATTTTTGATGTGTCAGTTATATCATATCCTTTAGCTAAAAATGCTTCAGCATTTGTTGCTGCGTCACCTTTTGGTGAATAATATAAGTTTTGGTAACCTTTATCGATTACTACTTGAATTGTATTCCATCCTATATTTGCGTTTTCAATTACTAGTAATGCATTATTATATTCAGTTGCAACTGCTACTAACATATGTCCAAATTCTTTAGTACCAATTTGACTTTTAAATTCACCAATTTGTTTAGCTTCTTCAATATCAATAATATGAAAAGCAGAATAATCTTTACTATCACCTCTAGCTACATCAGCTACAATTAAATATTTTCTTGTATAATCAGGATATTCCCAAATATGCAAACTTCCATCTATACCTCTTTTTTCTACAGGTTCACATATAAATGTTTTTTCATAATAAG
>Ga0209535_1002832_pt1 | contig 11255 bp, 15 predicted proteins | sample LinPmetageLP28_FD_184041 | JGI IMG/M metagenome (GOLD analysis project Ga0209535, IMG submission 184041) | Marine viral communities from the Pacific Ocean - LP-28 (SPAdes) (version 2) | ecosystem: Environmental > Aquatic > Marine > Oceanic | place: Pacific Ocean | collected 2009-08-22
TACATCTAATACATTGCCTGCTACACTACCTGCTGGTGTGCTTATGTTTGGTAATACTATTTGGAATGCTTCAAACTGTCCTTGTTGACTTGCTAAAAAACCCATTACCTTTTTGTGTTCTGCTGTTGTCATAGGCGGAGTTGCTACTGTAAAACTAAAGTATTGTGCTCCTTGGCTTTTTGCTTGTCTTCTACCACTTACTGACACACTAATTAAATTAGGTTGATTATTTGTAAAATCTAGGCCTCTTAAACCCTGTGTACTTGGAAATGTTCCTGACATAATTTCTCCTTAAAAGGCTGGTCTGTTGCCTCGTTCCTGTGTTGCTTGTCTAATCATATTTACTATCATTGGTTTTCTTTGTACAATTAATTCGTCTACACTCTTGGCATCAGTTGCTGTAATGTTAAAGTTAATTGTTTGTCCACCACCAACTAGACCTTCGTTTGCTGTAATTCTTCCTGTTGCTCCTGGAGTAAACATTTCCGGACCATTTTCACCAACTATGTAACTTTCATTGTTACTAACTGGTCCACCAAATCTTCTACCTGTATACTGTTGGCTAGCAATAGTGGCTATTTGAGCAACACCCATAGCACCAATAATTCCTGCCATAATAGGTCCTATAATTGGTCCCATTGCTAGTGCTTTAACAACACCTTGTGCTGTGTTAACAATAGCATCTTTAATAGCAAATGCTTTGTTTAAAGCAAATGCGGCTTTGTTGTGCTGTGACAATTCTCTTAATGCTGTTCTACTACCATCTTTAGCAAATTGCTTTTTTTGTTCTTCTGTAAGTTTACTTAAATCCATTTCAGCAAATTGATAATTTTCAAATGCTTTAAATTGTTTGTCGTAATTTTTTTGACTGGCTTTTAATGCATCTTCTTGTGCTTTTTTCTTTGCCTTTTCTGCCTCAACTTGCCTCATTGTAGCATCATGTATTTCGCCCATTATGTCTACAGCACTTTTATGTGCTGGAATATAATTATGCGATAACATATCAGTTGAAGTTGCCCAAGTTGTTGTCATTATATCTGTAGCATGAATTACATCATGTACTACCTTAGCATTGTGTGACAACATGTCTGTATTTGTTGTTATTTTTTCTTCATAATCACCCATTATAGTAATGGCATTTTTCCATACAGGAATAGTATTATGAGAAAGCATATCAGTATTAGTTTCAATTTCTTTAGTATAATTGCTCATTATATCTGTAGCATGAATAATTGCTGGTGCTTGTTGTTTAGTAAGCATATCAGTATTGACACTAATTGCTGTACTATAACCACCCATTATATCTGTAGCATGAACAAATGTAGGAATTGTATTGTGTGATAAGTGTCCAGTGAATACACTTACTCCTTTTTGAGCCTTTTCATATTCATCAACTATTTGGTCTATTGCTTTATGGTTAGTATCTATTTCTTCTGTTGTATTTGCTAATTGTTCTTCTAATAATTGTAATTCTTTTGCTAAAATGGCTGACTCTGCAGTGTTTTTACTCATTGATTCAACCATGCCATCATACAAGTCAGGCATTTGAATAATTCTATCTTCAAGTGAACCAAAGCCATCTTCGTTTAGTTTGTCTAAACTAATTGTTAAATCTGTATACGGTGTAACATCTTTTAAGTTTTCTTCTAATTTGGCATTAGCAGTTGCTAACTCTTCCATTCTATCTTTTGTTTCTTTTATTTTGGCTTGTAATTCGTCTTTGCTTAATAATTCTTCTGTTTCACCTAGTGCCGCATTCATTGTTTTAGTTGCTACACCAATTGCTACTATACCACCTGCTATTAAGGCCCAACCCGCAGGTCCTGACATTCCTAAGACTAATGCCTGGGCTATACCCATTGCCCTAAAGGCTCCGGCTATTTTTAAAACTGTTGAGGCTATTTTTAAACCTATAAGTGCCTTAGCGGCAATTACAAATAAGTCTGCATGTTTGGCCACAAAAGCAACACCGTCACCAAGCAGTATTATACCTTCAGCAAGGGTTTTGCCTAATGCTGTGGCCATATCGTCTATTGCTTGTTTGTTGTCATCTAAAAATGTTTGTAAGTCACCTAGTTCTGCTTTAAGTGCCGGAAATACACCTGCTTCCATTGTTGTCTTTTTAAATTGTAGGAAAGCATCACCCATCATGCTCATTTGTCCACTAAATGTTTTGGACATTTCTTCACCAGCACCAGCAATACTAAATGTAGCATTAGCAAAGCCTTCTTTAATCATTCGTTCAGTTTCTTCGGCTGTATATTTTACTCCCTCTTGGAAGCCTAACATACTTTTAACACCTTTTTCTCTGAACAAGTCAGCACTTGCTATACCGCCGGACATAGCCCTTTGTAATTGCCCTGCTGTTTCTTCAAAGCCTAAGCCTGTAGCCGCGGCAATATCACCTGTCATTGCTAACAGTTCATTTAGTTCTTCTGTTGAGTCTGCTACTGTTAGTAGTAAAGGGGAGGCATTAGCCATTTGTTCTAAACTAAAGGCACTTTTTGCCGCTGATTTAGTTACAATGTCAAATGCTTTAGCACCTTCTTCTGCTGAACCTGTGATGAATTTTAACTGTATACCTAAGTTTTCAAATTGTACAGCGGTGTCTAAAAAACTTTTAGCAAGTTTAATACCACCTAAAGCGGCACCAACACCAAGTACTAATCCCTTCATTCTTGTAAATGAATCGTTTAATCCTTTTGATGAGGTACTAATTTTCTTTACATCGCGATTTACTTTGCCTAAGGCCGCCGAAGCCTTATTATTAGCAATAATATCAATTTTAGTGCTTGCCATGTCGTTTACTCGCCTCCGCTTCCATTTTAAAATAGGCCATCCATAAGTTAATTTCTAGGATAGAGAACTGGAATACTTCTTCAACTGATTTATGTAATTCTTTTGCTATTCGCATAATCAACTGAAGGTCTCTATCCTCTATTAGTTTTTTTCAACTGTCTCAAAATCAACCATGTCTGAAGTATTCATTTCACTTACAACTCTTGTTATAATTGCTGGATCTACTTCGTTCATAAATGCTATTTTGTCCAACCTGCCAAACAATGGTTTTCCATCAGCATTTAATGCCTTTAAAATTAATGTTTCTATTAATGCTTCAGTAAGTTTGTTTTTTTGTGTAAGTTCAATAATTTTTGATTCTACAGCAAAATTGTTAACTGGTTTAAAATAGATATCAGTCTTCCATTCTGGTACTGTTATCTTTTGTAAATTTCCTAAAGCCCTGTCGCTAAAATGTTTTTTAGCATTGTCTAATACACTCATATTTTACTCCTTGAAGTTTTTCTAATTGTTTTTTTAATTGATTGTTTAACAAACCCTCTTGGGGCCTGCTTCTTACTATAGCCATCTTCTAAACGGCTTATGTATGGTACTGTATTTTGTACAGTATCATTTGATTTTTTGTTCCAGCCCGAACTAGCCCGTCCTGATTTGTAAGGTGTCTTACCTGAACCTGGTGCGGCTCGTCTAGTACTTTTTAAATTGCCAAGCAAGTCGTCGGTAAAACCGCCAATGAATTTCTCAATACTTTTTTTGAGATCACTAACAGTTTTATCCGGCGAACTAACTCGAACCTGAATCATTTTGTTACCTTATGTTAACAATGTTGTTACTAACGGTCCAGTAACTTGTGCTGAAATAGTAGCAGTTACCATGTCATCAAAACTAGATGAAATACTGTAACCAGTTACTAAACAACTACCACTAATTTTAGTGCTACCGCCGTTGGCCGCATCATTATTAGCACTTGGATACAACTCAAATGTACCTGCTTCTTGTCCTAGTATTAATGCTGGTATTACTACAGCCGCATCAGCCGATACTTCTTGTGCTGAATATAATATTTCAGCAGTAAAAGTAGAAGTTTCTAGTCCTGCTACATAAGTTCTGCTGTTAAGTGGTGTTTCCATTCTTGTATTCTCAATAGTGTCCATTGTAGAATCTAAAGTAAATGATCTTACTTCAGCAACTGCTGTTAGTGTACCACTACCGGCTGTGTCAGAGATTTTAATTACTCCGTTCTTTCCTGTATATGTTGCCATATCTATTCTCCTTTATCTGAGGTTGAAGATTTAGATTCTGCTTCAACAGACTCTATTTCTTTTTTAATTGTTTCTTTAACAGGTTTCAACTCCACCTTTCCTGAATCTTTGTTAGGCTTGTTTGATTCCTGTTTGTTTTTTAGTAGGTTTCCATTGATTCCCATTATGCTTCTCCTGTTGTGTATTTGTATAATACTTGAATATTAAGTTGTACTAATCCAATAGTTGATTCTACATCATTGCTTACTTCTACAGTTGTTAGTTGTGTGTCCCAAGCAACTCCTCCTCTTGTTCTGTCAGCATCAAGTGACTCTTCAACTCTTTCAATTACATTATTTCGTGTAATATCCATCATCTCAAGACTTGTTCTAACATAACAATTAACACCAACATTCAATACTGACTGTCGTTGTGTTGTGCCACCTGCTACACCCATAGTGTCGTCTTCTCTAGTTTCATCGAGTGTTTCAACATACACACATGGATATTGAGCATTAGATAGTTGTTGTGGATCAATAGGTGATCTACTAACAAATACAAACTGTGGGTCTGTAGCATTTTCTAGAACACTTACTATATTTTCCGCTATACTATTTCTAATACTCATTATCTTACCAACCTTCTACTTTCGTTGTGTACTATCTCGCTGTCTTCAAATGTACCTGAACCATCAAAGTCATAATGTAATTCTCTAATTGCTAAATTAAATTCTTCATCAAATCTAGCCTTATAGTAATCCATCATGCTTGTAAATCTGTCGCCGTCGACTTCAAATTTAGATAGTTTAGGAAATATAAAGTAAGCAAGGCAGTGATAAACACAACTTCGTTCAAGTTCTGTTGGATCTAGTTTAGTAGTATCCATATCACCTGATCTTTTAGCAATTGGTACCCACCACTGTATTCTCAGTAGACGATAAATGTCTTCTTCAGTACGGGCAATATCATCACTAAAGTCCTGGATACCATACTCAAGTATGTCTGGAACTAGTTCTACTATATCCGCTTCTGTAAACAATGCCATTGTAATCTCCTAATGTTAGTGTATGTGAGGGATAACATACCCCTCACACATAAACTAATAACTTCTAGTATTAAGCCGCATCAACAATTAGAATTGAACGACTAGCATCAATCATTTTAGCACCTTGTGCCATTGAAGCCACAACATCAAAGCCAACTGCCTCAGGTCTACGAGCAACTTCTACATTTACTCCACCTTGTGAAGCCATTCTCATTGAATCTTGTGAGAATATTGCCATTGCTGGGTTAAGTGTTGTACCTAGTACTGTGTTATTCAAGTATGAACTTACATAACATTCAACACCTGCGATGTTACCGAAGAATCCGTTTCTCATTGCTGAGTTTTGGAATTCGCCGCCAGCAAATGCTGTTGAACCAATTGCTGATAATAGGTTAGCATATTGGTTAGTAGAAACAATACCAAATAACTTGCCATTCTCACCAGCACCGCGAATAGCGGCAACGGCTGTGAAAATGTCATCTAAGTCCATAGCCTGTGGTGCACCACCTGCAATCTCTTGCCTGTTCATATCAACGAATTTAGAAGTAACTTCTTTATCTACTGCTACAGCAATAGCATTACCCATAATTCTACCCATATCAGCAGTATCAATGCCCCCTAGGTCTCTCAAAACGGTACGGGCCGCATGTAAACTTAGGTTAATTGTATTTTTAGTGTCTGTAGGTATCAGAGTATCAAAGTCTTGTGGATTACCAGAAGCCGCTGTATCTTCTGATGTGATTGTTACTGCTGTTACCGATCCCATTACTGGAACTTGTGCTGATGCTGAACCAGCCGGTACTGTAATGTTTGGAACTATTGTTCCTGGTAAGTACAAACTGTTTTCTTGGGCTGTAAAAACAGTTGCCGCTTTAACAGGTACTACCATTGCATCCAGGTTTAAACCTGAACCGTATAGTGAATTTGCCATAATATTTCTCCTTAAGGCTTGTTAATTTAAATTATAGTTTACCCAATCGCTTGGCTTCGCTATAAAGTTTTCTGTGATCCGGATTATTCATATCCATTTCAGATAGATTAAGTCCAGTCACTTTGCTAGAAGTAACATTACTTCTAGTATCAGTGCCTCCGGGAGTAGCGGATGCGAAATGCGGGTTGGCTTTCATAAAGTCACCTACAAGTTCAGAAATCTCTAATGGTTCACCTTTATCATTATACCTTGCTTGTCCAGTTGTAGCATCAACTACCTCTGCATGTCCTGTATCACCTAATCTAACTTGATCTTGTAATAACCTTGTAACCTGCTCGGGGTTGATTGCTTTAAATTGACTAGCGGCACTAATAACGGCACCATCTACTTTGACCTTGTGTAATTCTTGCTTCATAGCACTAATTTCACTGTCTTTTTTGCTAACGGTTTCTTTCAAAATTTCTTCGAATTGGCCTTTAGCCTTTCTGGCCTCCAGTTGTTTGTGTTCCTCTACTTCTACAAGTTCTTTGTAGTGTACAGGGTCCACACCAGCATACTTTCGTTCTAAGGCTGATCGCTGTTTTTTCAACCTATCTTCAACTATTTTATCTAGTTGTTCTTGAGAAAAGTTTTTTGAAACAATTTCCTCTGTAACCACTGTTTCAGCCTCTGCTGTGGATGTGTTTTCCATTACCTGAGTTTCGTCAGTCATATAGTTTCTCCTACTATTGTTATTTATGTTTTGCTACAAATATCTGTAAATCATGCCTTGTTAAGTCCATATTATACTCTTTTTGTAACATTTGTACTAGTTCTTCTTTTTCTAATTTGTCTCTATACTCTTTAAGTAATAAAACACCATTAGGTTTTAGTTTTTTTAGCAACAAAGGAATATATTGTTTTATATTTCTATTTGCTAGTTTTATAGCATCATACTGCTTTGGTAAAGTTTCTAACACTTGTGTAATACTTATATTATCTGTATTTTTCCAGTTAACATTCCGTATCGGGCCGTACTGTTTTTGTTGTCTATAACATTGCTGTTTACACAACTCAATATAACTTGTGTCCTGTTCATACACATCTATGTTCTGTGCTATATTGCTTAACCATGCTGTACTACGACCCATATCGCTACCAATCTCACACAACGATTGTACATTTAAATTTGACTTTGCAAAATGTTTATAAGCAGAGTCTTTGTCTTTTATTGTGTAACCTGGGTTTTGTCTTTTAAAATAAACCCAACACGGTCTAACTGTTGCCGCACTTTTTCCTTGTCGTTGTAATACTATGCTGTTTGAGTCTACATATTCCATTGATTTTCTCTATTATTAATTGATTGTTTCTCATACTAGTTCTCTTGGTCTACTAGAGACTGTTTTGCTACTTGTATATCTTCTTGTGTTATTTCAGGATGTAATGCTAACATTTGTTCATCTGTGTATCCTTCCATAATCATGGATTGAATATGCTCTGTTCTGTTAGCGGGTGTCGTTACATTATGTTCTAATGTCTGTGCCTCCAACACTTGTTTTCTTTCGTCATCGTCTTCAATTAACACTTCAGCAACTATATTGTCCATTGCTTTAAGAAGTTTAGGATTAGTAATACCACCTTCTTTAGCAAGTTTAATATTTTGTAAAGTAACTGTTTGGTCTCTAGTATCAAATGTATCAGGATAAATTACTTCTCCTGTCCATTCAGTACCTTCCCACATGCCAAATAAACTCCATAACTGTTCTTCAGCATGAGATAAATTATTTGCTTTTTCACTTAACTTTTGGGAAAGTATTCTAGATTCAACAAGCATAGCAACACCTGACATAGCAGTTCTTGTGCCTCTTGCTGTTTCTAAGTGTGCCATTCTTTCAATAGCACTTATTTTATTTTTGATACTGTCTAATATACTTGTTACTCCGCTACCGTCTGCTTGTAACAAATATGGTTTCATACCTGGATCTAAGTTCTCGTCCATAGTAATAACCGCTCCTGCTCCAGCACTTAATTCTGTGCCTGCTGTTGCTACAATACTAGGATGTCCTGATAATCTTATTTGTTGTTCTACTTCACTTAGTTCTGCATATATTGCTCTCTGTTGATCAGCAATATCATCAATGTCACTAATACCAATTGCTCTAATTGGAGAACGACTTGTATAGGCAAGAAATGCTGGTACAACACCTAATGGGTTTTGGTACTCTTGCATAAGGTATTCTTTACCTGTGTCAATTTCTACTTTTTTAACTTCAACATAGTCTTTGTAAAAACATTTAATAATAGCATATTCATCACTTAATATTTCTTCTAATAGAGTCAGCCGGGCAAGTTGATATACTCCATTTTCTTGTCTTTCGTAATGCCAGTCAATAACATTTTCTGGTGAATACATTGACACATATGGTCTAATGTTTTTTGCTTGTTGGTCTGCTAGTGTTACTACAGGTGTACTTGGTTTGTCTACAACACACCATACAGCACCGTATACACTTGAGTATATACTAACCTCTCTCATAAATGAGTCAAAACTACGACCTTCTAGGTCACAGTCTTTTAAGAACTTGCCAACTGTTTCTGGATTAAGTCCTGTTATGTCTCTTTTAATTGGTTGTGAGTAAATGAAACTTGTATAAGTGTGTACAACATTCTTACACAAATTATCTAAAGGTGTACTTTCTAACCGTTGCCCGTATTGGCCTTCTGTTTCTAGTGTGTACCGTTGTAAGTACTCACCGTGTTTATATGCCAAACCGCCTTGGTAAGAATCTCGTAGATACTTCCATCTAGCGATATGTCTTTTCCATTCGTTATGGGCTGGCATTCCGTTTTCTAAATTATAATCTTTCATAATAATTTCCTTATATTTAACCTATGCCATCCCTACTGCCCAGCGAGTTGGTTGAGGTGTTGCTTGTTTATTTTTGGCTACTGGATATTGATATTCTATAGCATACCCAAAAGCATCACTTATGTGGTTATAGTCATTGTTTAAGTCTGGCACATTAGTACCTTCTTTGTATGACATCTTTTCCATTGCCTTTATTGTCATCTTACACTTAGGATCTACTAACAATCTTACTTGTTTGTTAGCATTCATAAGCAAACTATTGACAGCATTAATTCTATCCCTAACTGGAATAGAAGCCTTTCTTGCTTTTACTATAAAACCTTCGTTTTGTAGTATTGATATATCCGTTTGTCCCATAGCACTTGTCTTTCTTTGTCGTCCTGCAGGGTCTGGATATATAATAATTCGTTGGTTAGGAAACTTGTTTTTAATTTGTTGTGCCATTTGATGTGTGTTGCTATTATACAACACTAATTCATCTATAGCCCACAAACTATTAGCACCATGTCCAGCAAATACTATTGCTGACATTGGGCTTGTGTTAAAGTCTATACCCACATGAATAATACTAGGAATAGGAAAGTTATAACGGCTTACATGTTTTTGTCTATCCCAGTTATGGTATATTACACCATCAAAACTTTCAAAACTTCCTTCAAATTCTTGTCTGTAAATTTTAGCATCTAGTTCTTGTTTTGCTGATTGTAATTCTTCTTTACTAACTTGTCCACCTTCTACAGTTGTAAATGCCCAACTGTTCCAGTCTTTCTCAAACTTAGCATTAGTGTATAAGTCGTAACTCCAGTTACTAGTGCCTTTTGGAGTTCCGCAAAATAAAGCACCACCTTCTCTGTCTGAAATTGCTGGTCTAATAATGTGTGTCCATACCTTCTTGTCAATGTCAGCAAATTCATCAAATACAACATAGTCATATCCGCCACCTCTTAAACTGTCATACTTCTCACAGCCTTTAAGGAATATTTTACTACCATTTTTAAGTTCTACACTTAAATCGTTTTCGTTCTTCCGCTTTAACCATCTTAATTCCATTAATCTTGCTTTAAGGTCGTCCCATACAATACTTCTTGCCATACCATATGTAGGTGCCAAGTATAATATCTTTTTATTTGGGTGCCTTGCCATACGACATAACTCTCTTACACATAAGTGAGTCTTACCAAATCGTCTTCCAGCAACTAGTACTTTAAAACGACTTTTGTCATTTGCTACAGCGGCTTGTGGGATGGTTAATTTCAATTACTTTTCCTCGTTCCAAGGTAACACTTTGTTTTCGTCTGCTACTTCGTCTAATGGTCCAGCATCTGACATTTTTAAGTAGTTTTTGCTTAACCAAATTTGTGCTACAACAGAGTTTTTATGTATAGCATTATCTAACATAGCCTGTCTTAGCCTCATTTTAAGATGGCTTCTTGACTGTTTAAGTAAACCGCTGAATCTTTTACGGATTACACTTTCTGAACAATCAAAAAAGTCTGCTATCTCTGTGTTGTTAGCACCAAGTTTAGCAAGTTTAACTACCTGCTCTTGGTCAATAACTACTTTAGGTCTTCCTGGACCTTGTTTTTGTTCTGTTTCTTTATCGTATTGTATATCTGGTATTTCTAATTCAATTACATTACTTTGCATTACACACTCCTTGCTTTGACACACACTCTAAAATGTCGTCTTTCTGTAATATTGTTATTTGTTGCTATTGTATTAGACACAGTATAAATGTTACCTGCTGTACCGCCGCTTATAACTGCTGTACATACACTACCAGTTTTAGCACTACTGTTTACTGCTAAAGCATCTGTGTCACCACTAATTGCTGTTATTGTAAATGTACTAGTGTTAATACTGTCGCCTGTTGGCATCCAAGTTGTCCAGTCAACACTATAATCTAATACTGCTTCTGTGTCTTTGTCAATATATGCTCCATCCCTATCAGCACGGAACCCTGTTAATGTCGCCATGTTATTTTCTCCTTATGTTTGTACTTACAAAGGGTGGAATTGGAATCTTATAAGTCCGAGTTTCACTGTCAAGTTCAATAGTTCTAGTTTCGTTTGGAACTATAATAATTCTTGTTTCACTTTGTATGGTTGTGCTTCTTGTTTCTTGTAAAACAGGAAACTGTCTTGTTTCACTGTCAATTGTAGTAGTTCTAAATGGATCTGCTACTGGAGTAGCACTTCCTATTACTACAACAACTGAACCTAAACTAATTGTGGCATTACCTTTAATATTAGTATCGCCAGATGCTAATACTGTTGTTGTTGCCGGTATAGTTACATTACCAATGTAATCAACAACACCGTTTGCTGTTACTTGAACAAGTCCACTTAAATTAACATTACCTGATAATGTTGTTACAGCACCAGTTGTTACT
>Ga0209535_1002834_pt1 | contig 11251 bp, 18 predicted proteins | sample LinPmetageLP28_FD_184041 | JGI IMG/M metagenome (GOLD analysis project Ga0209535, IMG submission 184041) | Marine viral communities from the Pacific Ocean - LP-28 (SPAdes) (version 2) | ecosystem: Environmental > Aquatic > Marine > Oceanic | place: Pacific Ocean | collected 2009-08-22
CTGTGGTGTCTGATAATTGGGTTCGTTTTAACCATGTGCTAAAAGTCCAAGTTGTTTGAGTTCCTTGCACTTGGTTTTTATTTAAACTTTCTGCATTATCATGCTCAAACTTACAAGAGTTATCAATCTCATAAGACCCAGTAGATATGCTTCCTCTATTTGCTGTACGCTGTAGCGTTTCCATATTAAGTTTGTGCTAGGTTTTGAACTCTACCAATCTCTTGCCAAACAGAGCCATTATATCTAAAACTAAAGATGTCAGTTTTAGCATCTGTAGCTGTCATAGTAGGAGCTGTACTAGAAGCAAACTCAAATACTGTGTTCCATGCCAAAGTATATGGTCCAGAAGTTGCGTGTTGAGCTACTTCTATACTAATAATTGCTCCTGCAACTGCGTTACTTGGAGCAGATATAGTTGAGTTTTCTTCTAATAATAAAGTTGCATTAGCTTTAGCTGCTGCATCCCAAGCTACTGTACCATCTGTTAAAGCTCCTTCTGTAATATTTGCTGAAGTTGCTGCTGTTGCTACACCTGCTACTGCAAGTGTAGTTGCCATATCTACTGCGCCATCAATATCTACTACATCAAGATTAGTAGTTCCGTCTACATCTATATCACCTGATATATCTAATGAAGCTGCAATAATTTCTCCACTGGCATTTATTGCTCCATTTATATCAATAGTAGTTGCAGCTATTTGTATTTCTGTATCAGCAACAACATCAAGTTGTCCATCGGCACTAGAATTAATATAAATAGCAGCATCACGAAACTGTATTTTTTTATCTGTACCCATAGTAGAGTCAGCATTACTAGCAAAACCACCATTAAAAACTGTAGCTGCTGTTGTAGTAAGAACACCTGTAACAAGAGCAGTAGTAGCCATATTTACAGCACCATCTATATCTACAACATCTAAATTAGATGTACCATTGACATCTATAGAACCTTCTAGGTCTATGTCACCATTTACAATAAGATCATCTGTTAATGTAAGGTCATCTTGTATTTTTAAATCAACAACATTAAGACTAGCAAAAGCATCAACAACTGCTGCACCTGAACCTGCTCCATCTAAATAAACTGCTTTAACATCTCCAGGTGGAATAGTTATAGTAGCTCCTGAGCCTTGTTTAATAATTATATTTTGTGATCCACTTGTTCCATTTTCTATAAATTGCATACGCTTCATAGTGTTTGGAGTAATAGTAATAGTACAAGCTGAGTCTAATGTGCCTGTATATTGAAGATACATAGCTCTACCAGCATCTGATGCACCATCTGCTACTACAGTAGAATGTGTATCAGCGTTAGTTGTTATGCCTTCTGTTCCAAAACCAAATGCTTCACCAATTAATTCTAAATTAGTATTGGTTGTTGTACCCCATGTACCACTGGCATCACCAGTACCCATTTCATTGAGTCTTAAATTGTTTACATATGTACTTGCCATATTATTTCCTCGTGTTAATCATAATATAATTTTTAAGCAACTTCACTCCAATTAGGTGTTTGTGAAGTGCTTATTGTTGAGTAGTTAGGTGTTTGAGATGTATCTACTAATCCCCAAACATTAACTCCGCCTAAACCTGTTGTTGTTAAAAATCCTGTAATGTCTACATCTGCTGCTGCTGTAGTTGTAATTGAACCTAGTGAAGATGTTGCAGCTCCAAGTGTAATATTAAGAAAGTTATTACTAATAATACTTTCATCACCTAAACCACTTGTTGATGTTACTGCAGATACGCCAACAATAGCGACTGCTTGTACAGCCATTGTGCCAACTGCAGATGTATTTGAAAAACCTGTGACTGGTAAAACATTATTTGTAACTAATGATTCATTACCTAAAGCAGAAGTACCTGCTGTTCCTGTAATTCCAACATCACCACCAGCACTTATAGCAACGCTGGTTACTGCTGTTGTTGCTGCTACACCAGTTATTGTTACAGGTAAGGCTTCGCCAAAAGTTCCTTGACCCCAAGTGCCTCTACCCCAACCAGTTATAGCAGCCATAAGCTAAATTAAGCTATTCTTATAATTGCGTTAGATGCGTCTGCTGTAGGAAATTGAATAGTAAATGCACCTGCTGTAGATGTTTTATCTCCACCAAAATCAAATACTGCAACTGCTGGATCGCCTGATTGTGTATCGTTATAAATCATACATCCTCTAGCAGTAACAGTAGCTGTACCAAAAGTTAAATCAGCAAAGTCTGTAAATGCAGTTGTGCCTGAACTTGTAGGATTTACATTAGTTAATGCTGCACCACCAGAAGTATAATTAGTTCCAGATGCTTGATTAGTTGTAGTAAAAGCTGTGGTAGCTGCACCCATTGTTGCACTTGAGGTATACAAAGCTAGTTTAAAAGAGTTTCCTCCAGAAGCTAAAAAATTATGTTTACCTTCTAAAAGTTCTTTTTTAAAGCTAGTTGCCATTGCTTGTGTTATTGCCATTATATTCTCCTAATAATATTTGCTAAGTCTTTGTGACCTTGTTTTTCTAATTCATTACATACTGTGCAAATGTGGTTTTTAATACCTTCTTTAACATAATATGTTATGACCATTTTTGTTCTATCTTTAAACGCATGAGCCTGTGCTTTTATCATAGGATCAGCATTATCGCTTATAGAAATTATTTTATCTGTTGCCATTTCTGCAACTTCTTCAGGAGTGTGACCTCTGTGATCAGTGGTCTTTACACCTAAATTACCTATTTGAATTTTAAATTCGTCTGTATGCATTAATACTTATTTGGTTCAGTTGGTTCAGTTAAGTTTAAATCTTTTCTATTAATTATGCCAACAGGTTTAGGTTCTGGTTCTAATTGCATTTCTGAAAGATTGCATACTTTCATACCTGCACCATTTTGATAACTTACTTTAGGATCATTTAATCTATGATAACCATAAAGTTTTTCTTCAAAACCTATATCAGTATCTAATAATGTAGATCGTGGTGCTACTTCTATTTGCATACCAGCATTAATACATTTAGATAACCAAAACTCGGTACATGATCTACCAGCTTCTGCAAAATGCATATTGTTTCTATAAGTAAAATCTATACCAAATAAAGATATTTTTTTAACTTTACTCCATAAAGCATAAGCTATTGTGTATGGAATTGTGTTATTGAAATAAGAACAACCTAAATCACCTACAATAGATTCTATTGGATATTCTACTGCAGAAGGAACTCTATCATCTAATTCACAAGTATAAATAGGAAACTCGCACTGAGGTAAGTATTTACGCATCATTGGAGTCATAGTTCCAGCATCTTCAGTATCTAAAAATCTACTCATAGGGTCTAAAATAAAAGCTCTATCTATTCTAGGTAATACACCTATCATTGCATTTATTGCCCATACTTCATCAAATTCTACGCTATGTGTTTGTGCAAGATGAAAGTCTATTTGACTTTGACCCATAGCAACTATAGCTACACTTGAACCTTCTAATTCTTTTTTAGGCATTTATTTTACGCTGTCCATCTCTATAAGCATCTTTACGATTATATCCATCTGATTCTAAAGTTAGTCTACCTAATGCTTCTTGAAATCTTTTTTCATAATTTACTAGAATATCTGGTTCACCTTTCATAAATACATAGGCTTCACATAAAGAAGCATATAACAATACTTCTGGTGCATTTGTTCCTAACCAGCTAGTGCCATCAGCAGAAGCTGTTATAGATTCAGGTATATAAAAATAGTGTAGTTCTACTGTAAATCCTGAACTCGGAGTTGGTCCAATAATAAATGTATCATCATCAAACTGTGCGTAATGTTTTGGTGTGCCTGTTGTAGCAGCCACAGGATAGGCTTCTCGTATAAAACTTACATCTGTATTTAAAAGATAAGTGTAATTATTGCTACTATCTAATACTGCTAAAGAATATGGATATAAATAATCACTAGGAGAAGATAAGTATTGATTACCAGAAGTTAAACTACCAGTTACATTTTTTCTAAAGTTTGGTAACTCAACAGACTTAATAATTCTTTGTTCTGCTTGTGTAATTATTGTTGCTAAATCAGCAACAAATGTTGTTTCTGTATTTTGCGTATAATCTTGTATAGCTGATTTAAGTGTTGTATATGTCCAACTCATGATGTTCTCATTGTTACATTTTTAAATTTTAAATATGTCATGTGTTAATTTGACCTCCCATTCCTGAATGGTTAGTACAATAATAATAAAGCGTTGGAGCACCAGATGCTACCTGTATCTGTGTATATGCTCCTGATGATCCTGGAGTTCCATTTGTTGTTACACCATTTGTATACTCTGAGCCACCACCATGTGTTCCATTTGAGGTTGTTGAAAACCTTAATGGATGGCTACTGTTGCTACTATCTGATTGATCAAATCTATAATATTGTCCTTCTGAAACATTAAGTGTTGCAGCTCTTGCACCATCTATATAAAAGTAATTTGCTCCAGAATAACTTGCTACTGTAACTGTATAAGTTGTAGCAGTATATGTTCCTGTAGCTGTAAGTGAGCCTAAACCTTTTGTACCTGCAACTCCTGTAACAGTTGTTGTAGGAGCAGGAGTAGGAGATGGTGTTGGAGAATCAGATACACCTGATAAAGTTATTGTTCCTAATGTAGCATTTAAATTAGAACTACTAAGAACTTTTGACCCAAAATATGATGTTGATGATTGTCTGCCTGTATCTACTCTAGGATCAAAAAGACTTTGATTATCACTAGTATCTATATTACCTAATTTAAGTTGTGGTTGATCAATATCAAAACATTCATTGCATACACGCAAACCATTTCTTTTGCTGTCAACAATTTCATATTTAAGATTATTTAATTTATAAGTAAACCCACAACGATCACATATTCCTAATGCTTTTTTACCTTGTGCGTACATTAGTATATTTTCCTAATAGTATAGTTAAATGGATTTATAGAAGATTTTGTGTATGAATTACCTTCTATATCTACCCCTCTTAAATAAGTATTATTAATTTTAATTATTTTTTTTAATTGAATGGTAAAAGTATTAGACATATTGCCTTCTTTGTCATACTCAACAACTCTAACTTCATATTGTTCTTTGGTAATTTTTCGATAAAAATCTAATAATTTCTGAAACATTATCTATAAAAACTTACATCTGGAACAAATCTAACTGGTGCTTTTTCTCTATCAGCTTGAGTTACTTCTTCCCATAGCTCCATATAGCGTTGTCGTATCATAGGAACTCTCTGTTGAGCCTCTGGTGACTTACAAGCTAAATTATATGCTAAAGCATAGGTTAAACATGGAAGGTATCTAGAAGGCACATCAGCATTTAAAGTGCCAACTGTACCAACATCTTCTATGCGTTTAACATAATCGTAAACAAGTGTGTATGTTTGTGCTGAGTCAGGAGTTGCCCAAAGAGTTATTTTTATTGAATCGTTATCTTTATCTACAAAAAATTGTGTAGGTTTTGATTGAGTAAGTTTACTAGCTTGATGTGCATATTCTGTTCTAGATATACGATTTAATCTTTGATCAAACTGTTTATCAGTATCTGCTGCATCAGTTCTAATAAAAACATCTACAATATCTAATGCACTTGAATCTACTGTATAGCTACTTGTACCTGCAGTAAGAGTTGTTGAACCTTGTTCTATAGTCCATAAGTTAAGACCTTTGTTTTGCCATTCTAAAAATACAAGATTGAGTGCTCGTTTAGCACTTCTATAACTATATCCTGAACGCAGTTCTAGACCACAGAGATCATAAGACTCTTCCATAATTTCACTTATGTCTAAGTTAAATGTTGTTGTTCCACTTGTTGCCATAGTAATCCTGTATTAACACTTCCACCTTCTACGAGCCTGTCTTATTCTAGAATTAGGATCGTTTCGTGTTTTAGCTGAACTTCTTTTAAGTTGACCTAATGATCTTGCACAGTAAGACTTTCTGCGTTTTGCAGCCTTACTACCTTTTTTTACTTTACCTGTTACTGCTGTTTTAAGTTTAGAACCTGGATTTGCTTTGCGATAAGCTGCAACTCCTTTTTTGGTCATACCAGCACCAGACTTAGTAGAACGATAATTAGCTCCTTTACCCCTAGTTGTTTTGGGTATAGGATTTTCTCGTTTTCTTTTGGTCATTTAAAAAATAAAGTTATCTTCTTCCGCCTTTTTTACCGCCTTTAGAACCATTCTTGCTTTTCATTCCAGTGTAAGTACCACCTGCAGCTTTATTTCTTTTCATAGCTGGACTAGTTATACCACCACCAAACATTTTTTGCACATATTCTTTATATGATTGAACTTTAGCTTCTTTACCTACTTCGGTTTTTCCTCTATTTTTATAGCCAGTATTTTTTTTACCGCCCATTTTACCGCCCTTAGAACCATTTTTACTTTTCATAAGTTACCTTTTAAATTAAATAGTTATAGTACCCTCTGTAAGGGTACTATAAACAAAGTGAGTTATGCTACTTTTTGGTAGCAGTTTTTTTAGACTTACCTTTTTTAGCTGGAGCTTTTTTTGCTGGAGCTTTTTTAGGCGTTTCTTTTTTTGGCTCTACTGCTTTCTTTACAGCCTTTTTAACAGGTTGTAGTTCTGCAACTTTTCGTTGAGCATCTTCAAGATCAGGATCAGGACCAAAAACTGGTATCCATATTCCATTTTCACTTTCTTGAAGAACTTTATATTGAGGTGGAAATTCACCTGTTTCTGAAATAATGTATTTCATAATGTCTCCGATTAATCAGAATATACTTTTATCATTTCTAAAACGATAGAATAAGTATCTCCTGAACTATGACCTTTAGTAGTAAAAAGAATATCTCCAGTTTTACCACTTCCTGCATTATTTGAAAGTCCACCAAAATCTTGAAAGTCCATATGTCCATTACTACTTTCAGCTAGTTCCATAAGTAGAACATTGCTTGTAGCATCAAGAAACATTTGAACTGACATACCAACAATAGCATGACTCACTCGCATTACTCTAACTTCTGAACATGAAGCACCTTCAGAGTTAGCAGCTAAAGAAGATACATCTACTTTAGCTACTGCGGATTCGCCACTGCCATCACTGACATTAGTAAACTTAATAATACAGTTTCTTTCACCATCTATAATGGTTTGTGTAGTTACTGCATCAGCCATAATGTACTCCTGTTACGCTACTGTAGCTATTGGAGTTGATAGAGCAGTTGTCATCCACTTAGAGTTTGTTCCATCATCTGAAACACAAGTCATAGACACTCTAGCATTTGCAACTGTTGAGTTTACTAAAGTTAAAGTATCTCCTGCTACATCACTTACTGCGTTAGCTGCTGTTCCTGCAACCAATGAAAGCATTGCTTGAAAGTCTGAAACACCTGAACCTGGAAGTACAATAGTAGTAGTTTTATCACTAGCTACAGCTACTGTAAGTTGAAAGTCATAATGAACTCCTACATTATCAGTAGATACAGTAGGTAAAGTAATTACATTATTTGCTGTTCCATTGATCAAAAACAAAGTTCCTGACTGAGCTGCTGTTAAAGTAGCTGATGCTGCTCCTGCTGCATTAAAAGTAGTATCTACTACCTGTCTTGCATTAATTGTACTTGAAGTAGTAATTGCACCTGCTGATGAAATATCAAGGTTTGTTGTAATTGCACCTGTTGTGCTATTTTTAGTGATTTGTTCAAAACCACCTTCGGACCTAACTGGTCCATTAAATGTTGTGTTAGCCATTTTTCCTCCTAAAGGAAAGTATCTATCATCTTGGCAAGTCTGCTAGGGCAGTTGATAGACAGATTAAAATATCCCTAGAATAAAAAAAGGGGGAACAAAAGCTCCCCCTTTAAAGTCCTTACGAACTACCTGGTGATCCAAAGATACCAAGCGGATCAGATACTCCAAAGGAATATCTTTCTCTAGCTTTGTATCTAACATTACCAGTTTCAAAGTCACCATCCATTGAGGTGGTCATTGGTGCTCTGACAAAATGCTTCATGCCATCTGGAACATCAGTAGTAATAAAGAAAGCATTAGTATCAGTTAAATAATGATTAACTGAATAACCTTCTGGAATCACTCCATTAGTTTTAATAGCATTGATGTCATTGTCAGCAGTACCGACTCTATAGTCACTTTGTAAAAGTCTAGTAGCTACGAACTGAAGATCAGAAGGTACTATTAGCTTTTTAGGTCTAGCTGCAATTTTAAGACCTCTTTCATCAGTATATTTACCGATTTGAATGATCGCATCTTCTAAAGATGTTTCATTTAGATCAGCTCCTGAAGAAGGTCTATTGCTGTTAGTTCCACCGCTTACAAGTGGGTGAGCTGTGCTGAATAATGCAACACCATCACCTGAAGAGAAAGTAGTTGAGAATCCATTATTTAATGGAAACGCTGCTTTAACTTGTTTTGTATAAGCCATTGCACGAGCTAGTGCTTTAGTATATCTAGCTGATAAAGATACATAGAGGTTATCCTCCATTGCTTCTTCAGTCACTGAATATCCCATAGCGATAGTTTCGTGTGTGTAACGAGCCACAAAAGATTCTTGAGCAACATCATAACTGATAGTTGATCCTTCATCTTTTACTGGTGCTGCACCGAAGCCAGATAGTTTCAGTTCTTCCTCAAATGATCTTTCGGAATTTTCTGTAACATAAATTTCTTCATGCTCGTTTTCGTAGTTACCATACTCCTCACCAAACAAGGCGTTAAGTCCAGGTAATAGTTGCTTGAGCTCATTAGCTCTTGATATAGCTGCCATTTATATACCCCTTAGCCTATGCCAGTTGTGTTGAGCAGTTGATGCCCTACGTTAAACATTACTAATACATCAGTAAATTCGTCACCTACTGCACTATCAGGACCATCAACAAAGTCGATAATCTTTAATGGTAGTGTAGCGGTAGTAGCTGCTGTATTCCCATCGACTGCGTTTTTGCTATTTCCAATAGTTGTACTTCCTGCAGTTTGCACGATAGCACAATTCTTGCCCAAGTCGTCTTGACCAAGAGTTTCATCGCCTTGCATTTGCATGACAATAAAAGGATCAGTAGCAACATACGCAACAATATCATCCGCAGCAGTTGATGCTGGGTAATATTGATTTGGTGTGAATTGACCTGTGGTAGGATCAGTGTAAGCACAACCAAGGAAAACACCAATAGGTGTTAAAGATGTAGTACCAGTATCTTTTTGGATAGTGGTATTTGGATTATCATCGCCAAACTTTACAATATCGCCATAGAATATAGAAGTTCCATATGCATTTTTGATTTTGTAATGAGTAACTTTTCCTTGATAAGGGCTTCCAACAATAGTACCAATAGGTCTGCTCCCATAGGGAGTTGCTGTTGTAGACATAATTGTCTCCTTATTAAAATTAAATTAAAAAAAGATTCTAGGAATCTTTCCCAAAAGTTGTTTTCGATTTGCGTTCAAACACTTGTTTGGTCGCCATTCGATTATCTTGGTCTTTAAAATAAGTATTATCAACAGATTCCACTTGAGATGAAGCTAAGTCAGCAAAGTGTTTATCCCTTGCTTCTGCTCTCTCTTTAGGCATCTTACATAATAATTGTCCACCTATTTCAATATGACCTTTTTTTGCCCATTCTGAGTTATGATCCATCATATGTATTTGAAGCTCTGGATGATCTTCAAGTCGGACTGGTTGCCACCCTTCTCTCATTCTTCTAGAAACATTTGGATTGTCAGTTTGCCCTAAAAGAGCAGTCCTTACCCATCTAAATACCCATCCGTCTTGCGGATCAGGTTCTGGAAGATTACCTACACTATCCCAACTCATTGGTCTTGAATCGATTTCTCGACTTTCTACACTCCTTGGAGTACGCACTTGTTCGTTATCATTGGTTTCAGGAGAGTCAGCTTTAACTTCTTCTGATTGATTTTTAGTTTCTTCTGACATATTAAATCTCCTTTAATAATTGATTTGCGTATTGCTCAGGACTAATTCCAAGTTGTCGTGCTAAACGAACTTGGGTCTGAGTCAAACGGATTTGCGAGGGTTTTTTATTTCCGCTATCCCTAGTGGCGGATGCAACAACTGTTGAAGGTTGTCGTTTTGGTGTATTAGTTTCATGGACTACTTCTGCAGTCTCTTGTACTTGAACACCAAAGAAACTTGGATATTCATTACGCATATATTTATCTACTTCTGCATAATATTTTTGTGCATCATTTTCAGGAAGTATTCCCTGATTACGAAGTCTTTGATCAATGGTTAAAGCATATGAACTCATTTCTTGATGTTCAGGTACTGTGCTCATAAACCAAGGATTTTTGCTTGACCATGCTTTCATGTCAGGGTCTAGCTCTTGTGTTTGTTGTGCTGGTTGTTCTACAGGTAATTTTTTTGTTATTTCTGCTTGAACACTTTCTGCCATATTCATTGACTGTTGTTCTGCAAGAGTAGCTTTAGCTATCATCTCTTGTGCTTTAGTCATAGCATCAGCATCGCCTTCTTCATAGGCTTTCTTAAATTCTACTTGAGCATTTTGTTTTGCCCATAAAGCATTGTTATGTGCTTGTTTATTTAAGACTTCTCCGCCTTGATCAACCATAGCTTGTAGTCTTTGGTTTTCAGACATCATTGTTTGAAGTCTTTGAACAGCTTCTTTTGATTCTCTTGTTGCTGCTTCTTTAGCTCTGCGTTCTTCGTGATATTCGTATTTAATTTTAGCTATACGATCTGCAGCTCTTTTGCTGTAATCAGCTATTTCTTTATCTACAACATCATCATCAACTTCAACTGGTGTATCTTCTGCTCTAGGTTTTTTACCTTGATCTTGTACAGGAGTATCGTCAACAATAGTAACTTCAAGATCATCTGGTATTGTGCGATCTATTTCAGTTTGTTTGCCAAAGAATTGATCTTCTTTTGTTTGAACTACTGGTTCATCAAAGTTAGGCTCTTCATTAATTATTTCTGTTTTACTCATGCTCTTACTACTCCTGTTGGATCATCGACCACTGCTTCTACAGTGTCATCATTAATTAAACGAAATTCTTGTCCATACATTTTCATGCGAGTTCCTGAGTAAGCTCTAAAAACAACCCAATCACCTTCTTTACACCAAGGTCCACTTGGAAACCTTTTGCTGTCGTTGTAACATTCAGTACCTAGTTTTAAAACATATCCACAAATATTACTTACTTCTTCATCTCTAAGAGTTGTAGTTGCTTTAATAATACCGCCATCAGTTTTTTCGTCTACTCTAGGCATAGCTATAAGAATCTTCCACCCT
>Ga0209535_1002836_pt1 | contig 11250 bp, 20 predicted proteins | sample LinPmetageLP28_FD_184041 | JGI IMG/M metagenome (GOLD analysis project Ga0209535, IMG submission 184041) | Marine viral communities from the Pacific Ocean - LP-28 (SPAdes) (version 2) | ecosystem: Environmental > Aquatic > Marine > Oceanic | place: Pacific Ocean | collected 2009-08-22
CGTTAATGTCTTATAACTAATATAATCTTTGTAGATACATATGTCAACCCTTCTACAAGGTTTTTTATTCTCCAAGAAAAGTGGGGGAATTTCACCCCCTATAATTATTTAGAAATTTTTACTAATGTTCTATAGTGAAGTCTTTGAATATTATAACCACCAGCTATGATAGTATCTATTCTAATTACCTTGTTACCATTGTCAGTCTCAACACTGTAGTAACCATGAAAACCATCAGAGTTTAATTCTAAGTTTGATTTGATTATTTTAGTAATCCCAGCTTCTTCTAGCTTTTTAGCCATCTTAGCATTTCTTGCTTTGATAACTGCTTTAGCATCTTTAACAGCTAATTCACAAAGAAGTTGTAAGTTAGTACCAGATACTTTTTCATACATACCTTTACCACCTGCTACAAGGAAAAGGTCATCATAGTTTAAAGCACCTCTAACATAAGCACCATTATTTAATTTTGGGATATTGTCCTTGAATTCTCTTACAGCTTGATATTTTTCACCATAATATTTAATTTGCTTTTCTATATATATATCATCAAACTTTGCAAAAACTTCTTCTAAATCTTTTGTTATTTCTAAGTATGTAGTCATTTAAGTCTCCAATTTTTGTTGTTCGTTTGTCTTATACAAGTAATATAATATTTGTATCTACATAAGTCAACCCCTAAATAGAGTTTTTATTAATTTAATTGTGTTTTTTTTTAAATTAGTTATTATGTATACATAAACAAAGGGTTTACATTATGAATAGAACTCAATTTTCATCGTTAATATCTAAAGGAGATAAAAAAATGTATGGTAAAAAAACAATGGTTAAACCAAAAATTAAAAAGATCAAACCAAAGAAAAAAATGGTTAAAAAGTCTTATGGAAAAAAATAAAGACGTACAAGTTTTTGTTACTGGAGTTTCAATGACAGGAGAGAGTGAGCTAAATGAACACAATAGAACTCCTAAAGAAAATAAAGAGCAATCTGAGGGAGAAGAAATCTGCAATAGCAGAGAAGATGATTGAGGGTCGAGTTTCTGACTTTCAATCATATCAAAAAGACGTTGGTATAGCACAAGGATTAGAAGATGCTTGTGTTATTATTGACGAAACATTAACTAAGTTAGACGAAGGAGATGAATGAACCATGTCTCATCAACATGAAGTCGCAAAGCTCTATACCGATGAAGAGTCAAAATCAACAATCGGACAACATCAATTACCAATTCCTATGGGTTGGAAAATATTGATCCAACCAAACCAAATCAAGCAACAAACCAAAGGTGGCATAATACTTCCATCTAAGGCACAAGAAAATGAAGCATATTTAACTGCTCATGGAACAGTTGCTGGAGTAGGTGAACTTGCATATAGAGAAAGAGGAACTGGAGCTAGTTGGCGTATCCTTAATAAGCCAAAAACTGGTGACAGAGTTACCTATGGCAAATATGCAGGGCAAAAATTAGTAATCAATGGTGTAAGGTTTCTTTTACTAAACGATGACGAGATAACATCTATCTTGCCAAAGGGCGTAGAAGTGACTGCATATCTTTAACTGCGAATAACATGGAGGAACGCAACCATGAATGAAAATTCTAATCCAATAGAAGAAATCGAAAAAGAAATTGAAAACACTAAGCAGAAAGCTAGTGAAGAAGATTTTGAAATCGAAATAGCTGAAGAACCAAAACAAGAAGAAACTCAAGAAACTCAAGAAGCACAAGAAAAGCCTAAAGATGATCATAGTAGGGCAGTTCAAAATAGAATAAATAAAATAACAGAGCAAAGAAGAAAAGCAGAACTTGAAGCTAAACAGTATCAAGATGAAACTGCACAATTAAAAGCTCGACTTGAGAGACTTGAAAATAACACTGTCAAACAACAAAATAACCAAGCACAAAATCAATTTCAACAACGATACAATTTAACAAAGCAAGCGTTAACAAAAGCAGTTGAAGAAGGCGATACAGAAGCTCAAGTAAATTTCTCAGAACAGTTAGCTGATATGAGAGCAGCTATAAGAGTAAATGAGATGCAAAATCAAATGAAGGCACAACAAGCAATTTCGCCTACAGTTGGTAGAGCACAACAGGCTTCAGTTAATCCTGCACCACCTAAAGCTATGGATTGGTGGAAGAAAAACAATTGGTTTAATTCTAAGGGATATGAAAGAGAAACAGCTGCAGCAAGAGCTATAGACGTACAACTTGATTTAGAAGGTAATGATAAGAATGATGATAATTATTACAGTGAATTAAATAGTCGTTTACAAAGAATGTTTCCCGAGTTAATATCAAGTAACGACCAAAGTACAAGAGTAAAAAGCAGAAAGACAGTAGCACCAACTGCGGGTGGCTCTACATACAGAGGTAATAGGGTTCGTATGACTCAAGATCAATTACGAATGGCTAGGGAACTTGGAATAAATGATGAAGCAGGTCTTAAAAAATATGCATCAGAAATACAAAAAAGCCAAAGGAGTTAGTTATGAGTGAAAGAAATGTAAGAGCAAGCGAGTCAAGGGAGAATATTAGGGATGAGGAGTCAAGACCTCAAACTTCATGGACTCCACCAGCATTATTGGATGCACCAGAGCCAAGAGCGGGGTTTGTTCAACGATGGGTAGCTACGTCAATACAGGGCAAGGACACACCAGATAACGTATATAAACGTATGCGTGAAGGGTGGGAAGCTAGACCTGCAAGTACTGTGAAGAATCAGTTGTTTCCGACTATTAATCACGGACAATGGGAAGGTTGCATTGGAATTGAAGGAATGTTGCTTTGTGAAATGCCTAAAGAAAAGCACACACAAATGAAAAATTACTATAATAATAAAAGTAATGAGCAAAATGAATCTCTTTCAGGTGACTTGAACGCATTAGAGAATAAGACTGGACAACGAATCTTTCAAGAGAGGAAGAGTTCAGTTAGTGGTGGTAGGCAAATGTCTGCCATGAACGATTAATTTTACTTAGGAGAATAAAAAATGGCAAATGTTGATGCTGCTTTTGGGTTAACACCCGTTCGTCATCTAAGTGGTTATGGTTACTCTCGTGCAAATGTCTATACTATTACTTCAGGATTAGCTGAGAACATCTTCACAGGAGATGCAGTTATAATTACATCAGGTGGGGTTTTAACTCCTCATACTGCTACTGAAGTTAATAACATAGGCGTTTTCGCAGGTGTTTCTTATACTGCTGCAGATGGCTCATACGTCTACTCACAGTACTGGCCATCTGGCACAGTTGCTACAAATATTAAAGCATATGTGTACGATGATCCATATACTGTATTTAAAGTTCAATCTGCTGGAACTGTAGCTCAAACTAATGTTGGTAATTGTGCTGATTTAGTTGCTGGTGCAGGCTCTACAACTGTAGGTCAATCTGGTTTTGAAGCATCAGGAACAATGGCAGCTGGCACAGCCACAGTCAAAATTCTTGGTTTATATGATGCTCCAGATAACGCTTTTGGTGCAAATGCAATAATAGAAGTTCTTATCAATGAGCACTTGCTCAAAGATAGTGCTGGAATATAGGGAGATTTAAACAATGGCAATGAATAGAGCACAATTTGCAAAAATGCTTGAGCCAGGTCTAAACACCTTGTTCGGCTTAGAATATGATTCGTATCCACCAGAGTATGCTAAAGTCTTTGAAAGCAATACATCTCAAAAAGCATTTGAGGAAGACGTATTGTTAACTGGCTTTGGTGCAGCTCCAACGAAAGATGAAGGTTCAGGGGTTTCCTATGACACTGCATCTCAGCAATGGACTGCTAGATACCAACATGACACAATCGCTTTGGCGTTTTCTGTAACAGAAGAAGCTGAAGAAGATGGTCTATATGGTTCTATTGCTTCAAGATATACAAAGGCACTTGCTAGATCAATGGCAACAACCAAAGAAATTAAAGGTGCAAATGTATTAAACGAAGCAACTAGTACAGCTGGTGGTGATGGGGTATCTTTATTAAGTACATCTCATCCAACACAAAATGGCAATCAAAGTAATACTTTGGCAACTGCTGCAGATTTATCAGAAACTTCATTAGAAAGTATCTTGATTAATATTGCAGATATGAAAGATGATCGTGGTCTTAGGATCGCAGCACAAGGAACAATGTTAATTATTCCTACTGCTTATACTTTCGTTGCAGAAAGATTACTTGAAAGTCAGTTAAGAACTGGTACTTCAGACAACGACCTCAACGCAATTAAATCTGGTGGATATTTACCACAAGGTTATCATGTGATGAGAAGGTTAACTGATAGTGATCAATTCTTTATCAAGACTGATGTTCCTGATGGTCTTAAAATGTTCCAAAGAAGTCCTATGAAAAAAGGCATGGAAGGTGATTTTGAGACAGGAAATGTACGTTATAAAGTAAGAGAAAGATATTCTTTTGGTTTTACTGATTGGCGTGGTATTTTTGGTACAGAAGGTGCTGCTTAATAACTAACATAGGGGAGGGGATAAACTCCTCTCCTAATTAATAATACCTTGACAGTTACATAATGTGACTGACATTTGCCAAGACAAGGAGATTAAAATGGCTAATACAACATTTACAGGACCAGTTCGATCAGAAAATGGATTTCAAGTCGTTTCTAAAAATGCAACGACTGGTGCTTATACAGACATTGCAACGATTGCTTCAACAGGAATTGTCACTGACAAATATGTTAAGCACGTTGGTTTCGCCACAGGTGTTACAGTAAACACTACAGCAGGGGATAGTCCAACAATAGGTCAGTTTACTCAACCTGCTAACACAATAATCACTGACATTAAGATTTTTTGTGATGTTGCTCCAATTATTGGAGAAGGTGACATTGGATATGAAGTTGGCACATCTTCTTCTGGTGCTCAAATTGTTGCTGCTCAGACAGATGAAATCTTGGATGCTGGTACAACTGTTGTTGTACACAATGTAACTGTGACTGCATTAGTTCTTCAGACACAAGATGGAACAACAGCTCCAGCTTCTGTTCAATACACAGACACTGAAAGAACAATCTTTTGCAACATCACTAATACAGTTGATGCGACAACTGCAGGATCTTTTACTTTCATCATTGAGTATGTGCAGATTGCATAATTTAATGGGGGATTAATTTCCCCCACTTTCATAAGGAGAATTAAATGAGCATACAAAGTGATGTACAAGTTGGGTTTATTGCTGATGAAAATGCAGCGGATCCAGATAGGCTTGTAACTGCAGCACGACCAAACACTTCAGCAACAATGGCAACAACTACCTTTTTGGGTGGTGGTGCTAGGAATGTAACTGTAACAACTACTGGTACTGGTGATAATTCAAAAACTTGTACAATTACTGGAACTGATGTTTTTGGTAATGCTATGACAGAAGTTATAACATCAACAGGTTCAGCAGAAGCAGTAGCTGGTGCTAAATTATTTTTAACAGTTAGTGGTGTAGAGTGTTCTGCTCAATATGCAGCAAACATAACAGTAGGTTCTGGATCATTATGTGCAAGTGCAGTCGCTGGTGGTAATCGTACTAGAATGAAAGGTTACTCTATTGTATCTGCAGGAACAGCAGGTCTAGTTGACTTTCATAATGGCACTCCAGAAAGTGGCACAATTATTTTTAAAGCACAAACACTAGGAACTGATAACACAACTATAGACAATACAATACCAGACGAAGGTATTTTATTTGGTAGTGGTTTAACTGTTGGATACACAGTTGCAACAGTTGTATTGGCGAACATATTTTTTGCATAAGGTGAGTTAATGGCAACATCTGGAACAGTAGCATTTAGACCTAATGTTGAGGAAATAATAGCTGAATCATTTGAGAGATGTGGTTTAGATACTCAAACTAGAACTGGTGATCACGCTAAGTCTGCAAGAAGAAGTATTAATTTATTATTCTCAGAATTTGCTAATCGTGGAATTAATTATTGGACTGTAACGCCAAACACATTAAATTTGGTTAGTGGCACAGATAATTATGCATTGCCTGTTGGTACAATAGATATATTAGATGCAGTAATTAGAGATACCTCGTCAGGTACAGATCAAATTATAAATAGAATTACTATACAAGAATATAATCAAATACCAAATAAAGACAATGCAGGTAAACCAAGTCAATTTATGATTGATAGACAATATACACCACAAATATATTTTTGGTCAGTTCCTAACACATCCACATTGTCTTTAGTTTATTGGGCGATGAACCAACAAGAAGACGTTACTGCATCTAATCAAGACACAGACATTCCTTATAGATGGAGTGATACTATATGTGCAGGTTTAGCATCTAAATTATCGATGAAATATGCACCAGAGAAATTTCAACTATTAAACGAGATGTATGAAAGATCATTTAGTTTCGCAGCATCAAGTGATAATGATGGTGTGAGTTTACGAGTACAACCAACAGCATTGAATTTAGTGTAATGGCAAGATATGCAAGTGGAAAAAAATCAAAAGCAATAAGCGACATAAGTGGCTTTAAAGTAGACTATACTGATTTAAAAACCACCTACGACAACCTAAGAGTAGAGCCTAGTGAGTTTGATCCTAAACATCCTCAACTAACGCCAGCCAAGAATGTCATAGATGCAACTGCATTATTCCAACCAAGACCAGACAATGATCCTGAGAATGTTAGTTTTGTAGTTGGATTTAATACTAATATTTTTGCAAGTAAAATTGAAAATTCTCAAAAAGGTATTGGGATAAAAGGTACAGGTGTTGTTGAGCTTTTACCAACATCTAGCTTTAACTTTGGTGCAGATGTAACAGGAGTCGCTGGTACTGGTGCTTTAGGCACAGTCCTTATTGATATATCAATAGATGAAACAAGTTGTGTAGGAACTGGTGCTATTGGTACAGTTACACCAACAGGTAGGAAAACTGTAACTGGTGTAGCTGGTGATGGTGAAATTGGAACTCTAAACTTAAAATTAAGTATTACAGAAGTAGGAGTCGCTGGTACTGGTGCAATAGGAACAGAAAGTGTTAATATTGGTGGATGGGGTCAAGAAGGCTTTGGTATCTCTACATGGGGTGATGGTTGATGAATTATACAAGTTTAGTTTCGCAAATACAGGCTTTTATGGAAGATGATTCTACTGAATTACAATCTTCTATAGATGATATAATAACACAAGCTGAAAGTATGATCTTTCAAAGATTGCCTAGCTTGCCTTGTTTTAGAAATATTACAACTGGTACATTAGTTGTAGGTACATTTGATTATGCTATTCCAAATGCAAGAATGATTAGACAAACATCAGTTACAGATGGTAATAGCAATATTATTTACTTAGATCATAGAGTAGATAGTTATTTAAGGGATTATTATCCTAATTCAACAACAACAGGTACTCCAGAAATATATTCAACAAAAAATGCTACAACTAGTGGAATAACAATTACGTTAGCACCTACACCTAGTGCTACTTTAGCTTACCAAGTAGATTTTGTAGCACCAGAAACTGGATTGTCATCAAGTAATGCTAATACTTGGATAGGCGATAATGCAGAGAATGTCTTACTGTCTGCAACACTTTTTGAAACTAGTGCTTTCCTAAAGGCTACAGAAACGCTACAATTGTACAAAGCACAATTTGACGAAGCTATAGGATTGTTTCAACAAGAGATGGCAAGGAATTACACAGCAGAATATAACGCAGGAATATAAGGAGAAAATAAATGTCAATATCACAAGCAATGTGTACATCTTTTAAAGTTGAGATATTAGATGAACAACATGACTTATTAGCAGACACACTCAAAATAGCATTGTTTACAAGTTCAGCAAGTTTAGGTGCAACAACGACTGCATATGCAACAACAAATGAAATAAGTGGAACTGGTTATACTGCTGGTGGTGAAACACTAACAAGTAAAACTGCAGATACAACAGGGACAACTGCTTTTTTAGATTTTGCTAATCCTACATGGACAAGTGCTAGTTTTACTGCAAATGGTGCATTAATATATAATGACACTAATTCAGACAAAGCAATAGCAGTTTTAGCATTTGGTGGAGATTTCACAGTTGCAGGTGGAACATTTGAGATAGTATTACCAGCAGCTGGGGCAAATGCAATCATAAGAATAGATTAGGAGTTAAATAAATGGCTAGTTCATATGTAAATGACCTTAGACTAAATGAAATGGCTACTGGTGATGCTAGTGGTACATGGGGTACAGTCACTAACACAAACCTAGAACTGATTGGTGAAGCACTTGGTTTTGGCACAGAAGCGATAACGACTAATGCAGATACTCATACAAGCACAGTAGCAGATGGTGCAACAGACCCAGTAAGAGCTATGTTTGTTAAATACACAGGAACTTTAGATAGTTCTTGTACTATCACAATAGCACCAAACACACTTAATAGGATGCACTTTATTGAAAATGGCACAAGTGGTGGACAAAACATTATAATAAGTCAGGGTTCTGGAGCTAACGTAACTATTCCACCTGGAGATACAAAAGCAGTTTATCTTAATGGTGCTGGTAGTGGTGCTGCAGTAATAGATGCTTTTGCTTCTTTAAGTGTTATTGATTTAAAAGTACAAGATGATTTAACATTCACAAGTGATAGTGCAGTAATTACTTTTGGATCAGACAATGATACTACTTTAACACATACTGATGGTAGTGGTCTTACATTAAATGGCACAAATAAATTAATGTTTAATGATGCAAGTCAGTTTATACAAGGTGCTAGTGCGACAGTATTAGATATTGCAGCAACAGACACAATAGAATTAACTGCAACAAATATTGCAGTAGTAGGCACTATGGGAGCTACTGGAAAAATTACAGCAGATGCAGGAATAGATATTGATAACATAAATATTGATGGCACAACTATAGCTTTATCTAGTGGTGACTTACTCTTAGATGTAGCAGGAGACATTAATCTTGATACAGATGCTGGTGAAATAAACTTAAAAGACGGTGGTACTTTATTTGGTTTAGTTATTAATTCTAGTTCAGATTTGGTAATTCAAAGTGCTGTTCAAGACAAAGACCTTATATTTAAAGGTAATGATGGTGGAGCAGTAATTTCTGCTCTTACACTTGATATGTCTAATGCAGGAGCTGCTTCATTTTCTGGTAATATCTTTGTACCAGATAACAAAGTAGTTAGCTTAGGTGCTGGGGGTGACATTGCACTTTCAAGTAATGGTACAAATGGAACAATAGCTGCTCCTAATGGTGACTTAACTATAGATGTAGCTGGTGATTTAATAATTGATGTTGATGGACAAGAAGTATTTTTGAAAGATGCTGGCACACATTTTGGTGGATTTAAAAATGTATCAAGTGATTTTGTTATTAAATCTGTAGTTAGTGATAAAGACATGATATTTCAAGGTAATGATGGTGGTAGTGGTTTTACTGCTCTTACACTTGATATGTCTAATCAAGGTAATGCTATATTTAACAACGATATAGATCAGCCAAATGTAAACTCTTTTATTAAAGGTGCTGGTCATAATATTATACAAACAGATGCAAATACAACATATTTTTATGGTGGTGTAAATGGTGTTCAATTTAGAACAGCAGATAATGCTGCTGAAAATATAACATTTAGTAATACTGGTGCATCTGTATTTAATGAACAAGGCAATGATGCAGACTTTCGTGTTGAATCAAATGGCAATGCTAATATGCTTGTTGTAAATGGTGGTACTGATAGCGTTCAAATTGGTACAAATATTGACCTTATAACTGGAGCAGCAGTATTAACTGTAAATGGTCAAATAGAAATTGCAACAGCAGCAGGTACACAATGTTTGGATATGGTTAGAGGAGATGCAGGTCTGTTGCAAAATTTTAGAAAACAAGGAGGTTCATCAGTAGGTAACATTACAATCTCTGCTTCTGCTACAGCCTTTAACACCTCATCAGACTACAGGCTAAAAGAAAATGTAGTAACATCTTGGGATGCAACAACAAGACTAAAGAAATTAAAGCCATCTCGTTTTAACTTTATTATAGATGCAGATACTACAGTTGATGGTTTTTTAGCACATGAAGTATCAAGTATAGTTCCAGAAGCTGTTACTGGAACAAAAGATGCGACTGAAGATATAACTAATGTTGTTCTTAATGCAGATGGCACAATATATACACAAGCAGTATCTGAAGAAAAGTGGATAGAGGGCAAGTCTGATGGAACATATGCAAGTGATACAACATGGGTTGCTAGTAAAACTATACCAGACCTTCAATCTATAGACCAAGCAAAACTTGTACCTTTATTAACCAAGACAATATTAGAATTAGAAGCTAGAATAACTGCATTAGAAGGAGCATAAAATGGCAATAACATATACATGGTCAATAGTTGACATGGAAAGACAAATAACAATGGGTGATAAGTCTGATGTTATAACAGAGATAAGATATAAACTTGATGGCACAGAAACAGTAGATGGCAAGGAACATACTGGCTCTATGAGTGAAACTGTTAGTGTTGAACTTGGCAGTCAGACATTCAAAGCATTTAGTTCTGTTTCAGAAGCAAATGCAATACAATTTGTTAAAGACAAGTTAGGTGCAGATGGCATAACTAATTCTGAACTAAATGTATCAAATCAAATATCTGAATCACAGACACCAATCATAGCAACAGGAGTATCGTGGTAATGACTGAAGAAAATATATTTACTTTGGATGGCAATTCATACAAAGAAGAAGATTTAGATAATAAGCAGAAATATCTAATAAATCAAATAAAGGACTTACAAACTAAATCAGCAAGTCTTAGATTTCAATTAGATCAAGTATCTGTTGCACAATCTAGTTTTACTAATTCATTAATTGCATCATTAAAAGAAACAATGGAGTCAATAGACAATGCCGAAGATAACGACAATGGAAGTCAAATCGCAAATTGACACACATGAAGCAGTCTGTGCTGAAAGATGGAAAGAAACTATCTTAAGAATAAAAAGAATTGAACATATTATGATTGGCACAGCAGGAACTATGATTGTAATGATGATTGGCTTGTTGGTAAGATAAATAATGACTGCATTTATGCTGGTTTGTTATTTAGGGATGCAAATGGAAGGTGGCATATATTTTAAAGATGTTAATGATTGTTTGTCTTATAAAAAAAGATTGCATAATCAAACAATTATGAAAGGTGAAGAAGAACAAACATATCAATGTATGTGCAAACTTATACCAAAGATAGACCCTGATAAAGTGAAGGTGTATTAATGATTG
>Ga0209535_1002837_pt1 | contig 11249 bp, 12 predicted proteins | sample LinPmetageLP28_FD_184041 | JGI IMG/M metagenome (GOLD analysis project Ga0209535, IMG submission 184041) | Marine viral communities from the Pacific Ocean - LP-28 (SPAdes) (version 2) | ecosystem: Environmental > Aquatic > Marine > Oceanic | place: Pacific Ocean | collected 2009-08-22
TTGGTATTTTTTATTTTGAAACATCTGTTCCATCCTCATGTTTAGTTTTATAATTAGTTATAGCATTCATAAGCGTATCTACTTCTTCATTAGGTACTATTTTTATTTTATAATTTTCTATACCTAATAAACATCCTGCAATAAATCTTCTCATTCCCATACATAATCTGTACTTGCCATCTTTTTCAGTACATATTAAAGGATTAATTATACCATTTTTTTCTATATCTATTTTTAATTTTTTCCATTTTTCATTTCTTGTTTGACGCATTCTACCTTGTTCTGTTTGTAAATGTGTATCTCTAAACACTATTTGATTTTTATGGACTATCATACGATCATACACTTTTGTAAAAAATTAAATGATACTGATATTCTTATATCATTAGAATTGTTAGGATCAACACAATGCATTAACCATGACGGAAACATAATACATCTTCCAGCAATGGGTTCGTAATGTGTTTCTCTAAATAATCTTTCAGGCATGGGTCCTTCTTTTTGTCTAGGTCTAGACATACAAGCAACTGATCTTGGATCATCTATTTTTAAATGTCCACAGTTTTTAGGTGCTTTAATATAATACACACCCGACCATAATGAATTAGCGTGTTGATGAGCTCTATTCATTCCGCCTGGTGGATTAATGTTTGCCCACATATTACCTAACACAGGTTCACTTTCTAAGTGCTCTTGATCATAAATAGTTTTTTGACAAGCATATAACATATCAACTAATTTTTTATATTCAGGCAACTCCGCCATATTAGTGTGTGAATGCCAACCTTGTACATTAGTTCTGACTATACCTTTATCTTGCTTAGACCAAGCTACAATATCTCGCTCTAACTCTTGATTAAGAGTTGGATGTTTTATATCTGCAATATAAATAGGTGTTGGAAAATGTAATTCTCTACGCATTATTTAAATGGTGTACCCCCAAACCACATAACTAAAGATTTTCTGTTACCACGTGTTACAGGTTTTACTCTGTGTCTTATAAATGATGCAAAAAATACTGCGTGTCCTTGTTTTATTTTTGCAACTTTACCTTCTGACATTAATTCTAAATCTCCACCCTCAAACTCTGACTCAGGAGATAGCAAACAAGTCATAGATATTTTTCGAACCGGTGGTTCGTGAGCCATGTTTACATCATTGTCTACATGCCAATCATAAAACCCACCTTCTGGATATTCTGTGTATTGTGCCATCTCAGTTATTGTCATTCCATCAAAACCAAAGTGATTACCATTAGTGGTCTTCATAATTTTTTCTATATCTTTATACATGCCATCCATTTTTTTAAATGGTATCCAGCTAATATGTGAAGTTCTAGTTTTAGTGTCTATTACTCCACCTGTAATACCTTTATCACTTCCAATTCCTGCATCATTTCTAGGTTCAGCACGTCCTGCTGCAATAATCATTTTACATTGTTTAGGTGTAAAAACTGGTCCTGTTGTTTCAACTATAAAAGATCTCCATCGTGGTTCTGTTATCATACAGCTCCTCTGTTTTTAATAGGATCAAATTGTACATCACAGTTTGCAGCAAGTGTTCTTCTAGTTTCATTAGTTCCATTAAATGGATATACGCAGTGCCTCATATCATAAGGAAACACATAAAAATCTCTAAGATCCATTGGTGGTTGATAGTCTATCTTAGCAAACTGACCGTTACTAGCCCCTAATATTTGTAGTCTACCGTTTTGTTGTATGTGTTCTGCTGAATATTCTTTACCAAATGTAGAAGGTAATTTTAAAATCATCACAGAAGATAGTCCTGTAAATAACGTTCCTCTGTGTATGTGTGTAGGGTTGTACTCGTGTTGTTTCATTTCATTAACCCATATAGAATTTAAATGAGTATCATAATCTTTAATTTTGTTAAACGCTAGATAGTGTTTAAATATAGTCATAAAATAATTAGTCACAATTCGTGGTAACAAATTATGGTTTTTCATTTTTGTTTGATCTTGACCATGATAAAATAATGAATGTTCTTTTTCTATCTTACCTACTAACTGACTATTAGCTGGTGCAAGGTTATGAAAATTTTGTTCGTAGATTTGATTAATCGCACCAAATATATCAAGCGGCACTTGATACTTTAATATTGATTGACCTAAAAATACAAAATCAAATTTTTGGTTTTCCATGTTGAGTTAGTTGTTCTTTCTCTTTGTAACTGCTTTCTAATTCGCCAGATTTTTTAATTCTTTGTAATGATTGTAGCTGTCCCATTACATTAAATATCTCAGCTTCACTAGAATTTGCATTTAATGTTTTTGCTTTTTCATGATACTGTAATCCATATGATTCTAGTTGATGTTGGTTAACATCTTTGTCATTAAATGATCCATCATTAAATTCACTTTTTAATTTAGACCACATTTTAATTTCTCTCATTCTATGTCTAGCAACTTTTTCCATAGACGCTTTACCAAATCTAGCCTCATCTAAATCTATTTGATATTTTGTTAGTTTGTAATCATCTTCTTCTTTTTCAATTTTATTTTCTAACCAAGTAATTTTTGCTTCGTTTCTTCTATAATCAAAAGATAAAGCCATTAGATTATCTAAGTATGATGATTGTTCTCTAACACACTGCCAATACTTTGATGCTTTAGTTGGGTATCTATTGTCTTGTAATACAGAAAACCTAGCTTCAGTCTCTGTTCTAAACATTTGTTTTTTAGTCCAAGTATCTCTAAGCTCATCTACCATACCTTTAAATGTAGATAAATCATCTTGCTCTAATAAATTATTTAAATGTATTTCTTCTTTTTGTATTATATCTTTAACGTCTTTTTTCATGTCTTTCTCCATTGATTAATTAATAATATATACTAAATAAAATTTATTACAAGTCTTATGATAAATCAAATTCTTGAATAGTTAATGTAGGTTCTGACCATTCTTCAGCTACTGCTGTTGGTCCATTTCCACCAAATGACAATGCATTTGCTGAACTTCCAAATTCTCCTTGATCACTTCTTGCAGTATTTAAATTGGCAACTTCTGTCCAACTAGTTCCATTCCATAATTCTGTATTAGCTGAAGCACTTCCTGTAGTTCCGCCATACATTAAAGCAGCAGTGTTAGTATCTCCCGCTCCTCCACCTGTGCTTCTAGCAGTATTTAAATCTGCAACTTCAGCAAAACTAGTACCATTCCATGATTCAGTAACTGCTGTTTTTCCAGATGGAGATGGTGTATGTCCACCAAAAGCTAAAGCAGAAGTAATTATTCCTGCACCCATTACATCATCTCTACTAGTATTTAAATCTGCTACTTCTGACCAACTTGTTCCGTTCCATGATTCTACTAAGGCGCCTCTACTTGGTGGAGGAGAGTCTCCTATTCCACCAAAAGTTAAAGCTGATGTGTTACTTGCACCTGCTCCTGCAAGTTCTGCTCTTGATAAGTTTAAATCAGCAACTTCTGACCAACTTGTTCCGTTCCATGATTCAGTTTTTCCAGAGTGTTTAGGAGTTGTATTTTCATTTCCTCCAAAAAATAAAATACTTGTTGCACTTTTACCAGCAGCAGCTGTTTCCTCTCTTGCAGTAGTTACATTTGCAATTTCTGTCCAAGCTGATCCATTGTATTGTTCTACATTTGCAAAATATGGTGGATCATTTGTACCAGAAATAGCTAAACCAGCTGTAGAAGGACCAGCACCTGTTAATCTTCTTCTAGCTTGATTTAAATTTCCAGTAGTTGCCCAACTTCCTACAGGATTAGATGAAAGACCTCTTAATTTTTGATCTGTAGTATTATACCAAACTTGTCCATTAACAGGGTTAGATGGATTGTCGGATCTAACTTCAATTTGTGTTCCGTGTATATCTTTATAATTTGCCATAATTAATCTACGTCTACCGTTTTTGTAACTAAAGTAGGTTCTGACCATTCTTCGGTTGCAGCTGTTTTATCTGGAGTACCACCACCAAAAGCTAATCCAGTAGTTATTGGTCCCTTTGTTGATCCCATAAGAGATCTTGCAGTTGTTAAATTATTTAATTCAGTCCATGCAGTTCCATTCCATTTTTCTGTAATTGCTGTTCTTGGATTTCCTGGAATTAAACCACCGAATACTAAAGCAGATGTATTAGATGCACCAAAACCAGACGCTCTTTCTCTTGTAGCATTCATGTCTGTTATTTCTGACCAACTAGTATCATTCCAAGATTCTGTTACTGCTGATCCTGGAGCAGGGTTTCCACCAACAGCTAATGCAGATACATTTGTTCCAGCTGTTCCCATATATTGTCGAGCAGTATTTAAATCTGCAACTTCTGCCCAACAAGTTCCGTTCCATTTTTCATTTACTGCTGTAAGACTTCCTGTAGTTCCCCCATAAGCTAAAGCTGCTGTGTTAGTAGCACCAGTTCCTCCCATAGCACTTCTTGCAGTATTTAAATCGGCAACTTCTGTCCAACTAGTTCCATTCCAAGTTTCTGTGTTATCTACATGTGAACTACCAGTAACTCCACCAAAAGCTAAAGCTGCAGTGTATGTTCCAGCACCTGCTAATTGTCTTTTAGCTGTATTCATATCTGCTACATTAGTCCATGCAGTTCCATTATATTTTTCTGTTGCTGCTGTTGCTGGTGGCGTGTCTCCACCAAAAGCTAAAGCTGCGTTTTTATTAGCACCTGCTCCTTGTACTTGAGTTCTTGATGTATTTAAATTACCACCACTAGCCCAAGCCCCCACAGCTTCTGCTTGAAATTGTAATACTTTATTAGTTTTGTCATACCATACCTGTCCTGTAATAAGATTGTCAGGATCAGTGGTATAGCTACGAACTTTAACACCATGTATGGTTTTATATTCAGACATTTAATTTTATTCCGCTAATGTTATGTCAGCTGGCTTGTCACCTAATCTTGCAATTTTTTCATCAGCTGATTCGCCGTCAACATTATTAGCATCCCAAGCATCTTGAGCTGCGTCTATTACTGCTGTAACAATAGTTTGAGCTTCATCTTTTGTTTTTAAAGTTCCAGCTACTTTAGCAATCCAAAGATTACCGTGTTTATTGTATGCGGGTACTTGCCAAACATTACCAGGATAACCTACAAAAGTTATTCTATGAGATTCATCGTAATCAATAAATCCTTTTCCCCAGTTTTCTGCTACGCAGTATTGATATGTTTTTGCCATAATATTCCTCCTTATTAATCTGTTAATACCTTAGTTAAGATGGAACTTCCACTCCATTCTTCTGTTGCATTTGAAGATCCACCCGCATCACCACCAAAAGCTAGTCCTGCTGTTGCTGTGCCTCCTGATCCCATAAATCTTCTTGCAGTGTTTAAATCTCCAACTTCTGACCAAGTTGCACCATTCCAATCTTCATTTACTGCTGTAACTGGAGGAGTTTCTCCACCAAAAGCTATTGTATGAGTTACAGTTCCTGTTCCTGTTAATTGTGTTCTTACAGTATTTAAATCACTTTGTTCTGACCATGCAGTTCCATTCCAAAGTTCAGTTTGTCCTTTAGGACTTGTACTACCACCAAAAGCTAGTGCAGCTGTTGATATTCCTGATCCTCCTAAAAACCTTCTTGCAGTGTTTAAATCTGCAACTTCAGCAAAACTTGTTCCATCCCAAACTTCCGCAACTGCTACTAATGGAGGGTTTTGCTCTCCACCAAAAGCTATTGCAGCTGTTGCTGTGCCTGCTGCTGCTAATGCTTCTCTTGAAGTAGTTAAATCTCCTACTTCAGTCCAATTTGTTCCATTATATAATTCAACAATTGCCCTGTTAGGATTTCCACCAATGGCTATAGCAGATGTATTACTAGCCCCTGCTCCTGCTAATAATTTTCTTGCAACACTTAAATCTGCAACTTCAGTCCAAGTGCTTCCATTATAAGATTCTGCAATTCCTAAATCTCCAGGAGGTGCTTCTCCTCCATATGCTAAAGCAGACGTTTGAGTTCCCGAACCTGCTAATCTTTGTCTTGCAGTATTCATATTTCCACTAGTAGCCCAAGCTCCAATATCTGCACCTGTACCTGCCCATTCTTCTGTAAGTGCTGATGCACCACCTGGCACAAATCCTCCCATAGCTATAGCAGAAGTATTATCGGATTCTGCACCTCCTCTTTGTTTACTTACTAATCTAGCAGTATTTAAATCAGTTGTTTCTGTCCAAGCAACTCCATTCCATTCTTCTGTAACTGCTCTACCTGGGTGTCCACCAAAAGCTAATGCTGATGTTGAAGATCCAGCTGCTCCAGCAGCAGGTCTACCAGTATTTAAATCTGCTAATTCAGTCCAACTTGTTCCATTCCATGATTCGTTTAATGCACTGTTTGGACTACCACCAATAGATAAAGCTGCTGTTGTAATACCTGTTCCCACATGATTATCTCTAGCAGTATTTAAATTTGCTATTTCTGTCCATCCAGTACCATTCCATATTTCTGTGTTTGCTGTAACTCCTGGTGCAGGAATTTCTCCACCAAAAGCTAAAGAAGCTGTATTTGATTCTCCTGCACCAGCTACAAAATCTCTTGCAAGATTTAAATTAGCTATTTCAGTCCAAGAAGTTCCATTCCAAGATTCAGCACCGTTAGTTGCTCCAGGACTAATTTCACCAAGAAATGATAAAGCTGATGTTGAAGTTCCTGTTCCAGCGTTGTCTTGAATACCTGTATTTAAATCTGCTATTTCTGTCCAAGAAGCACCGTTATATAATTCGTTTTCTGTATGTCTTGGATCGCCACCAAATATAAGTCCTGCTTCTTTAGTTCCAGAACCTGCTCCTCTACTTCTAGCAGTATTCATAGCTCCACTAGTACGCCATGCACCAGTTGCAGTTACATTTGGAAATTTATAAGAAAAATTACGATTTGTACTATCATAAAAAAGTTCACCAGTTTTTGCACCAGTAAAATCTCCAGCGTTGTTACGAACCGTAGTTCCAACAATATCTTTATATTCAGCCATTATTTACTCTTTAGCAACCAACCTTGAGTAGAGTCTGTAAATACTAAAGTGTTTGCTGCTCTTTCTACTGCTATGGTTAAGTTTTCTGTAGCTCCGTGTATTTTAGAACTGTTTCTACCAATTGTTAAATTGTTAGAATCAAATGTTCCTGCGTAATCTACAAATGAAACTTCATCACCAATAGCTGGTGAAGCTGGAAGTGTTAAAGTAAATGCTGTACTTGACGTATCACAGAATACACCTTGACCAGCCGCTGCTGTAAAGTCTCCTGTTTTAACTGCTTGCCATGATGTACCACCACCAATATATGTTTTGATATCTGTCATTGCAACTTGGACCATCGTACCATTATCGTTTAGTACAACTCTGTCTGCATCTGCAACTGTTGTTGAAGTAGCTGATGTGCCACCATCCATAATATTTAATTCTGCTGCTGTAGACGCTATATTAGTTCCACCAATATCTAAAGTTGTTACAGATATTTCACCTGCAACAGTTAACAAACCATTTGCTACTGTTAATAAATCAGTATCGTCTGTGTGGCCAATTGTAGTTCCATTAATTAAAACATTATCAATGTCTAATGATCCACCACTAATTAATCCTGTAGTAGTAATTGTTGATGCACCATTATTAATTGTACCAAAACCTGAAGTAATTGATCCTGCATTTATTGCACCTGTTGTAACTATTCCTGTTCCACCTGCTATCGGACTTAATACTGAAGCTATTGCTGTCCCATCAATTGTTATTGCATCTGCTTCTAAAGTACCATCTACATCTACATTTCCAGATATATCTAATTCAGTTGCTATAATTTTGTCATTAAATGTAGCTGCACCTGCAGCACTACCATCAAGAGTAAGCATTGTAATATCAGCAGTAGCATCTGTACCTTTAAATATAATATCAGAGTCATTTGCTGCTGCATCAATTGTAATATTGCCTGATGAAGTTGTAATATTAACTGCTGCATCACCTGCTGTAATATCATCTGCTGCCGAAGATGTACCACTTGTAAAATATGTTTTAAATGTTGCAGCACTAGTCATTCTCATTGTGCCACCATCATTGTGAAGAATACCGTCTGCATCTGCAACTGCGGTAGTTCCTCTTGCAGTTCCACCGTCTATTAAATTAATTTCTGCTGCAGTTGTTGTAACATTTGTTCCGCCAATATCTAATGTTGTTACAGAAATTTCTCCGGCAACTGTTGCAACACCATCCGCTAATGTAATTAAATCTGTGTCATTAGTATGACCAATTGTTGTGCCATTAATTAAAACATCGTCTATGTCTAATGAACCACCACTAATTAATCCTGTTGTTGTAATTGTTGATGCACCTGTATCAATAGTTCCAAACCCTGAAGTAATTGAACCTGAGTCTAATGCACCTACTGTTGTTGCGGCAGTTGTAACAAGGTTAGGCATTGCTGTAATTTCATCGTCAAAGTATGCAGCTAAATCTGTAACTGCAACTTGCACCATTGTACCGTTGTCATTTAATACTACTCTATCAGCGTCAACAACTGTTGTAGATGTAGCTGATGTTCCACCATCTACTATATTTAATTCTGCTGCAGTTGAATCAACAGCTGCTAATTTAGTTAAATCTGCTTGTACTAATCCAGACACTCCATCTAATAAATTTAATTCTGCGGCTGTTGAAGTAATTGCTGTGCTTCCAAAAGTAAGTCCGCTTTCTGGAACGACAATGCTACTACCTGACTGTGCTGTAAAAGTATTTGCTGTAAATTGAAAATCATCTGCACCAGCAATTTTAATATCTATTTGGTCATCTGTGTCTGCTGTAATAGTTGTATCACCATCTGCATCTAAAACTAATTCTCTTCCTTCTAAATCAAGAGATCCACCAAATCCTGCATCAACTAAATTTGTTCCATCAGAGTAAACTAATCGTGTAGTTTTTTCTGATACACCAAAAGTAATACCTGTTCCTGATGCTGTTTTAAATTGTACAGTATATGCACCTGATGTTCCATTAGTTACAATGTAAACTTTTTCTATTGAATCTGGTACAGTTACAATAGAGTTACCTGATATCGTACCTGTTAATTTTATAACAGCGTGTCTCGCAACAGATGTTGATTCTGTAGAGTCTCCGTCTGTAATAGTTAGTTGTGTTGTACCACCACTAGTTACTGCCTTTTCTACATAACCAGCAATTGCTTTTTCTACTATTTCTAAATTGGTATTAGTTTTATCTCCCCATGTACCGGCGTTTTCGCCAGTTGCCATTTTTTCTATACCAAGATCTGTAAACGTTGATGCCATAATTTCTTATACTCTTTTCTTAATTAATTTCCATTTATTTTTACGGTGTTGCAGAGTCAATTTTTGTTCTAATTGTACCATCTGTGTAATCGTCTCTTCGTCTTCTACCTGTTTGTTCTAGCGCAAATTTTTGAGCCTCTTCTTTATATTTTGAGTCGTATAATTGTAACATATCCATTGGTCCTTTTAAAAAAGCAAAAGCTTCTGCTAAACAAGCATATAATAAACCATTAGGAAAATTCATACTAATATAATTAGTGTCATCATTTTCAAATATACTAGGCACAGCATTGTAGTGAATTTTATAAGCAAACGTTGAACCGGGTGTTGGTGATACAATTATAGATCCAGAGTTTGATGAACTTTCTCCAGTTGCTCCTGTATCTAACATTGCATAGTATTTTGGTGTACCAGTGGACGTAGTTGCTGAAATATATTCTTCTAAAAATGTTAAATCTTTTTTTTCTAAATATACATTTGCACCAGTATAAGTAGATCCAGTTGCAGTATAAACTTGCACTCCTCTAATAAATACGGCTCCTGCTGGCACAGTTACAGTTCCTGTTCCGGCCGTAAAATTACCTGTAGATGTTTTTCTATCTGCATCAATTGGAATGTCTCTAAAAATTTTATATTGTGCGTTTAAAATAATGTTTTCTATAATACTATCAGACAACACTGTAGAGCTAACTTCAGTATAGTTTCTTATTTGTGTTTTTAATGTTGATGCGCTTATTCCTGCCATTATGCTGTTAGAGTTGCCGGACCTGCCGAGCAATTCTCTCCTCCTCCTGATTCACTTCCACTTGTAGCAGTATCTGTGTCTACAGTAAAGTGGTAGAAATCTGTTGTGTTAGTAATGTTTCCACTTGAATCTCTTTTGCCAATTGTAATAGAGTATCCAGCAGCTTTTGCAATATTAGATCCTGTTATACCATCAAATGATCCAGGATTTGTAAAAGTTCCAGCAGTTGATGGTGTGCCTCTAAATCTTACAGTGTCACTTGTTGATCTACCGTGTGATTTTTCTGATACATTTATAATTCCAGACGAAGCTGCAATAGTTTCAAAAGGATTAGGTATCAATAAAGTTGCTATAGCATTTTCTGTTCTATCGGGTCTTGCATTCAATAATGATTGTGGATCACCACCATGTTGTCTTGGTTGAAGTTGTGGGTGTTTTTCTTCAAACTCTGATATGTGAACTAACATACCAGTCCATTCTCTAACCATTTCATTATATGGAAACTCCATTCCTGATCTGTCTGATATTGCTTTTGCGTATTTTCCTGCTGCGTATGCCATAGTTATATATTTGGATAATAAGTTTTAGGGGTTATAAATGAACTAGAAGCTGAGCCATCTTCTGCTAAAGCTCTTGCTAATTCATCTTCGTAAAGTAATTTCATTTGTTGTACTAATTGTGGTGCAAATTTTTGTGATAAATAAAAAGCTAATCCTGATGCCATACATGGTACAAATCTATATGGTACATCTGTTGCATCTGTATAAGTTGCGTCTGCATCTTGTATTCTTTTTACATAATAAAAATGTATATCTTTAGATGCATTAGAAGAATCTGCTGTAGGGTAAATAGTAAAAGTTGTTTTATCTACAAATCTTTGAACAAAATATTGTGATGGTGTTCCTTTAGAAAGTTTACTTGATAAAGCTGCGTAAGCTGATCTAGCTATTTTTGTTAAGCCAGAATCTGCTTGACTAGTTGATGTTCTATTACTTCTTAAAGATGCTTCTAAAATATCTGCAACACCATAAGTATTAGCAGGATTTGTAACAGCACTTGTGCCATCACCTGTTGATCTAAAAAAACTATATTCAGCTTGTCCTTCAATTACATCAATGTTAGCTTCAGCTACTTCCCAATAATGCAAACCTCTATTACCCCATTCTTGAAAAAGAATGTTTAAAGATCTTCTTGCAGTTTTTAATTGATAACCTGAAACAGATTGTAAACCTATTCGTTC
>Ga0209535_1002838_pt1 | contig 11248 bp, 19 predicted proteins | sample LinPmetageLP28_FD_184041 | JGI IMG/M metagenome (GOLD analysis project Ga0209535, IMG submission 184041) | Marine viral communities from the Pacific Ocean - LP-28 (SPAdes) (version 2) | ecosystem: Environmental > Aquatic > Marine > Oceanic | place: Pacific Ocean | collected 2009-08-22
TTGTTAGCATTTTTAAGGGAGATTTACCCATGGTAAATTTAAATATAAAAGAGACTACGCAGATCATTCAATCAACAATAATTTCTGATTGGAAGGAAGACCCAAGCCAAACAATGAAATCAGTTATGTTGATGTCAGGTGGTGCAGGTATTGGTAAGACTGAGAGCATGATTCAAGTTGCTAAAGATGTAGCAGAAAATCTTGATCTAAAATTTACTGAGACTTCAACACCATCAGATGATGAGTTTGGATTTGCAACAATCGTTGCGAGTATCACAACAGCATCTGATCTTGCGATACCAACACCGAATGCAGACAAGACCAAGTTGAATTATGCATTCTCAGAATTACTTCCTACTACAGGAAAAGGTATTCTGTTTGTTGATGAGATGGGTCAGGGCGATCAGGATGTGCAGAAGTTTTTGATGCAGATCACGAGAGCAAGAAAATTCAATGGGTATGAATTACCTGATGGATGGCACGTTGTGATGGCAACAAATAGAGTTGGTGACAATGCAGGCGTTCAGAGAACATTGGACACACTAAAAGATCGTATCTCATTTTGGGGTCAGGTTGAGAGTGATGCAGAGAGTTGGATTAATTGGGCGATGGATAATGATGTTGACCCTGATGTTATTTCCTTTATCAAGTTAGAACCTGAAAGTCTTTCTAACTATGAGAAAGTTAAGAAGCATGAGAAGGGTGCGTCACCAAGAAGTGTCACTGAGTTGGCGAGGTTGCATTCTAAAAATCTAACCTTGAGCAAGAGACAACGACAAGCAATGTACAATGGTTGTGTCGGTGATACAGTTGGAGAAAGTTTTTCTGCTTTCATCTCTTTGGTTGCTAATGCACCTGATATTGAAGAGGTTCTTTCATCACCTGAGACTGCTGACGTACCGAGTGTTAACGAGTCAAACATTCGATATGCTGTTGCTTCTGCTCTTACTAAGTTTATTAAGAGCGAACAGGATTTTGAAAATGCTTTGACTTATCTTGAAAGGTTTGATGCTCCTGAGTATTCAATCTTTACTGCTAAGTTGATCACTTCAAAACATCCTGAGTTAAAAGAAACAAAGGTTTATTCTAATCATTTATTAATCAATAAAATATAGGAGGGCGATATGCCAAAATTAAATACCCCAAAGAAAATTCAAATCGATAGTGCTTTTGGTCTTGAAGATTTAGGAACACTAAAGAAGTTTGAAATAAAAATACCATCCTTTGAGAAGTTGGACAAAGAGTTATCTGTCCATGTTTCAAATGGTGTTAATGGTAACGAAGAAGTTTTCTCTGTTCGTAAACAGTTGATCGAAAAAGATTTGATCAAACAAATAAAAAATAGAGCGAGAAGATTTAGACTTGATATCGAAGAGTGGATGATGCCACAGGAGAACGGATGGTTTTTCGTTCTCAATGAGCATGCTCCATTAGTTGAGAAAGAGTTCGATGCTTTCAAATCTAATATGATTGACTGCTTTATCAATCCTTTTGTTTCTCAGTATGAGACATTGATCGAGCAACAATCTATTGAGTTAGGAAATGCTTTTGATCGAGGTGATTATCCTGATCTTGATACATTGATTGACAGACCTTTGACTGCTGAAGAAAGGAATAGAATACATGAGATAAAAAATGTTTTCTTTCCTACTGACTCAACACCATGGTTGAAAGGTCACTTCCATATCAATGATCATGTTGCTCCTGTTCCTTCAATTGATTTAGAAAGAACAGTATTTGCTGAGGATGTTTCTTCTTACAGAAGAAAAGATAATCCTACCTATGATCAATTGTTTGCTAAGATTACGCATCAACAACAACAGAGAAATTCTGAATTCAAAAACAGAATTACTTCTGAGACTATCGATGCTCTTAGTTCTTCTTTAGATGCTACTGCTAATACTCTTGCTAAGTATGACAAAGACAATAAGAAGTCTTCGCCATTCCGAGATACTCTAGTTGATAATCTCAGCAAGACGATCAGCATATCTGAAGATAAAAACAAAAGTCTTTTCAATAGCGATGAGTTAGCTACTGCAATCGATATTGCGAAAGATGCATTGGAAGGTATCACAACACAATCACTAAGAGAGGATGATACATTGCGGAAAGATGTCGCAAAGAAATTATCAAAATCTAAATCATTATTAGGAGTGTAATATGAATGCGTTAAATAAAAATTCCTCAGGGAATATTCAATCAAATCTTTTTGATGTCGAGAAAGAAATGGTCAAGGCGAAACGAAAAATAACAGATAGCTATTTTGGTTTTACTTCGATCTTCCTTCCATTACAATTAGTTGCTGATGACTCAGTTGGTATGATGGCAACAGATGGCAAGGTTGTTTTATACTCGCCATCAGGTATCCAAGAGATGTATGCGAAGCAGGGCATGAAAGAAACTCAATTCAGGTTGTTCGCAATCCTGTTGCATGAGGGTCTTCATGTCATGTGGAAACATCACATCAGACGAGGTGATCGTGATGCCAAGGGTTGGAACATTGCCACTGATTATGTAATCAATTATGAGTTGGTAAGAATTCTTCAGAAAGATTACGGATACAAAACATTAGGCATGTTGAGAGACATGGGTGCTTTGTACGACCCTAAGTATGGCAAGATGGGTGCTGAGAAAGTTTTCTCATTGCTCGTTAAAAATACTGATGAAGATAACAACACCAAATACTCTTTACCAAAATCAGATTCAGATAGCGAAAAAGATGAAAATGGTCATTCAATATCTTTAGAAGATGCTAAGAGAAATTCAAGTGGCGATGCTGACGATCTAGATGCTGATAAGTTTGGTGGTGGAGTAGTTGATCTTCAAGTTGAAGGTGGCGAGGGTGGTCAACATCCTAGCGATCAAGATGTTCAGAAAGCTATCGAAGAAGAAGATGCAAGAATTACTGACGCAATCATTCAAGCTGACTTAGTTGAGAAAGCAAATGGTAACGGAGGTGATGCAGGCATCATGTCGAATGCAAGAAAGGCATCGCAACAAAGACCGATCTCTTGGACTGAAGTTCTCAGAGATCATCTTACTTCAATCTTCAACAGTGACGAAAGGTCTTACCGAAGATACGAAAGAAGATACCTTGCTCAAGACATTTACTTACCATCTAAGAAGCCGATGGAAAGTGGTACTCTTGCAATCGGTATTGATATCTCAGGTAGTGTGAGCCTTGAAGAAAGAAAGTTGTTTGTAAAGAACATCGAACAAATTACTAATGACTTTCCTTCCATCCACACGATCAAGGTTTGCTACATCAACGATAGAGTTCTTACTCTTCATGATGATGGCGATGACTTACTTGATAATAAGTGGGATGTCTTCAAAGTTAAAGATGGTGAGGATGTTGAGATGAGGGAAGTCTCAGGTGGAGGTACAGAGTTTGACCCCTTCATTAACCTGATTGATCAGACTGATCATGATGAAACAGAGACACCTGATGTAGCGATCTACTTTACTGATGGCGAGGTTTGGTCATACGAAGATCAAGAGCCTGAGTATCCTGTAGTGTGGGCAACAACATACGCAACACATTATGCACCTAATTGGGCAGAGGTTGTTGAGGTTGATGTTCATCAATAATAAATATTCCTCAGGGAATATACGAGTGAGGGGAATTAATTTTCCCCTCATTTAAAAAAGCTAGGATAGTAGTTAGAAGAAAAGAATGTATCGTCTAGGTAATTTTGCCTAACAATTAATAGGAGTTTCTTATGAAACAATTAAAACTAAGTTTAAAAATGATCAAGCTATTTCAAAAGTTTGAAGATAATATCGATGAAGGTAATGATTTAACTGACAAAGATTTTGATCAACTAAGATCATTAGAGGTGTCAGCTTTACATGACAGTTTTGTAGAGAGGAGGATTAAAGATGAATCATAGAGAAGGTACAGAAGATTTGCATGAGTTGTGCAACAAAGTTTATCCACATACATACAAGGATAAAAATTTATTAGAATTGTATGTAGGTTTAAATAACTTGTTAATGAAACAAATGAAAATAATTAGAGGAGAAAAAGATGAGTAAAACTAGTTCGTTTGAAATAATGACTAAAGGTCTTGGTATGAATATCGATAAGGTCATCAAGTCAGGTGTTAGAAGGTGGGTTATATTTGATTACAAAACCAAGTATAGAAAACCTTTTATTATGCGTGACTTGATAACAGGAGATCAAAAGACTATTAGTGTAAAGACTGCAAAATATTTATTAAATAGAGGAGAAGAGTAAATGAAAATAGAAATTACATTACAACAAATAAAAAGTGTTGCACAAGATATTATAGATGAGAGAAGACATGACTTAGACAGTAGTCTTGATGAAGTTAATGCTGTTGAGTCAGGTCTTGATATGTTAATAAGACATTTAGAGGAGGTATATATAAATGGTTAGTATAAATGAGAGTAAGTTTGGTTTTAAGTTAGTTGGTATATCACCTGAGACAGATCAATTAGAATTTGAATGTTCTTTGGAAGATTTCATAACAGAAAATCAAAATGGTTTTTTTCTAAGTATAGAAGATATGTTTCAGGCAATCATAAATGCAAAATATGATAAGACGATACATGCTATATCTGATAAAATCTTAGTTAAGAAAGTAAATATAAATGATAAGAGAGGTGTAAGATGACTGATCAAGAAATGACTAAGCAAGATTACCTTGCTGAACAACATGAGCATGAACAAGCTATGAATCATTATGATGAAAAAGGAGTTTGTTTTTTCTGTAATCGACATCGTGATGAAGGTATTCATTACAAGTGTTGGACTTAAAAATATTAATTAGGAGGATATATTATGTTTGAAGAAAATAGTAGAATTAAAGAAATGAAGATACTACCTGAAGGTAAAGTTAAGATTGTTGTTCAAGGAGGAGATAAAATAATTTTAGATCGCCAAGACACTCAATACGTTGCTGATATGGTAAAAACTTTAGAAAGATGTGACGCACCACCTGAAGCAATTTCAGAATGTGTTTTTGATTTTATAAAGCAATTAATCTTTGTTAATAAATTAAGTAATAAAGAAAGAGAGTTGTACTTTAATCAATTAGAAGAAGAGCATCAATTAACTAACGGAGTTACATTGGATGATGTTGCATCCATGACCCCTCAGGAAAGAGAATTGCAAGCTAAATCATTTGAAGAAAGAATTAAAAACAAATTAAATTAGGGAGGATAAGATGGAATATTTAAAAGTTCCCAAGTCAAAGCCTGTAAAGATATTTATTTGGGATGAATATAAAATGGAGAAGAGGACTATCGAATTAGATAGTCTTCTTACTTTAGTAAACTCAGGGAGATTTAATGGAGACCTTTCCCAAGATCATATTTATTATTATAGAACATCAAAAGAAAGAGATTGGTATGCTCAAAGATTTGCTGAACAAGAAAAAGTTTTTATGAAAAAAATTAAGGAGTTAGGGATATGAAAGTTTATGAAGATAAAGATGCCACAATATATGTAGGCAAACTTAAAGAGATTAGAGCAAGGATTAAATCAAAAAAAATTATTGCACTGATAAATAACAAACATCTCGAAGGGGATAATGTTATAAAGATGTACGACAAGTGAATGGCTATTCTCTGCGGTTGTTTACTTTTCGACCAATTTTAAAGCCCATACAGACAAGGTTTTTTCTGAGGTGTTCCTGTATCAGGGAGACCTTATCTGTTGTTTATGGGGTAATATGACGAACCGATTTTGTTGTGTTTGTCATTTATTAGGGGTATATTTACAATTATGGTTGAGATTTTAAATTTTCCTAGTGGAGAAAATATAGAGCAAGAACCTGATGATGATATTAAAATCATACATCAATTAGGTAATGAGTTATCATTAAACATCACTGAAAAAGAAGCTGTTCTTACATATAGCGAGGAAAGTATTTCTACTGATTTGTTTTGGATGATGGTTTGTTGTTTAGTTTTCTTATACGAAAAAGGTGAGGACTTTGATGAGATCAGAGATAAGATATTGCAACACGCAGTTCTTACAGGATTTCCTTTTTCAACTTCTGTTCCTGAGACAGAATTTCATTTTGATTTTGACCCTGATTTAGAATAATCGTCTAGGTAATTTTGCCTAATGTTAAGGGAGGACAATTATGTCTTTAGAAAAACTATATAAAAAAGTACAAACAAATCTTATGAACGCAAGAATAGAAAGAACATTAATAATCAGTAAGCAAAAGTGGGATAGCGATACTCAAACTGATGATGATTTATTTAATCAAGCTGAAACGGAAACACTTGAACGCATATTAGATTGGGAGGAGTTCAGTGAAGTTCGCTAAGATACCGAGAGATGAAACTCTAAGAATATCAACTTACAATCTTAACAATAAGATCATAGATCATTGTAATACTTTACCAATAGAAGATTCAATGGTTGTTATGAAAAGATGGAAAGATTTGTTAGAAAGTCTTGACTATAATATAATTTTCAAGTAGGTTGAAATCACTCATTTTTTGTTAGTTCCCCTCACTCTTCGGAGTGGGGGGTTTTTTTTTGGTTTTAAAACACCCGGCTGTTGAGCTGGGCTCATGTGATATTAAATATTCCTCAAGGAATACTTATGTTTTAAGGAATTCATCTGCAAAATCCCAACTTACAGGAGCTTTATATCTAGATGAAAAACATCCTGTTAGTGGATTATGTCTTAAATCTATAGTCTCACAACTACCTAACCAAGACCATCTTACCTTCCAAATCTTACAGATAGGTTCTCTTTCTTCAGGACTATGTGCATTTCTATTCCTGTGAATTGTTATACCATTATCAGATTTTGCAAACCATGACATTGAGCCACCAATTTGCATTCCCTCAGGTATGTTTGTGTCTTGAAGTTTTGATGGATGAGCAACAAAGAATACATGAGCGTCATTTGACACTGCCCAATTTTGTACTTTCGATAACATATTGGATATACCTTCAGACATATTTGCATTTTGTTCAGGCTCGATCCAATTGTAAGGGTCAATAACTAATATCTTAGCACCCCACATTACAGAGGAAGAAGCGACATCAAGGACTTCTTCTATCTTGGTAGACCTACCACCTGAAAAATCTTGAAAAACAAAATGATCATTAATAAAATCCATTGAAGCATCGAGTTCATCTTGTGTAATTTTTTCTGCATCAGGCGTATCAAAGAAAACTTTTTTAGAAACATGAGTAATTAATTGAGTCAAATGTTCTGCCATTGGTTTTTCAAATGAACAGTAGCAAACTTTTAGCCCATAAGTCTTAGCTAAGTAAACACAACAGTCATCTACAAAATTACTTTTACCTGAACCTGGTAAACCTGTGACTGTGGTAAGCATCTTTGGAGCAATCTGTAATGATACTGCTGAATGTAATTGATACCCTGTTGGCTTCCCATCCCTAAAGAGTTCTTCAACTTTTAATTTAACATCATTAGCCCTATATAATCCTGACACAGGATAGGGTTTTACTTTACTTAATCTGTCTTTTAAAAATCCTACACCTTCTTCTTGCAAACATTCATTGGCATCTTTGTAAGGAGATAAATCTAATGTCCAACATTTTCCTCTGCCAATTCTCTTAGCGAGTTCTTCGCATAAGGCTTTCCCCTGATTATCATCATCGCCTGAGAAGATTATCTCATCGATATTGTTTAACTTCTCTCTTGCCGACCAAACATATTTATACTTGATATCTTCATCAGGTATAATGTTACCTTCGCTTACTGATTGAGGTGCACCATTAGGAACACTAACAACTCCAATGTTGTCATTATCTTTAAGAACAGTTAACCAACTTAATGCATCAACTTCTCCTTCACAAATGATCAAAGTTTTTTTGTCATTAATATTATTTATGTTAAAGAATTCATTACAGTTCCCCTCCATACTAAACAACTTATCTTTATCTGCTGACCTCCACTTAACAGACTTAACATTGTTGTTTTCATCGTAATAAGGAAAACCTATTCCATCTCTTCTTCTTCCTTGGAAGCTATAAACATTCCCTAAAGAATATTTATTAATAATGTCTTCATCTATTTTTCTATCTTTTAAAAAATTTATTGTGCTTTCGTTGTGATTGTAACGATCTATATTTATTTTTTTTTCTTCTTTCATAATCTCCCTTACCTTCTCATGTGTAATTGTTTTAGTTTTTTCTTTTTTATATACTGATTGTGTGTCCATACCTCCACTGACACCGCAGTGATGACAAAAGTATTTTATGTTTTGACCATCAACATTTACAGCTAATTCTTTCTGCATTTTATTGTGTTTTTTTCTTCTAGGATGACATGAAGGACAGTAAATCCTATGCTGTCCTATATTTAAATTGCGAATTTTATCGTGAATTACTTCTCTTTCTCCCATCTTTCCTCTCTGTTAGTTTATTTTTTTCTCATCTTCCTCTAAGTAATCAATCTCTTGCCACCATTCATTCATCTCTTTAAAAAGAGAAAAAACTTGAACTTCTGTCCTTGCCTTTTTCTTATCGACTTGATGATGTCTTATTAATTTTACCTTAACTTGCTCATTTTTCTCATAAGCATTCCCCTCAAGTAAATCTAATATAGATGATTCATTGTAATTGTGAAGGTCATTTGAAAATATATCTATTATTAATCCAACTTTTCCTTTTAATGTTTTGGTTTTATCCACAGACTTATCCATAGACTTACCCTTTATTATTGTTTTAATGAAACTATTTGACATTATTTGATGTACCCATTATAAACGATTAGTTAATTAGAGTTTTAAATCTAATTTTAATAATATAATAGGGAGAAAATAATGACAAGTACGGATAATGAAAAGTGGACTGTAGAGAGAGATAAGATACCTCCTAGAGTTTTTGGTAGAGGTGCTATGATGAAACATAATATACCTCTCTCAGATTTAAGACCTCCTGAAGAAGTTGATGGTGGTGATCTTAATAGAGACAGTCTTGTTCTTCAATGTAGTAGTGAAGAAGCTAGACAAAAGATAGGAAGAATTAGAGCTTTTGTTCAAAGGCATATAGCAAAACTTGAAAGGAATAGAGTGGAGAAAAAAGACTTACCACAATTTTCCATTATGTTTGGAGAAAACAAAGAGAGTATTGTTATATGGAGAATAAAATAGATGCACTACAAAAACGAAAAAATGATACCTCTTCCTGTAATAAGAGGAATAAAACACTCATGGGATTATAGCAAAGGTGATGCAGATTTTTCTGTAACAGAATTACTTCAACCACCTAAGGTTAGAGCACTAAAAATTCAAAACAAAGAAAAATTAGTAGAAGATTATTCAGATACTATTGCTTCTTTTATTGGAAATGCTGTTCATAAAATGCTTGAAGATGGTAACTCCAAAGCAGATGATTTAATTACAGAGATGCGTATCAATAGTTCTATAATTGTAGATAATGTTTACTACACAATTTCAGGTTGTGTTGATTTAATTAATAAAACAACAAACACATTGTCAGATTATAAAACAACATCTGCTTATGCAGTTACAGGTAATGTTGAGAAACCTGAATGGGATCAACAATTAAATATCTATGCTTGGTTATATGCACAAGAATTTGATAAAGAAGATTTGCCTGAAGCTGAGATAATAGCTGTGTTAAAAGATTGGAGTAAGGGTAGGTCAAAAAATTCTAATACTTATCCTCCTTCTCCTATCTTTGTAAAACCTATTATGATGTGGAAGAAATTAGAGATAGAAGAATTTATTAAAGAAAGAATTAGATTACATACTAATGCTTTGACTAACACTCAGGATGTTATATGTTCTGATGAAGAGAGGTGGCTTTCCGCAAAAGGAAAAGCTAATAGATGCGAGGATTGGTGTAATGTCAATCAATTTTGCGATCAGTATAAAAATTATATGGAGGAATAAATGACTGAGAAAATTAAAAAGAAAACTGAGTTTAAAGATATATGGGATGTTTTATATAATATAGATATGAAACCATACATGAACAAAAAAATGGACTTAGATTTTGTTTCATGGGCAAGAATATATACTATTATGGCGGAACAATATCCTAACTTTGAATGGGGTAATATAGAGTATGAAGGAATGCCATACAAAACATTACCTAATGGAACGGCACAGGTAACTACTTTTGTAGAGATAGATGGAGTTAGAAGAGAGATGACCCTTCCTGTTATGGATAACAGAATGAAAAGCACAGCAAATGTTGATGCTACTGTTATTAATAAAAATGTTTGGAGATGCTTTGTAAAAAATTGTGCAATCTTTGGTTTGGGAATGAGAGTGTATTCAACTCTAGAAGAAGACCTTAATGGTATAGGTGATAAACCTGATGAAGAAAAAGGTAATAAAGTTAGAGCAAAAGAATCTAGGATAGTACCTAAAGAAAAAGATAAAAGTTCCTCAGAGAATATTAAAGAGGTTCTTACGCCTCATGAGGATGGATACCCAACTGACCAAGTTGATGTTACCGAATCTGAAATGTTTTTAAAGGCAACAGACTCCTATTTGAATGCTGACAATTTAACAGTTGAAGAATTAGGAGATTACTATAAAAACAATAAAAGTAATTTTGAGAAACTAAAAAAAGAATTACCTAAATACTACAAAGAAATATTGAGTAAATTTACATCAGTTAAAAAAACCTTGGAGGAAAAATAAATGCCACAGCAATATAAAAAATCAGGCGGAAATGTTTGGAATAACAAATTCAAAACTAATGAGAAGCAACCAAAATTTACAGGAGATATCTATGTAGATTCTGATGTGTTAAGGGATATGGTTATTTATGCAAAAAATAATACAACACCTGAAGACCCTGAACATATTAATAAAGCTAAAGTAAAAGTTGCTTTATGGGAAAGAGATACAAAAAAGGGCGATCCTTATGTGTATATACAGTTAGAGGCAGTGCCAACAGAAACTTCTGATGCACCTCCACCTGTAAGTGCACCACCTTCATCTGAAGAGCCTGATGACGATCTACCTTTCTAATTATGACCATAAAAATATTACAAGGGAACTCTCTTGATATACTTGGTGATTTAGAAAAAGATTCTATTGATACATGTGTAACTTCCCCTCCTTATTGGGGGTTAAGAGATTATGGTACAGCAACTTGGGTCGGAGGCGATCCAAGTTGTTCTCATAAGAGAGACAGTAAATTTTCAGAGTCATGTTCAACAGGTCAGAAGAATTTAAAAGGTGCTATCGGAGATGGTATCTACAAGTCAGAGTGTCCTAGATGTGGTGCTGTTCGAGAGGATGA
>Ga0209535_1002839_pt1 | contig 11248 bp, 11 predicted proteins | sample LinPmetageLP28_FD_184041 | JGI IMG/M metagenome (GOLD analysis project Ga0209535, IMG submission 184041) | Marine viral communities from the Pacific Ocean - LP-28 (SPAdes) (version 2) | ecosystem: Environmental > Aquatic > Marine > Oceanic | place: Pacific Ocean | collected 2009-08-22
ATACTATGTGCAGCAGAAGATGTTATGTTAGCAGAAGCTGATACATCTCCTAGCTTTGGTACTATGGCTGACTTAACTAGCTTACAGGTTAGTCCTGCTGCTACTTTAGATGTAGAGATATTTGTAGCTAGTGTATAATGATAGCATTAGAACGATACTTAAATAGTTTCGGTAAAAGTGTTGTCAATAAAGCTAAAGGAATACTAAAGAGAAAGAAAAAGGTAGTATCAGGTAAACTTCTTAATAGTATATCTTACAAACTTAAAAAAGACAATGATGGATTGACTGTTCAGTTTATGATGGTTGATTATGGTACGTTTGTAGATAAGGGAGTTTCAGGAACTAAGCAAAAGAGAACGTATGTAGATTATAAGGGAAAAAGAAAAGATACACCTTATGAGTTTGGTAAGACAAGAGATGGAGGTTTAACAAGAGGTTTAGATAATTGGATAGTTCGTAGAGGTATAGCACCTAGAGATGCAAAGGGTAGGTTTATATCTCGTAAGAGTTTAAAGTTCTTAATAGCTAGAAAAATATATACACAAGGAATACAAGGTATTAGTTTCTTTCAAAAACCTTTACAAATAGGAATGAGAGATTTTTACAATCAAGTAGGTAAGGCAATAAAAGAAGATATAGAAAACATAATAACAACATAATGGCAATATTAATAGATCAAAAACCACTATACAAGACACTACCAGTAGGTCAAGATATAGTATTCTCAGTATCAGACAGTACAATAGTTGCAAATAATTATAATGTAAAATTTGTAGCTGAGGTATATGTAAGTAATAGTAATGCAAGTTTAAATACTCAAAATAGAATAGCAGTATTAAAAACAACTCCTAACAATGCAGGGGTTGGTATTTTTTCTATGCAACCAGTATTAGAAAGTTTTGTAAAAGCTGATAATAATGGTACTGATTTTTTAAATGGTAGTACATACAAGACAGTTACTTATTCTAATACAACTCCACATCCAATTCACTTAATAGATAAATATGCAACCTCTGATAACTCTGCTAAATATTTTTTGGTAGAATTTTCTTTAGAATACTCTCCAACTATTGATGGTGTTGTTACTATAGATACTTCTAATAAAGTATTGTCAGAAATTTATTTATTTTACAATGGTTATTTAAACTATGATGATGTATTAAACCAAACAGGTAATAACTATGGCTATCCTTTACACGACTTAAATTATGTTATGGATGCTGATAACGCATATTTTTTAAGTAATGCACCTACTACACAATTTGCACGATTAACTGATTATGGTACACTACCATTCTTTAATTTTTTATCATCATCTGATTATTCTTTTCAAACTGGTTCTGATACTTCTACAATAAAAAAAGTACATTACTTTTCTATTAAATTATATAATAGTTCAAATGCATTATTAGCAACTACAACACCTTTTGCTAATTTTTCTAATGGTTCTTCTACTACTCCTAATCAATATTCAAATATTAGAATAAATTACTTTGGTGCTTTTCCTGCTAACTTAGATGGTGCTGCTTATTCTGCATGGGTAACACATAGAGCAAATGTTAGTTATTACACAGTACAAGGATTTGATGATGACAATCAAATTATAAGTCAATTATACAGAATAAATATTATAACAGATGATTGTAAAGGTTTTGAGGGTATTAGATTAACTTGGTTAAATCCTTATGGGGTTTGGGATTACTATACATTTACTAAAAAGTCAGTAAGGTCTTTACAAACTAACAGAACTTCTTACACACAGTTAGGAGGTACTTGGAATGAAAGCACATATAAGATAAATGGCTTTAGTGGTGGTAAGAAAAACTTTAGGGTAAACTCAAAAGAACTAATAACAGTAAATACAGATTATTTAGTAGATGCTGATGCTATTTGGTTTGAGGATTTAATAAACAGTCCTGAAGTTTATATATTAAATGGTTTTTCATCAGATGCTAATGGTATGGTAAATAAATACGTTGAACCAGTTACTGTAGCAACATCAAGCTATACAAGAAAAACAAAAGCTAACGATAAACTAATACAATATACATTTGAATTAGAAAAGAGTAAGAATAAAAGAATACAATCTGCATAATGAGTGTACAACTAATATTATATCCACAAAACTATCAGGGTGTTTACGCATCTAACTCTAGTGTTATAACTACTAACTTAGTAGCAGATGGTGCTAGGTTTAATACAATAGCAAATCATACTGGATATAGTTCTTCTGCTAGTGATCCTGCTTTTGATGCAATAACTAATGATGCACCTACAAGTAATTGGAAAAAGTTTAGGTCACAAGGTAGTAGTTCTTTTGCAGATGTAGATTATCCTATTGTTATATCAGGTTTTTCTCCTAAGTTAAGATTTAGAGCAGCTTCAGGAGGTAGTAACTCAAGTAGTGGTATATATCAAACAATAAACAACTTAGTAGTAGGTGCTTCATATCAATTAAAATTTAGAGTAGTAAATGCAGCTACAGGTGGCTTAATTATTATAGGTGCTAATGGTTATGGTAACAATTTAGGAGGAGGAGGAGTAACTGCTATATCAACTACAGGTACAGGTTTTAAGACATTTGATTTTACGGCAGTAAACTCATCAGAAGAACTTATAATGGATTACCAAAATGATGGTGCTGATGCTATTGATATAAGGAGAGTAACTGTAAAAGGTGCAGGTGCTACACCACCATTAATATTTACTGATTTAGCAGATGGACAAGTTATATGCGACACATATGAAGATGAAGATATACCATTAAGTTTATCTATTGATGACTTTAAAAATGTAGCTGAAAAAACACAGAGTTATTCTAAAGACTTTAACTTACCTGCTACTAAACGTAACAATAGAATTTTTACACAAATATTTGAGATAACTAATTCTGTAGAAAGTAACGCAGAATCATTTAATCCTTATGTGCAAACACAATGCGTACTTAAACAAGATGGTAATATTATATTTAAAGGTTTTCTAAAATTAATTGATATTGTAAATAAAGAGGGAGAGATAAGCTATAATGTAAACTTATATTCTGAATCTATAATATTAGTAGATGTATTACAAAATAAATTATTTAGGGATTTAGATTTTGATGAACTAACTCACGATTATAACAAAACAAATATAACAGATAGTTGGTATGACAGTACAGGTATTACATTATCAGAATCATTAGGACTAAGTTCTTTTGCTTATGATGCAGCATTAGGTGTAAATAATACTAAAGTATTAAAATATCCTTTTGTTGATTGGACTGGTAATTTAAGTGTAGATAGCACAACAAACTATCCTATACTTAATAAATTAGAAGATGCTTTTAGACCTTTTATACAATGTAAATATATAGTAGATAAAATATTTAATGATGCAGGATTTACATTTACTTCTACTTTTTTAGATAGTTCTACGTTTACAAATTTATTTATGGACTTTAATTGGGGTGCAGGAGATATGCCAATAGAAGTTAATAGTAATTCTGTTGTAGGTAATTATAATGCTACATCTAAACACTATGCAGGTTCATCTTATACAAATTTAAGATTAACATTTCCAACTACAAGTTTAGCTTCTGTAAATTATGATACAAGTACACATAAAATTACATCTCTAAATAATAATTCAGAATTTGTAATAGATTATGATTATGGATTAGCAGTAGAAAACGGACAACCAGTAGTTCAATTAAGATGGTTAGTTACAAAAGCAGATGGTAGTCCATCTATATCTATTGATGAATCACAAGGTACATTAAATCCATTAACAAGTGGTAGTTTTCAAGGTAATTTTACTGTAACACTAGATGCAGGAGACACATTAGAAGCACAGTTTAAATCATCTATAGCTAATATGTTTTATCAAACTTTTGATGTTAGTGTTACAACAACGGCAATAGTAAACATAACAAGAAACATAACTGCTGTAACAGAATCTACTTTATTAAATAATTTAAGAGGAGATTTAGGACAATGGGAATTTATTAAAGGGTTTATTAATATGTTTAATTTAATAATTAGACAAGATGAAACTAATCCTACTAATTTATTAATAGAAACTTACGATACAGTATTTAACGATATAGACAAAGGATTAACTTTAGCAGATAGAAAAATAACACACGATTGGACAAATAAAATAGATGCTTCTGAAATAAAACTAACTCCTTTAGATTTAGCTAAGGAAACTAAGTTTGACTACATAGAAGATGACAAAGATTTTGCAGCTAACTTATATAAAAATACATTTGTAGAACCTTATGGATCAAAAACATTTACTGCAAGAGGTAATACTATATTTGTAGAATCAGCAGAAGTAAGTGCTACTCCTTTTGCAGCCACTATTGTAAAACCTTTATTTGATTACACACCTCAGTTTTTAACTCCTGCTATTTATTCATCAGATGGTGGTGTTTATCAAAGTTTTGACAATAAACCTAGAATACTATATAAAACATCTGCTAGTCCATTTACAATGACTAGTGGTACTTCATATTCTATACCTGCACAAAACGGAGTAACTGGTACTGGTGCAGAAACTAAGTATCTTAAATTTAGTCATACTACTGACTTACCACCTTTATCTACATCATTAGATTTAAACTTTTCTCCTCATTTATTAATAGGTATATCAGGAAATACTTTAAATAGTTTATATCAACAGTATTGGTCTAATTATTTTGATGAGTTATATAACTTTGATACTAAAACAATGACAGTAAAAGTAAATCTTAACGCAGCAGATATTACACAATTTGATTTTAGAAATAAAGTAATGATACAAAATAGAGCATTTAGAGTTAATAAAATAGATTATAAACCTAACGACTTATCTACAGTTGAATTTATACTTATACCATAATGAATTTTAAAAGAGGATTTAATATAAAACCAAAAGAAGTAACTGGCATAGGAGAAGTTATATTTACTGATGGAACTAATGATGTAGTACCTAATCAATTATCTTGTGAAGCATACGGATATACTTACAATGCAGATACAGGAACTTGTGTAGCTTTTGAGTATAGTACACAGGTACAAGGGTTTTTTAATAACGTAACTAACAATAGGTTAGGATCAAACAACACAACAGAAAAAGCAACTAACAACACTTTAATAAACGGAACTAACAATCTAACAAAGGGTAATAACAACAACTGTTTAGTAAATGGTAGACAACACGAATTAGGAAACGGACTAAATAATTCTGCAATTTTATCAGGTACATTAGGACAAGCATTAAATCAAGGAGAGGTAGTAATATCAGGAGGTGGTTTTAACGAGCAGTTAGCTATGTCGCAAATGTCCTTTATACAACAATCAGGAAACACTACAGATGCTACACAGACTGCTTTACTTGTTCAGTATCTACCTTTAACGTATATACAAAAAGTAAAAAACTCTGTAATAGGTTTTGAAGCTAATGTAATAGGTGTAAATACTGGTGTAGGCACAGGCACAACAGGAGAGTATGGATATGTTCAAGTTACAGGTGCAGTTAAGTTTACAAACGGACTAGCATCTACATATCATCAAGCTACAACACATATAGTACAGTCAGGACATAGTGGAATGAATATAACGGCAGAGATGAAAGATGTAACGGCTACATCATTTGGAATAGCAGTAACAGGATTAGCAGAAACATACATACAATGGACTGCAAGTATAAAATTATGGCAAAATAGAATACAACAAACTTTTTAAGATATGGCAAAAGAAATAATAGAAGCAGAAGTAAAGTCAAATATAGGCGAAGTAGCTAAAGAAACAGAACAACTAGCAGATGCTGCCAAAGATGCGCAAGGTGGCTTTAAAAAAGTAGGTGGTGCTATAAAAGGAATAGGTACTGCTATTAAAGCAGCAGGTATTGCAGTATTTGTAGGTTTATTTGCTAAACTAATGGATGTCTTTAGACAAAACCAATCAGTAGTAGATTTCTTTAATATAGCTATGGAAAGTTTATCTTTAGCTTTTAATGACCTATTTAAATTTTTAGCTAACAATATAGGTGCAGTTACAGGTTACTTTAAAAGTATATTTGAAGATCCTAAACAAAGTTTAATAGATTTTGGTCAAGCAATAAAAGAAAATCTTATAGAAAGGTTTGATAGTTTATTAGAAACTTTTGGACACTTAGGAAAAGCATTAGGTCATTTATTTAAAGGAGAATTTAGCGAAGCATTTGATAGTGTAAAAGATGCAGGTAAAGAAACTATAGATATTATTACAGGTGTAGATAATAGTGTAGATAAAATTACTGAAACTACTACAAAAGCAGCAGCAGCTATAAAAGAATATGCAAAATCTACACTTGAAACTGCTGAAGCTATAACTGAAATGAATAAAGCTGCTGAATTAGCAGCAGTTAAAAATCAACAAATTATAGAGCAGAAAGATAGAGAAGCTGAATTACAAAGACAGATAAGAGATGATGAAAGTAAAACATTTGAACAAAGAATAGCTGCAAATGAAGAATTAGGAAGAATATTAGAAGAACAAAAAGTTTTAATGTTAGAAAACGCAGATGCTATACTAGTAGCAGCACAAGCACAATTTAATAAAAATGAAAGTGATGCAAACTCAATAGCTTTAATACAAGCTAAGACAGAAAAAGATGCAGTACTAGCACAGATTACAGGTTTTCAATCTGAGCAGTTAGTAAATCAAGTTTCTTTAGAAAAAGAAAAAACACAACTAGCTATAGAAAACGCAGATGCACAGATACAAGCATATAGCGACCTTGCAGGTGCATTAAGTAGTTTAGCAGGAGATAATAAGGCATTAGCAGTAGCATCTGCTATTATAGATACGTTTGCAGGTGCAAATAAAGCATTAAGAGAGGGTGCAGGTACTCCTTTAGGATTTATACAAGCAGCAGCTATTACAGCAGCAGGATTAGCTAACGTAAGAAAAATATTAGATACAGATGTGCCAGGAGGTGGTGGTGGAGGTGGCTCAGTACCTACAGATACAGGAACTCCTGCACCTCAGGTACTTAGTGGTGCATTTACATTAGGAGGTGGAGAAGCACAACCAGTACAAGCATACGTTGTTACAGATGATATGACTAACAACCAAAACAAGTTAGCTAATATCCGTAGGAGAGCAACTATTTAAAAATCAAATATTAATTAATTAAATCTATTATATAGTATGAAAAGAAAAGCAACTAAGATTGTAGAGTTAGTAATAGCAGATGATAGCGAAGAATTAACTATAGATGCTATTAGTCTTGTAACTTCTCCTGCAATAGAACAAGATTTTGTATTCTTTGGTAAAGAGAATAACAACTTGACACTAGCTAAGGTAGATGAGGAAAAACGTATGTTAGTTAGTCCTGCACTAATACCTAACAAACAAATATTTAGGTATGATCCTAATACTGATTCTAACTACTATGTATATTTCTCAAAAGAAACAGTAAGACAAGCTAGTGAGTTATATCTAAAGCATAACAATCACCATAAAGCTACATATCAACACGAAGATAGGGTTTCAGGTGTATTAACTATAGAGAGTTGGATTAAAGAGGGCGAACAAGACAAGTCTAAGCTATATGGCTTTGATTTACCTGATGGTACTTGGTTTGTTAAGATGAAGATAGAGAATGATGAAATGTGGAATAAGATAAAAGATGGAGAACTAAAAGGTCTAAGTATAGAGGGCTACTTTATTAATAAAATGGAAAAAATGGGTAAACAACAATTTTCAAACGAAGAAATAAGAGAAGCAATAAAAGAATTGTTAAGTGTACAAAAAGTAGAATTTGCTATTTTAGATAGTACAGAAAAACAGATTGGTAAAATATATGATGATATACAAGCAGGTAAAGAAATTTTAAGTGGTGCAGGATATAAAGCTGAAAATTTAGGAAAAAATATAATTTTAAAAGTAGATAATCAAAAAGAAACAATAAAAAAAGCTGAAGAAATGGCAAAAGAATTAGGTGTAAAAATACCTGAAATTGCTAATTTTAAAAAAAGATTACTAAATGCTGAAAAATCAGGAAAAGAACTTGTAAGTAAAGGTGGTGCAGCACAAAAACTTTAATAATAAAATAATATGAGAGAAGATATACTACAAGCATTAAGCGAACTAATAAAAGAAAAGACAGAACTAAAAGCTGAAAAGATTGAGTTGGGTTTGCTAGATGATATAGAGAAGCAAACAAATAAAGGTTCTTCAGAGTTTGAAGAACTTGTAAACGAAAGTAAACAGGTACGAAAATTGGTTGGCAGACTTACAACAGGTTCTATTTTATTAAGAAAGACAGGCGAAAAATTAGAATCTATGGTAAATGAGATGGAAAAAGCATTAAAATCATTAGGCGTTGATAAACCACCAAAACAATTTTTAGTAGCAAAAAGTCTTTACAAAATGTTTATTAAGCAAGGTAAAAAAATATACGACCAATACGGTAAATTAGACTAAAAATCAAACAAACAATAATTAATTCTATTATATAAAAAAAAGACAAATGGATTTAAAACAACAAATATTAGTAGCACTTGGTCTTGACAAACAAGAAGAAAGTGTTAATCTTGAATATCAAGCGAAACTAGAAGATGGTACTATAATAGTTTCTACTGCTGAATCTTTAGAATCAGGAGTGGACATATCAGTTCTTACAGAAGATGGTACAACTATGTTACTTCCAGTAGGAGAATATAAGACTGAAGATGGTCAAGGATTCTCTGTTGAAGTTGAGGGTGTTGTAGCTGAACTTTACGAAGAAGAAGTAGAGGAGGAAGCAACAGAAGAAGTAGTTGAAGAAGAAGCATCTAAGGAAGATATGGAAGAAGAAACTATTGAAGAAACTGAAGCAGTAGAATTTGATTCAGTAGCTTTTATGGATGAAGTTAAGTCCGTAGTAGTTGATCTAATGAGTAATGTAAATACTGAGATTGAAACATTAAAATCTGAGTTAGCAGAACTTAAATCAACAAATGAAGAATTATCTTCAGAAAAAGAAAAACTATCTGCACAAGTAGTAGAGTTATCAAACGAACCTGCTGCAAAACCTGTAGATACAAACAAATTTAGTTCTTTAGGTAAAGAAACTTTACAAAGAGATTTATCTAAAATGACTAAAAGAGAAAGAATATTATATAACATAACAAATAAATAAAAAAAAATGGCATTTAACGTAACATCAAATTATAGTGGAGGTGTATTTGGACAATACATTTCTGCTGCTTTAAAAGAAGCTAAATCCTTAGAGGGTTTAACTGTCTTAGAAAATATTAAACTAAAACAATCAATTAGAAAAATGGCAGGTAGCACTTTAGTAAAAGATGCAACTTGTGATTTTAGTGATGCAGGTACTCTAGCTTTAACAGAAGCTGTACTTACTCCTAAGAATCTACAAATCAATGTAGACCTTTGTAAGAAAACTTTATTATCAGGTTGGGAAGCTGAAGAAATGAAAGCAGGTGCTTTTAATAGAACTGCACCAACTTTTGACCAGTATGTATTAGCATACTTTGGAGAAATTATTGCTGATTCAGTAGAGGGTTCTATATGGTCAGGTGCTGCTGCAACGGCAGGACAATTTGAGGGCTTTTTAACAGGTACTACAGGTGCTTTTGCAGTAAATGGTAACGTAGTAGCATCTAGTGCTTCGGCTGCTTACACGGCTGCTAACATTATAGCAAACCTACAAACTTTAGTTGCAGATATTCCTGCTAACGTATATGGTAGAGATGATTTAAGAATTTATATGAACATGAAAACTTACAGATTCTATATTTCTGCTATTTCTACATTAGGATATGTAAATGCTTACAATATGAACGGAGATTACACTCCTGTATTTGAGGGTATCACTATCCAACCTTGTCCGGGTATGCCAGACAACAAAATGGTTGCTGCTGAAACTTCTAACTTATTCTATGGTACTGACTTACTATCTGATGACACAAATATCAAAATGCTTGATATGACTCAGCTTGATGGTTCTGACAATATGAGAGTTGTTGCTAAGTTCTCAGGAGGTGTTCAAGTAGGAATTGGTGCTGACGTAGTTAGTCAATCATAATAACTGATTTAACGGAGAGAGGGTTTATCCCTCTTTCCTTAACTTTAAAATAAATAATATGTCTTGTAATTTAACAAAAGGAAGAAATATAACTTGTAGAGATACAGTTGGTGGAGTAAAGGCAATTTACTTTGCACAGTTTGATGAGGTTGCTTCTTATGTAACTGCTTCAGGCGAATTGACTGACTTTGATTTAGGTGCTTCTGATGACATATATAAATACACTTTAAAGAGGGGTACTGCTTCTTGCACAGAAACTTTAACAGGTTCTAGTGAGAATGGTACTGTATTTTATACACCATCAGTTAATATCAAACTACACAAACTTACAAAAGAAGATCAAAATCAAGTAAAACTATTAGCTTCTAATAGATTGGTTATCTTCTTAGAATTAAACGAAGTACTAACGGCTAACAATCATAATGTGTTATTAGCTTTAGGATTAGAGAATGGAATGGAACTAAACGCAGGTACTAACGCAACTGGAACTGCATTTGGTGATATGAACGGATATGACTGGACATTTGATGGTATGGAAAGAGATGCTATGGTAACAGTAGCTGACTATACTACAAATCCACTAGACAATTCTGCATTTACTTTTCAAGGTATAGTTACTTCGTAAACTATTGTTTTCATATTTCTTAGAGGGCTACTTCGGTAGTCCTTTTTTTTTATCAAACAAAAACGACTTTTTTCTATTATATAGTAAGTAAACAATTATGATACACGCAACAACAGATTCTAATGCAACTTTTATAGTAACGACAGAGGAGAAAAGAATAGATACTGGTGTACCATCAACGCAGATAAGATATTTGTTTAAATTAACAAATGATATGTCTGAGAATGTTGTTTATGCTTACGGACAAGGACAGTCGGTAAATGATAGATATACAAAGGTTGAAATTATATCAGGTGTCAATAGTGTATATACAGGCACAGTAAATTTTAGTCCTAGTGGGTATTGGACATACGAGATATTTGAAGTATCTTGGCAAGGATCAAGTGTAGTGTTAAGTGATACTACTGCACCTAAAACAGAAACAGAAGTATTAACTCCTGCTGCAAATACTAAAGGAGTTGTTAAAGGAAGTATAGAAAAAGGAAAATTAAACGTACAAGAAGCATCAGGATCAGAAGAAGTACAATATACAGAACATTCTGCACCTACTGGTACGAATTACATATATGTTAGTTAAATAAA
>Ga0209535_1002840_pt1 | contig 11247 bp, 6 predicted proteins | sample LinPmetageLP28_FD_184041 | JGI IMG/M metagenome (GOLD analysis project Ga0209535, IMG submission 184041) | Marine viral communities from the Pacific Ocean - LP-28 (SPAdes) (version 2) | ecosystem: Environmental > Aquatic > Marine > Oceanic | place: Pacific Ocean | collected 2009-08-22
TATCACTATCTTCAGATCAAAGAACTTTTTCTTGGGGTTCAAATGATAGAAAACTAATGAATGTACCGTTTGATGAGCATCCGTATTCAGCTTTAGCCTCTTGGTTTAAAACTGATGAAGGTATGGAGATCTATTCAAACATAGAAAAACAATTACAATAATCAAACTGTAGGAGCGGTCGCTCTACGGGGCGACTGCAAACTACAAAAAAATAAATTATGGCGGTAAGTATAGATACAGTATATCAAAAAGTATTAGCAATAACCAATAAAGAGCAAAGAGGTTACATAACACCTCAAGAGTTCAACTTATTTGCCGACCAAGTTCAAATGGATATATTTGAGCAATATTTTTATGATATAAACCAGTTCAACAGAATACCTGGTAACAATACTGAGTACGCTGATATGCTTACTATATTAGAAGAAAAAATATCTATTTTTAAAAATATAAAACTTTTAAATTATCAATCACCTTACTATCAAAAACCAAGAGAAATATATAGAGTTGGTAGTTTAGAGACTGGTTATGGTGAGATAGAACAGGTTACTCATAGAGAGTATTTAACAATGAGTTTATCACCTTTAGCAAGGCCAACTTTAAAACGAGCTGTATTTGTTGATATGCCTTTAGGTTTTAGAGTTTATCCTACTTTTACAAACAATGTTCACTGTCACTACATAAGAAAACCTAAAAATGCTACATGGGGTTATTCCGTTATTGGTGAAAACGCACTTTATGATGCTACAAAATCACAAGATTTTCAACTGCATCCTTCAGAAGAAAATAACTTAATTATAAAAATATTGGCTTTAGCTGGTATATCTGTTAGTGATCCTGGTTTGTACCAAATAGCAGCAGCTGAAGACAACAAGAATGTTCAACAAGAAAAATCATAATAAATGGGATTACTAGACGCAGCATATAATAAACAAAACGCAGTTACTGGTGAAGGTGAACTTATTGACTTAGGTTTAAACTCAAAACAATATTATGACAATGGTGATGGTGTTCAAAACAATGGTGGTAAATATGGTAACTATCAATTCATAACTTTAGAAGATGTTATAAACTCTTTTATAATGGCTTATGTTGGTGAAGACAAGATTATAAGTAAAGTAAAAAGAGCTGATGTTGCTTTTCACGCTCAAAGATCTTTAGCTGAATTAAGTTTTGACACATTAAAATCTGTAAAGTCTTTAGAGCTAGAAATTCCACCTTCTTTAACAATGCCTTTACCTCATGATTATGTTCACTACACTAAACTTTCCTGCGTAGATGCTAGTGGTATTAAAAAGATTTTATACCCTATGTCTAAAACATCTAACCCTGTTTCTTACCAACAAGAGACAACTGGTGAGTTAAAATTTGAAACAAACACTTGGAAAGTAAATATTCCAGGAGTTTATTTTGAAAACGGAGCCCTTAAACAATCTTTTGTTGGAGCGCCAGGTTCTTTACTTATAGATCACAACGCAGAAGGTATAGTAACAGACAAATATATAGAGTATGGTATAACAAGATCTAGAGATTCTTTTGGTAATCGTATAACTTCAGATAACGATTTTGTTTCTAAAACACCTATACCTCAATTTAAAAGCGAAGTTAGAGTTACTATAGCGCAAAACTCTGTAGATGGTCAAAATGGTCAAAACATGATATATGGAAGAAATGTTGATCAAGGTGGTAATGCAACTAACGATGGTATGATTATACTTATAGATAAAGATCCTGGTGGTCTTTCCACAGGTATGACAGTTTTTGGTCCTGGTATACCAGACGGAACAACAATAACATCTTTAGAAGGCACAACAAGCGTTGTTTATCCAGGTATTGCTTTGTTAACTACAAATCCACAATATCAAGAGTGGAAGCTAATGGATCCTCTTAATAGACCAGCTAGAAATCCTGGTAAGCCTTTAGTTACTGTTAATTCTCAAATATATGGAAAAGAGATTATATTTGTTGACTTAAACAAAGAGTCTAATACTTGGGCTAAATATAGATCACATGTTTCTTCATCTACAAGCAACTCACACAACGACTATGAAGATAATATTTACTGGCAAAACGAAGGTGGTAGATATGGAATAGATCCACAACACGCTCAAAATAATGGCTCTTACTATATAGATGATAACACAGGTATGATTCATTTTAATTCTGCGATATCAGGAAAAACTATTGTGCTGGATTATTTAAGTGATAGCTTAGGTACAGACTCTGAGATGCGCGTGCATAAGTTTGCGGAAGAAGCAATGTACAAGTGTATAGCATACGCTATAATGTCTACGCGTGCTAACGTGCAAGAGTATATAGTCCGTAGGTTTCAAAAAGATAAGTTTGCAGCAACAAGAAAAGCTAAACTAAGATTATCAAATTTAAAATTAGAAGAATTAACTCAAATACTTAGAGGTAAATCTAAGCAAATAAAACACTAGTATATGCCGGAGATTAAACACGTTTTTAACGAGGGTAAGATGAATAAAGACCTTGATGAAAGACTAGTACCTAATGGACAATATAGAGACGCAATGAATATACAAGTTTCTACTTCAGAGGGATCTGATGTTGGAACTGTTCAAAATTTACTAGGTAACACAAGTTTATTTGTAAACAATAGACTAGCTCCAGGTTCTGTTTGTGTTGCCGCCATTGCAGATGAAAAATTAGATTGTTTTTATTGGTTTGTTCATCACAGTACAAAAAATATAATATTAAAATACCAACAAGGTCTTGTTAGTTATGTTTTTGTAGATACTATGGGAGTTTTAGGTTTTAACGGTGATCTTATAACTGGTGTTAATGTTTTAAATAATTTTTTATTGTGGACAGATAATCATTCAGAACCTAAAAAAATAAACGTTGTAAACTGTCAAGAGGGAACCAATCAAAGCGGCTCTTACCACACACACTTAATTGTACCAAAAAGAAATATTACTAACAGCAACTGTATAGACATACTAGAAGAAAACATTACTGTTATTAAAAAGTCACCTAAATCTAAACTAGTATTAGACCCTGTTTTTGAAGAAAAAATAACTTCTAATGCTGATTTTGACTTTGCAGATGGTGGTAGTGAGTTAATGCAGGTTGGAGAGACTGGTGTTATTTCTTTTAATAATTTATTTCCTAATGATTCTAGCTATAGTGTTGGTGATGTAATTTTGCTAACTGATTCTACTTTAAACGTTATAATGCCTGAAACTTTTCAAGTAAGAATTAAAATTACAGAAGTTACTAGTACTTTTTCTTTAAATTCCATTAGTACTGTTGATGAGTTTGAGTTTGAAATAATGTCTATTGCTAGTGGAACTAGAAATTTTCTTACAAATTATAACTGTGAAAAAGAACCTGCAGAGTTAATATTTAAACGTAAGTTTGTTAGATTTGGTTATAGATATAAGTTTCAAGATGGGCAGTACTCTTCTTTTTCTTCTTTTACAGACGTTCTTTTTAAACCTGGACTTTTTGAATACAACCCTACAGAAGCTTATAACAAAGCTATGGAGAATAATTTAATCTCTTTAAAAATAAGGAATTTTTTAAGCAAAGAAACACCTCAAGATGTAGTGCAAGTAGACATACTATATAAAGAGTCTAACTCGCCAGTAGTGTATATAGTTGACAAAGTTAAATACAGCGATAGTAATACAATTGTTGTAAATGACCAACAAACAAATTACTGGAACGCTAACATGTACGAGATCAAGTCTGATCTTGTATATGCCGTTGTTCCTGAGAATCAATTATTAAGACTTTGGGATAATGTCCCTAGAAAAGCTTTATCTCAAGAGATAACAGGTAACAGACTTGTTTACGGTAACTATGTTCAAAATTATGATATGAACATAAAACCTGTTTTAAGAGGTGATTATGTGTCAAGATACACAAACAACGAAACTTTTGTAAATAATTATTTTAACAACTCAACTGAGTTACCACTACCTTTGCGAGAAGACGTATCTGCTGGTTTTGGTCAAAAATCTTTAAAATCTTTAAGAAACTATCAACTTGGTATCACTTACCTAGATGAGTACAATAGAGAGACTCCTATTTTTACTAGTGTAGAGTCTAGATTTGTTATACCTAAAAGACATGCTGGGTTCAAAACAAAAATACAAGGTAAAGTAACAACGCAACCGCCTTCTTGGGCTAAATCATTTAAAGTTTACGTTAAAGAAACCTCTACAGAGTACTATAACCTAGCAATGAGTAGAGTTTATAGAGCTGAAGACAATGCTTTGTGGCTTTCTTTTCCTTCTTCTGAAAGAAACAAGGTAGATGAGCAAACATTTTTAATATTAAAAAAAGCAATAGACTCAAACTCTTTAGTAGTAGAAGATGCAAAATATAAAGTTTTAGCTATTGAAAATGAAGCTCCTAAATACATAACAGTAAATAAAACTTCTTTAGCAGAAATATCATGTGGCACAAGTGCAGCTCTTAACTCTGCAGACGCTGTTTTTGGACTAGACGGACCAACAGTTAATAATAGATCTTTTAAAATAAGTAAAAGCGAGTGGGAAGCTACTAATATAAGCGAGTTAGATGAATTTAGCGAAGATTTGTTTATTTCTTTTAAAAATGAAGCAACAAGTAGTTATACTAATTATTATGAAATATCCTCTGTAACTGAAATAGGTCAGACTTACCAAATAGTTTTAGATAGAGTTTTTGAAACTCAAGACGCTGAGATGATATATCCTAATTACCCAATCACTTTAGACAACGGTCTTTTAAATATAGATAGTAACACTAAACTAGTTGTTTATAGAGATAAATCAGTAGAAAACAATTCTGAGTTTAAAGGCATGTTTTTTGTAAAAATAGCTTCAGACATTCAATCTGAAAAATATTTAATGCCTGTTCAAGATGGTTTTTCCAGCTATGAAATAAAAAACACTTTACCTGCGCATTATTTTTCTGACACAGCTGCTCTTCCAGCTAGCGTTACCGGAACAACACAGTCTTCAAACCAAACAAACGGAAGTACTAGCGTTGGTAGAACAAACTCAAGAGACGAGTGGGTAGGTTTATTAGATTTTGGTGGCGCTGGCAACAGCTTGTTTCCTGCAAATCACACGTTTTCAGGTAATCAAATTGGTGGGTTTTTTATTGACAAAGCTTTTATAAGAGGTACTCACACTTCTGATAATAACGGAGATTACTACGGCGGACAGTTTGGTATCAATGATGATCAGGCTTATGGTCCTAGAACTGGCAGTGGTCGCCCGCTCAGATTTGGTAAAGGTATATACGAAGAAAACGGCAAGCATTTTGTTGAAATATCTTTTTCTGAAATAGGTGAAAAAGCGTGGACAGAAAGCGATGAAGAAGACCACAGCCCAGCATTTGGTTCATCAATAGCTGAAGCAGATTTTAATGAAGATGCTATTTGGCAACCAGGAAACAATCCAGCTGCAATAGCTAATTACTCTGTAGATTATAGTGCTAAAACAAATGAGTTAAAAGAATTAATAAGTAAACTTACAAAAAATTCTCAATTCAAAATAAAATCAGATGATGATCTTGCTAATATTTACACAATAAAAAGTTTTAAACAAGAAAAAAGATATAACTTTTTTAGTTGGCATGATTTAAGACATTTTCACACCAACTGGATAACTGACCCAGGTGCTTTAAATCTTGGTTTGTGGAATCAAAACTACAATAATAGCGAATACAAAACGGTTTGGAGAGAGTTTGGTAAACCTTATAACAGAAGAGTAACTTACACTTTAGAATTAAGTCACTCTTTAAACGATGTTAAAATTGGTGGTAAGGATATTTTACACAATGACAACGTTGGTTCTAGCAGAGCTGTTTCTTTTCAATTTTTAGAACAAAGATACACTGAAGGTACTAAAATAAAAGTTTCAGAAAACCCAGCTATATGGGAAACAGAACCAAAAGAAACTGCTGATTTAGATATTTATTACGAAGCTAGTGAGGCAATACCTTTACAGGTTAACGAAAAAAACAACGAAAGATTTATACCTAAAGGTAGTATTGTTACGTGTCCTGCTAGGCCTGCAACTATAAGTAATAGCATAACTTATGTAACTTCTTGGGACAATAATAAGATATCTTTTAATCTACCAATTGATTTAGATGAATACCTTCCAGCGGGTAAACCTGCTGTTAGATTAATATTCACAAGACCAGACGATACTTACACAACAATAGTAGTTGATAAGTTAGCCACTTTAGCTGATACTACTTTAGCTGCTAACACTTACATAGTTAACACAAACGTTAGTAGAAATCCTTTTGCGCTCTCTTGGTACAACTGTTTTTCTTTTAACAACGGCGTAGAATCTAACAGAATAAGAGATGATTTTAACCAAGTTACAATAGATAAAGGTGCCAAAGCTAGCGCAGTGTTAGAAGAAAACTATGAAGAAGAAAGAAGATCTAGCGGTTTAATATACTCGGGTATATACAACAGCAACAGCGGTGTTAATAATTTAAACCAATTTATACAAGCTGAAAAAATAACAAAAGATTTAAACCCAACATATGGTAGTATTCAAAAACTTTACGCGAGAGGTGGTGACTTAGTTGCTTTTTGCGAAGACAGAATTATAAAAATATTAGCTAATAAAGATGCTTTGTTCAATGCTGATGGCAACTCTAACCTAGTGTCCACAAACAGAGTTTTAGGAGAAGCAGTTCCATTCTCTGGTGAATATGGCATAAGTAAAAACCCAGAGTCTTTTGCTGCAGAAAATTATAGAGCATACTTTACAGACAAACAAAGAGGAGCTGTTTTAAGACTTTCAATGGATGGTTTAACACCTATATCTGAATATGGTATGTCTGACTACTTTAAAGACACTCTTAGGTTTTCTAATAAATTAATAGGTAGTTTTGATGATAGAAAAGGAGAATACAACATAACAATACCTTCTGCAGAAACAACTGTTTCTTTTAAAGAGCGTATTAATGGTTGGTCTAGTTTTAAATCTTTTGTTCCCGAGCAAGCTTTTAGTATGGGAAATAAATACTATACAGTAAAAAACTCTATACCTTACCAACACCACGTAGAAAAAGACGTAAATAGATCACCAGTTAATAGAAACACTTTTTACGAGGTTTACACTCCTTCATCTGTAGATGTTTTATTAAACGACTCACCTAGCTCAATAAAATCCTATAAAACTTTAAACTATGAGGGTTCTCAGTCTGAAATCTTCCAAGAAAACACTGACACACTAACTGGCTATTACAACTTAACAGGTAAGTTTGGTTGGTCAGCGCCTTCTATATTAACAGACAATCAATCAGGAAAAGTTTTAGAGTTTATAAAAAAAGAAGGTAAGTGGTTTAACTATATTAAAGGTAATAACGTTCAATCTAATGTAGATTTAAAAACTGAAGACTTTGCGTTTCAAGGAGTTGGTAGAGTTGTGCAAGTAGAAACAGACAACTCTCTTTACGCTCCAGTTCCTGGATGTATGGACAATTTTGCTAATAACTACAACTCAAACGCTACTGTTGATGATGGTTCTTGTTTATATACTCCTATTAACCCGGTTGTATTAGCTGGTGGATGTATGGATGTAAATGCAACTAATTATGATAATCTAGCTGATTATGATGACGGTACCTGTGTGATACCTTGTGATGTTATTCTTGGTTGTACAGATGTTAACGCAATAAACTTTAACCCTAACGCTAATTCTGACGATGGAAGTTGCACGCTACCTGTTTATGGTTGTACTAACCCAAGAGCTGACAATTACGATCCACTAGCTAATGTAGATGATGGTACATGTATACTTTTTAACAATACAACAAACTATAGCTTAAGAGTAGAAGACACAAACGATGATGATTAATAAAAAAATTAAATAAAATATGCCAAGTTCTAGTTTTACTTTTAACTCAAATAATAACTACCAAGTTGACCGTGTAAACGAGCCAGACGTAGATAATCCATCTGTTTTTAAATACACTTCAACTTCAAGCACACCTTTTGTTGAGATAAAAATAACTCCAACAAATCCTCAGACAAACCCTGTGTTAGCTAGTAATCTTAAGTTTGACGATTTAATACCTTATTTTCAATGGGCTGGAGCTGGACAATCACCACAAACCTGCGCACCTTCTCCAACGCCTCACGGCGCGATTAGCAGTCTTCAGCACGTAAACTCTTTAGTAGTGCCTAGTACTTGTATTAACGGTCCTTTAGGTTTTGGTTTTAGTAATTCTTTTGGATCTAGCAACGAAGCTTGGCAAGGTCCTTACCATGTTATTAATGATCCAACTGCTAAAGCTGCACAAATACAATCTCTTGGAGTTGCTTGGAAAGAAGTAGTTTTGATTGAGGTTTACGAAGACGATAATGGAATTTTAATAAACGATAATCTTTCACCAGAGCTAGAAGAACAGTTTATGAGTTGGACAATGTGGATAGATGATTCTAATTTTTTTAATTTAGCCACGAATCCAATAACAACAAACGTATATCCTAAATATGTAAAAGCATTTGTTTATTTAGAGTTTGGAACTAGTGGTTTGTTTTCAAACACTATTTTAAATATTGACATTGATGAAGTTGAACCTACGTACGGTTGTATAGATCCTACAGCTACAAATCATGATGCATCTGCCACGGTAGACGACGGAAGCTGCATTTATCCACCACCACAATACTCTATAACTTTTAATGGCCCTAATGGTAATGCTACTGGCCCTTATAGTTCTATTTTTACTAGTAGCCCTTTTGCAATTGGAAACCCAGGTAATATTAGAAACTTTAGATTTAACGGTGGAGTGCCTCTTACTTTAAGCAATACTTACGAAGCTGGTGAATATGTTGGCGATGTGGTTACAATAGATTTAACACCCGTTGTGCCAAACTTTAGTTTTAATGCTTTTGAAGCTGTTTATGATTTTCCAATAACAAATCCTAACGGTGGGCCTGATTTTAATTTAGATCTTACAGATGCTACTATTGGTTTTGGTGACTCAATGAACAACTTGACAGCTGCTAGCGTTAGGTTTTTAAACTTAGACAATTACAACTCTTTGTCTCAAACACCAAATTATTTAAATATTGGAGATCCTGGGTTTGTTTCAGGTATTTCTTCACAACCTAGTTGGGTTGCTGATGGTTGGAATGATTTAACGGGAGCTATGCCAAGCACAATTGTTTATTTTGGCGATGGCATAGACACTGTAGATGACAACAACAACCCTATAAGTTTACAAACTGATGGCATACAGCTAGAAGAGTTTTATTATGCTAGTAGCAATCCACAATTAATACTTAATCCTGGTTATGAATGGTATCCTTACAAACTAACTCTTAGCATGCAGCTTGATTTTTATATGCCAGCACATAATTTAAATGTTGTTTTAGAGCTAGATCATAACACAGAAAACCAAGGAGGTTATATATAAAAATAAAATATGAAATTAATAAAAAGCATATCAATAAATTCATCTCCAATGTCTTCTCCAGCAGTAGCTAGAGATTTTGTTGTTACAGGTGATGCAGGCGCTGTTTTTTCTTTAGTAGTTACAAACGAAGACGATCATTTTTATAATTTTTCTGAAAAGTTAGATAAAAACGGTGATCTTGAAACTGCTGTTGCTTTTTCCTCTACACCTGCTAGACTAGAACCAAAAACAATTGATAGCACAGGTGTTTACACCGGTAGCGTAGCGTTTCCAGCTATAACAGACGATGATGTGTATAGCATAGTGCTTAGTGCTGAAACAACTAATGACACGGCTTTAGATTCTGCTCTTTCTAGTAAGAACGTATACATACTACCTAGCATATATAAGTACCATGATACTAGCGTTACTTTTTCTTTAGATTCAGCTAGTGGTAGTTATAACACTTTGCCTAGCGACGTTGTTTTAGCTGGTGTTAGTAGTAGCTCTTCAGATTCAAAAAATCCTAGAAGCACAGCTATATCTTGGACCACAACTCTTAGCGCTAGTCAATTTATTATCGCAAGACAACCTTTACCTACAGACTTTGAGTTCACAACAACTAGCACTTCTATTTCAGCTAGCTCTAGCACTAAAATTATAGAAATTGCAGACTTAACTGGTTTGTCAGTTGGTATGGCCGTGAGCGGCACGGGAGTAGCTTCTGGATCTGTTGTACTAGATATTAAAAAAGGTTATTTTGATCCAAACAAATCATCAGCGCTAAGTGATGTGTATGTTGTGCCAAAAGCTATAATAACAGATGTTAATGGAGTTCAATCAATAGGTGATAGTAAAGGTGGTACAGTTTTTATAGATAAATCTTCTAGCGTTAGCTCTGCTGTGACAATAACTTTTACAGGTAAAGGAAGTGCTGCTAGCGAGGTTTTTAATAATACTGTTTTTGAAATATCAAATCTTCTATTAACAATAGCTCCAGTTGTAACAACAACAGACGCGGCTGTTAGTAACAGTAAAACAATACCTATTACAAGTACTAACGGTATAAAAGCGGCAGACACTGTTTTAATGTCTGGCATAGGAGTTACAACACTACTACCACATGTAGACACCGTAAACAATGGCGTTTCAGTTGTAGTAAGCACTAATCAAACAATAGAAAACGGTCAAACAATGACTTTCACTGGTAGTAGTAGATCTGCAACTATCACGGCAGATTTAAAAATTATAGAATTTGGCACAAACGATATAACATTAACTTTAGCTTTAGATAACATTTTAACAGTAGCTTAACATGCAGATAAAATTAACATTTAACGAACCATTAAATCACTCTTTACAAGTAGGAGATACTATTTGGTATGTAACAACTGGACAATCTGGCGGTTATGAAACAGCTGGTGTTTCTCAAACAAACAAGCTAGGTACTGTAGAAGAAATTAGTAATCAATATAGAGCGCATCAAATAACTGTAAGCAATTACACTTTAACCGTTGCGCCAACAAACCTAGAACAGTCTTTTATTATGTTTTCTAAAGATAACAAAGCTAATTTATCAAATTTAAAAGGTTATTATGCTTTAGCTAGATTTGAAAATAACTCTAGAAAAAAAGCAGAACTTTACGCTGTTGGTTCTGAAATTGCTTTAAGTAGTAAATAACTCATAAAAAGTGTAATTATAAATAAATGAATATGAATACAAAAAATACAATATTATGCCAGTAGGTAAAAAGAAGAGTCCTGCTAAGTTTATAGGTGCTGTAACACTTGGTTTAGGTGTAATCAAGGGTGCTACTTCTATTATTGGTGGTATTCAAGAAAAGAAAAGACTTAGGT
>Ga0209535_1002842_pt1 | contig 11245 bp, 9 predicted proteins | sample LinPmetageLP28_FD_184041 | JGI IMG/M metagenome (GOLD analysis project Ga0209535, IMG submission 184041) | Marine viral communities from the Pacific Ocean - LP-28 (SPAdes) (version 2) | ecosystem: Environmental > Aquatic > Marine > Oceanic | place: Pacific Ocean | collected 2009-08-22
ATTTGCGACTGACATCTTAAACAAAGAGTATCACACCCTTCGCACATTATTTTTTCTTAACGATTTTTTGCAAAGTTTTAGCTTGACCCGCATGTGATCTAGAAGCCTTTTTTAAAGCTGTAATAACATTTTTTACTTTTTTCTTTGCTTGTTTTTTCATTAATATTTTAAACTTATGTGCCCAACAGCTCCTGCAGAGGCAGTACCGTTTTCAGCCCAAAGTTTTAAAGTTACAGTTGTTTTATCAAAGTTAGTTTTTAGTGTAAATTCTTCTGATTGTCCTGTCGCTACCCCTGATTTATTGTGATCAGAACCTGCAGAAGTTTTTACTTCCATTTGCCAAGTTGTTCCATCTGGATCAGTGATTGTTCCTGTAACGTCTACATCCCATCCACCTGTAGTGAAGTCTTTTTCAATTTTTTGATATCCACTATCATCTAAAGTGAATTTTATAGTTGATGTGCTACCTAAAAGATTATCAGGTAGTTCGTTTTCTAGTATTGTCATTATTTACCTTTCTTAGTAATGAGGCCCATAGCCCCTTTTGCTCCCTTTATACCAAAACTTGCTGAACAAGCTATGTATAATAAATGCTTATAATAATCAGGAAGTGAGTGTAGTGCCTCAAAACCTGCTTTTATGTGTGGAGTCCATCCGGGGATGAATACTGCCACCGCTGGAACCAACAGGCATATTAAAATTAGCTCGTCTTTCCAAGAACCCTTCATTTGATCGACCGCACTGGCCTCCCAACCAATCGTTCCCGCAATTTGAGCCTCTTTAAGGCTCTTTTGTGCTTTTATTTCCGTTAGAGCTAAATCTGCTTTGGCTTTTTTAGTCTCAACAAAGCCTTTTACTGCGTTTCCCACCAAACTTGATAGGGGACCTACTAATAAATTAAACATTTCCACCTCCTTTTGGTGTATTTGCTTTTTGTAAAGCTACATCTGCACGTAAACCTGCTAAATCGTAGTCTTTTTGTAGCTTTTGTGAGTCTAAAACTTGTTTATAATCAAATTGATTCTCTTTTAACGCTTGATTCTCACCTTTAATTTGTGCATTCATCTCCATTTCAGACTGTCTAAGTGCTAATTCTTGTTGTTTTAGTAAAACAAGAGGATCCATGTTCTGATCTTGCATAGATTCAGTTTCTTCAGCTACCATTTGTTCAGTAATTTTTACTATCTCCTCATCTATTTTTATTGCTCTCTGTGTTTGTAAGGACTGTAATGCTTCAGGTGGTATTTGTTCACCAAATTCTTGACGTAATTTTTCTGCTTCTTCTGTCATTGCTTGATCAACTACTTGTGTAGCGAGTAATGATGTGTGTTGCATGATATGTGATACTAAATTCATAAGAGCCATTGGATTTGCTTTAACTAAAGCAGAGGACATGAAAGCTCTGTGTGCTTGAATATGTAGTTCATGGTTTTGTTGTGGAAAAGCTTGTATAGGTGCACCGCGTAAGACCACACTATGTTCCATGGCTGGATCTTGAGGCTGAGGACTTTTAGGTAAAGGTAAAATTTGTTCAACATCTTTAACACCTAGCGCAATATACATTCTTCTATAGGCTTCATATAAATTATGCATTTGAGGTGCTGCTTGAGCAAGTTGTAATTGGTTTTGAGCAAGAGTCACTCTCTGTGACATAGAAAAGATGTTTGGATCTGAAACAGGTAAGATGTCTATGCTATCGTCAAAGTCCTTCATCTTAATTTGTCTAGGACCGCCCGTTACGTTGTAAGGGTAAACAGGAGGTAAGACTAATTTAAATATCTTAGCTAGTAATTTAAATTCTTTCTTTTGAGCGTAGTGCAATCTTTTATGAACAGCAGACATTACTTTTGTGCCACGTTCCATTAATGCCATTGTTGTTCCAACAGGAGTTTGAGAACTACCTATCTCTGACATTTGCATGTCAGCTACTGCAGCAAATTGTTTTCCTGCATCAACACAGAAACCTAAAAGTTGCATTAAGACTTGATCAGGTCCTTTGTATGGAAGAGGCATTAAAGCTTCTCGAATAACTCCGTTTGGTGCATCTACGTCTCTAAACTCACCTGGTTGTAAGGGTTGATCATCGTCACGTATTCTTAGTCCTCTAGATTTAAAACCAGCGGGTAAGTTAGAAAGTGTTCCTGCATCTAATAATTGTCTTAAAGCGGATGTTGCGGTTCTAGTCAAACCACCAATCATGTGAATTAATCCAAAGCCATAAAATCCTAGCCCTGGTAAGAATTTGTAATGTACAAAATATTCATTCTTTTTCTTTAAGGTATCTCCTTCGTCATAATTCCTATAAACGGATAAAACAGTATTAGAGCTTTTATCTACAGTAACAACGTAGGGTAGTTTTATACCGCTAGGTTCATTATCTTTTGGATTAATATCTTCAAAACCTTCTAAATCTAAATCTACGTGCAGTTCATAAAGTTCTGCCATATCGTCCATGGCGTAAGTACCAGGACTTTCACCATCAATTTGATTCATCTTTTCTTGAAGACCTGATTCTCCTGAAGCATCGTTGTACATCAAAGAAATATCTTTATAGAAACCAGAAATTTGTTTTTTGCGAAGGTCATTCATTGACATCTTCAACACTTGTGTAATTCTTTCACAAGTATCTAAGTCAGAACAACCATAAGGAACTATTACATCTTCGGCAGGAATAAATTTGGATGTTGCTCTTCCTTGAACTTCATCAAAATAAATCTTTTTGAACGCACTACCTGATAAAGGTAATTGAAATAACAATTGATCCATCTCAGGATTGTAATCTTCCATGACATGAGTAATCTCATAGTTCATGTAATCTTTTACACGTTCAGCTGATTGTTGAAGTTCAGGTGAATTAGCTCCTACCACTTGTGTACGTACAGGGCCATCGCTTGGAAGTAATTCTACATAAGCCATCGCTTGGAACTGTGTTACCGCTTGTGCAAGCATAGGATGATTTACAGATGCAGCACCTCTAAAAGGTCTTGTTTTTTCTTCATACTTAAAGCCAAGAAGATCTAAACCTTTTGTGTAAGACTGTTCCCAGTCTTCACGTGTAGATTTATCATTGTCTACTTTCTCTACTAAATCATTTGCTAAGGCTTGCAGATAAGAATCATCTAATATTTCTGCTAGGTTAGAATTGAAACCAGATGCAACTGTTGATTCTTCTTCATTGATTATTGCTGATCCGTCCTCAATTATTTGTACACTGTCCTCAACTTGATCGGGAGGTAAGTCTACTTGTACTTGAGTACCAATTTCTTCAATATCAATTTTATCATCACCACCTGCACCTAAGGATTTTGCATCAGTGACATCGCTTGGATTACGAGATGTGCTATTAAATTTATCTACCATATTCGCCGTATATATCTGTTATAGAAACTAAACTATCTTTTGCAATAGTACCACCATCTTTTTTCTTAAACATATACATGGGTTCTTCTAATTTGCTAGGATCAAAGGTAATTGTGTACATTTTCACTTCTTGAGGATTAAACTCTTGAAGTGTAACTAAAGCATTATCGGCATTATCTTCTGGTCCAAGAGGAATTAAATCAAAATCATTTTTGGAATTGTTATAATTTACAAAGTATTCCATTGTTTGCCCAGGTGCCACTTCTCTGCTTAGCACAACTTGATTAGGCTCATAGTCCATAGCTACATCTCTAATTTCTGAATCTATATATTTATCTAAACCAGCTCCTGACTCGCGATTGGCAGGTCTAATTGTATTATTTAAATTGAGTTTTCCGTCAACTCCTTTGGAATATACTTTTAACCCTTTCGCGGCTTGACTTGAGTCTATAATTGCTTCCTCTCCAAAAACACCATCATACTTCTTTGCAATATTTTTAAGTTGTTGAACTCCCACTTTGTCATAAAGGTTTTGAAATTTCTTTTTTGCATTATCTCCGCTTTTGTTCCAACGTGGATTTGCACCAATATCTGCGGGCATGATTGCTACCTTGTTAATACCTTTTTCCTTAGCTGCCTTTACAGTTGCTTTAACTAATAAATCTACATAGTCAGCTTGTTTGTTGAAAGGTATCGGCGGAAAGGTTTCAAGGTCTTTCATATTGTAGTTAGGTAATTCATTATCTGTATCTGCAATTCTTCTAAGTTCATCAGTATCACCAGACGATGGCACTTTTATGTTTCTCATTTTTTCATCATAATTAGTTGATCTGTTCATAGCCATTAATTGATCAACAATTGTTTGTTGATCCTGTGCTAAATCAAAAACTTTTGTTTTATATGCAGGGTCTGTGTATTGTTCTACATTTGCCATTGCAAGTGAGTTAATCTGTTTTTGAATATCATCAAGTGATTTAGTTTTTTCTGGTATTAGTTCTTTAGCAACTATATTTGGAAAAGGCTTTATAAGATTATCTGATGCTAAGCCATCCAGAACTCCTGGAGGATAAGCGTTATCAAACTCTCTTAATCTATTTTTATAATATAGATCATCTGGGCTAGACTCAACTTCCTGTACCAATCTTTCTCTTTTTCTTTTTAGATTGTTTACGAAAGCAAATAAGCGCTCCTGTTCCTTACGCACCTCAGTCAACATATCTGTTTGCATTTCTTGTATTACAGCAACCTTTTCGTTATCTGCGTTTTTATAAGTTCCCACACGAGTAAAACCTATGGTGTTAGGTTCTTCAAAGTGTGAAGATCTAATAAATGCTTTTTCTTGTCCTGGAAGATTAGGTGCATTGATAACAACTTCAAAATATTCTTCAGCTTGTTGATCAATATTTAAACCTCCTGCATTTTTGTGTTGAGCTTTTCCTTGATCGTTCTCAAACCTATTAAAGTTTACTGGGTCTTCTCCTGCAGGTATATCATCGACTGTGTTTACACGACCAGCATCGTTCTTAACACGTACTTCCAAGTTACCTAGAGGTGACGAATCATAAATAGCTTCCAAATCCTCTCTTGTAATTTTTTTATTAGGAAAAAACTGTGCGGTGTCTTCTAAGTATTGTGTGATACCTGTGTCAAGCATTTCAGCATTAGGAACCTTTTTACCCTTTACTAAGAAATTCATCCAGCCTTGAGGATAATCTGCCTTAGGTGCATTAGGGTCATTGAGCTGATCTAAGAAAAAAGACTTAAAATAAAAATCTTGTTTACCCGCTTGAAGAGGTGCTACTTGTTGCTCTCCTGGCATTGCTTGTGGTAGAGGATCTCTAGCTTGTTCTACTTTTTTTACATTCGATGGTGTTGCAACTGATTTTGGTTTTCCAAAAACTTTAAACAAACTCATCAGTCCTGCTTGTAAGTTACCAGAGTCTACTGCTTCTTGAAAGAAGTCCTGATCTATTGCAGGGTCAGGTGCGAACTGTTGTTGATTAATATTTTGCAACGGATCACCGCCTATGGCCATACGTACAGGTTTGACTTCACCACCATCTTGAAGGCCAACTATGAAACCTCCTTCTTGACCATCTCTTCTTGCTTGACGTGTCAAGGGTTTTCCTTGCTTACCGTTTGTTTTCTCATACAGGACTTGATCATCCAATATTTTCATAAACCTTTCTTGTAAAGATTTAAGTCTTTTTTCACCAGAAACCTTTTTAGGATTTTTACCAACTAAGCCATATTTATTTTTTCCAATTGGAATTAAAGTTCCTGTATCATGTTTTGCGTATAAAGTGTCTATTTGATCTACAATACCTTTACCCTTACCAAATATTAATTCTCTCATGTTTTTATAATCTTGAGGATATATTTCTATTCCATATTCTTTAAGTCTTTCTATTATTTTAGATATATTAATGCCTCTTACATTTTGACTAGGATCTGCTGGTATTGATTCTAAAGCCTTCATATTTTTAGCGTCTCTTAATTCACCAAATTTAAGTAGATCTGGGTCAAATCTTTGTTGCAAACGTAGATTACTATTAGCATCAGATACAAATATTAAATCAGACATTTGTGCCATGTTGTCAAGCCTGTCAGCTTTGGTCGCTTCATCAATAGGAAAGGCATGAGCTTTTTGAAAACCAAATTGAAGTCTGTCTGAATCTTTTAAATACTTACCATATCTAGGATCTTTTCTAACTTTATCAAAAAAATTAAAACCTTTGCCTTGAAGCTTTAATCTTTCATCCTCTAATTTTTTATATTCTTTTTTTGCATTTTTATAAAATTTTGTTTCTTTGTAATTTGGGTTTTGTTTTTTAAAAACGTTTAAAAACTGTACAGGATTGTAGCCTGTCTCATTTTTTGTTCCTCTATACAAATCAGTTAGCATTGAGATATCAACGTCATCAACTTTAGGATCTAAAATCTTTCTAATTTGAGAGATATTCATTTGTGTATCAGGTTGACCAACTAACTTGGTTTCTTTAGCTATCATTGCAAATAAATTTGGATCTTGATCCATTGCAACATTAAGGGTTGGTAGAGGAACATTATATTTTTTACTTGCTGCGGTTGCGCCGAGATTTTGTAAATCAGGATTGTTTTTTAAGTCATCCATAATTTTGTTAATTTTAGTTGTTTTGTCTAATTCTGCTCGGGATAAACTTGTTTGAAAAGATTTTATGTAATCTACTTGATCTTGAGTAAGTAAACCTTTAGCAACAGTATCTTTATTATTGAGTATTGTTGTTAGATAACCTTTACCTCCCAAACCAAACATTCTTTCAAGTTCTAGACTTGGAATTTTTTCTCCTTCAAAAGCTTGTAATTTCTTTATACCTGCATCTAATCTGTCACTTGTTTTTGCGTCTTTTAGACCAAACTCTATTCTGTTTCTGTACTCTGGAAAATCTTGTAAAAAATTTGCTATATCTTTTCTATTTATGCCTTGATCTTCTAGTGAAGAAGTTGTTCTAATTTTTGCATTAGGATCTTTAAAATAATTTATAAGAAAATCTCTTTTTGTTCCTGTTCTAGGAACAGTGGAGCTTGTTAAACCCGTACCCATCTCCGGCTCTCTGACAACACCTGTTGGTGTAAAACCTTGACCACCAAAACTTTGTTGAACTTTTACTACATCAGGATCTTTTGATGTAGATTTTAGGATGTCACCAATTTTACTGAAACCTAACTTTGTAAATTTTGCAATTGGTATGCCTGGTATTAAAAAATCTAAAGCGGTAAGGGGTGAAATTAATATGTTGGTTCTATCTTCAGAAGTCAGTGGCTCATTGTTTTTAAGTTTATCAAAAGCTCTTCTTTCACCACCTGCTAGAACATCCATAGATACAGCTATTCCTTCCGATATAGGTTGATCCACATAACCTGCAGCTTCTAATCTTTCTCTGACTCCTGGTGCAGTTAAAACACTAGAAGGTAAATTAGCTTGTCCCGCAAACTGTTCATACTGTGTACCCATCAGTGCTTGGGCCGTGGCTCGTGATCTGAGTTCTCTTGCTTTTTCTATCTCAGCTAAAGTTTCTGGCTCTGGTGTAATAGCTTGAAAAAATTTCTGAGCACCAGTAACGAATGGTTTAAATGTTTCTTGACTATAATCTGGTCTACGTTGTGGAATAACAGAGCGTTGTGGCTCACCACCTGTTTGCATATAGGCAGGGTCATTTAAGATTACATCATCAAAAGGATTGTAGGCCATTAATAATACTCCGGTTCTGCTCCGTGGTCCACGGGCTCGTCTTCGTAGTCATCGTGTAGAGCTACAAAGTTTCCCTTACGGAACCTTAATAATGCTTGGCTCATAGAGTCCACAAGGTCATCATGTTCCGCGTATGGAAACATAGCGCATTCTTCTATCATCTCTTCTGCCCAGCGTTTCTTAGGTGCCCATACTGCACCGCTCTCGAAAACGGGAGCAACAGCGTGCACTCGCGATACCTTATCATTACCTCTACTAGGTGTAAAGTTGATAACAGGGATACCGACCTGTCGTAATTCTTGTATGAGCGGGAGGCCCGAGGCTTTTGCTTCGATGATCACGGACTCCGGTTCCCAGTATTTGTACTGTTCAAGGGCCACTCTTTTTAGTTCAGGGAACTCGAAACGATCCTTAATACAATCTAATAATATTATATTGGGGGTCACTTCGTCAGGATAGAACACACCCCATGTAGATATAGCACTATAGTCACTTGTTTCTTTTTTGGTGAAAGCAGTATCATAAGATTGAATAATGTGTTGGAGTTTTGGCATATCTTCTTTGTCCCACTCCTGCCACCACTCTCGTTTGATGATAGCCCCTTCTTCACCTGTGGGGTTCTGTTGCCATTGGGCTTGCCACTTCTGTTCCGATAAGGATGCTTTGACAGACTCTAGTTCTGATAGCTTCCAATACTCTGGCCAGACAGGTTGTTCGTTGGGCATGATCGCAGGAAATTCTATCACATCCCACTGATCCGCTTTAACCTCGCTCATGGCACGCACGAGGTTGCCTGTTAAATCTTTTTCACTCCACCTTGTCATCACGCAAACGATACTACCTCCTGGTTGTAAACGCTGACGAGGACCTGAGGTGTACCACTCCCACGCATTGTCCATGGCAGTTTGGCTAAGGGCATCTTGTTCACTATGTGGATCATCAATAATTAATAGATCCGCACCACGACCTGTTATGGCTCCTCCTACACCCGCCCCAAAATACTCTCCCCCGTAGTTGGTTTCCCATCTACCAGCAGCTTTGGAATCCTGTGATAATTTTACTTCGGGGAACACGGATTTATATTCCTCCCCGTCCATCATGTTTCTGACCTTACGACCAAATCTATACGAGAGTTCGGCGGTGTGTGTTGTTTGAATGATCTTGGTCATTGGTTTGTGGCCCATGAGCCAAGCAGGAAAGAGAAAGGACGCAAATTCTGACTTTGTATGTCTAGGGGGCATGTTGACAATTAATCTTTTAATCTCACCCGATAGTACCTTTTCGAACTTCTCACCGATCCTGCGGTGATGTTCACCTTCCACGAACCCCGGCCACACAGTAGAAACGAACGTTAAAAAGGAGTCTCTTGCCTTACTTGCAAGTTCAAGTTGAGTCTTTCTTAGTTCAAGTTTTAGTAAAGCTTCTCTTGCCTCTTTGTGATCCATAGAGGTAACATCAAATTCATTTCGCATTTCAGAATTTATATCATAGTTATTATTTGTGTAAAACACAACTGAAGTGGTCATAGTGCAAGTACCTAGGGGGGTTTAAACCCCTCCCCCCGCGTGCGGGCGTACCACATCTTGTGGTCTAACCTTAAGGGACTCCCAAGATATAGTAGTTATAGATTTTTAGATGATGCGTGCCTGGAAAGAAGATGGTAAGCTGGGAAGTTCAGGGGATAGTCAGGGGGGAGTGATCCCCCCTAAGCGGACGTGGTTATAAGATATCTTTCCCCACCATGCTGTGTAGATTTGTGACAATCTTACGAGCCCAAGCTTTTACCTTAGGATCATCCACACTAGCAATAAGATGAAAAATTTCAGAATTAAGGTAATCGCAAATAGCACGGTAATCTACCTCTCTTCTATTTGATATTTGGTCATCTCTGTCTAGCCTTGATACAGAGTCAAGACGCTCTTGCAAATCCGCAAAAGGCCTATTGACCAAATCGTTGTTGTTAGGCATTCTGTTATAATAGACTAATCCTAACTTCTTACAACTTATTACTTGTGGATAACTTTTCTTTTCTGTGGATAACTTTTTGAATCTTCTTTAGACATTTCCTGCTTGTTTTTTCACGGCACTCCGGGTGCGTCTGCAACGCTAAATAATACTATATACCTGTGTCAAGGTCATAGCGGAAATGGAGAATGGAGAATAGCACGTGGGCAAACGCCCACGCACAAGAGATAAATGTTATTGAGTTTGCATTTGAAGAAGTGGAAAATTCTCTGTAAGAATCTCGCTCTCTTCTTCGGAGTCAATGACAGGCTTAAGTTCAACCGACCTAACAAGTTTAGTCTTATAAGATTTATAGACTTCGGGTTGATCTTTTCTGAAAGACTCACTATCGAATCTCTCGTATTCACGCACGATCACGTTTAGCTTGTGATCAATACCTTTGAGGACTTTGTCCACGTCTGCGTCTACGAAAGACTTAACCAAATCTTTCTGTTCCTTTAACTTCGAACTGATGAAGTTGCTTAGGATAGTTAGCCTTGCTAACTTGTCTATTTCCTTCTTTTTGTTCATGTTGCCTCCTTTGGCTTACTATATATATAATCATGTCCTAACTAATTACAAGTTCTTATTAATATAAGTTGTGGATAACTTTTTCGACCAACACATCACTTCTTCTGGTCAGGCACCGGTTCCTGCTGGCTGCAGGCTATCAGTATTAGTACCTATAAAAGGCGAAGGAATAAATGGAGAATGGAAACCACGATCCACAAAACCAGCATTAGGGCGTAGCTGCCCAGAATCTCACGGAAGATATTACCGATCCCAAAAGGTAGCCTGGCGATGGAGAACGACACAAAGACACACGCCAGGGTAAAGACCGCAAAATAGACAAGAAATGGAGGCACTTAGTCTTGCGCATCTCGATCCGCAATGATCTCATGTGCCATGTCTTCGCACGCCCACCACGCCAGCAGGTTGGACAACTGATAGTCGCTACCAACGTCCTTTGCTCCGTTAAATGATGCGATCAAATGGAGAACAGTGTCTGTACCCATGTCATTATGAGTATTCCACAACCTTTCCCAAATCTCATCTTTATATTTTTCATAGAACGCAGAGGTGTCGGCATAGTATATCAACTCGGGGACAACTCCTCCGGAACATCCGTGCTGGGCGATCTCTTCTATGTGATCTGGGTTCTCCTGTAAGAGCCACTCCTTAATGGAGTCTTGCTTAAACTCTACGGCCATCGGGCAACTCCTTCCAGTCTACGAACCAGGGGCAACGATCCCAGCCATGTTGAAACAATAGTCTATATTCAATGTGCTTGTAATGGTAATTCATCTTTCCTCCTTTGTGTGCCCCAGTGAACGAGCGGGGCTACTCGCTGAGAGTGTTAGGCTCCTCAGATACCCGGTCCAGGGTCTCGAGTCATTACGGCAACTACCTGGACCTCGGAAAGACTTTCAGGCGACATAGTTTCCAGCTCTGTATTTCCTTAATATATATATAGTCCCATTTAGTTAGGATGTCAAGAGCTAATGTGAATTTATTTTAACACTCTCCTGCCGGGACACGCTGATGGTTAGTATAAGGTTAGGGTAAGAGGTGTGGTGGTGATGGAGAATGGAAAGTTGATGGCGACCCGTTGCCGAGTCGCCGTTTGTTTATGTTTGGCTAACTTAAACA
>Ga0209535_1002843_pt1 | contig 11243 bp, 7 predicted proteins | sample LinPmetageLP28_FD_184041 | JGI IMG/M metagenome (GOLD analysis project Ga0209535, IMG submission 184041) | Marine viral communities from the Pacific Ocean - LP-28 (SPAdes) (version 2) | ecosystem: Environmental > Aquatic > Marine > Oceanic | place: Pacific Ocean | collected 2009-08-22
ACTAACGATTTGACCACCAATACCAACAACAGCTGCAGCTATAGGTAATATACCTAGTTTAGGTTCGTAATTATATATTTCTAATATTTCTAATAACATATTTTATTTTTTAAGATGATTGTACAAATGTAGTACCTACAGACCAAAGTTCTTTTGGACCCCCAACGTTGGTGCTGGTATCTACTCTAATCTGTACATTAGCTACGTAGCCTTTAATACCACTAAGCAAGTTTCCTGGAATAATCTCCTCGTCACTTGCGCTTGACAAATTGGATATATTAGCTACATATAAATTTTCTTTTCTATTAAAGCCATATCTCTGTGGGTATCCACTATTTGGATCTACATATAAGCCTTCATTATAACTTTTTATTATAGGAGACGCATCAGCAAAACCTAAACCACTGTTAGTGAACCTTGTAACGCTACCTTGTAAATTAGAAATATACCAACCATTATCACCTTCGTAATTTATAGTTTGAAAGCTTTTCTTAGTAGAAGGATTTGAGTTAACCACAAAATCTATACTACAATCCACTGGTGTTTCATAGTAATTTAAAAAATTGTCATTTGTAACGTTGTTTATATAGTGTTCATAAACACAGTTATTATATGTAGAAAAATAACTACCTTTTAAACTAATTAAATAACCAGGCTTATAGCTATAAGTACTAACCCAGCCTTTTACATTTTCACTATATGATAAAGTAACAAAAGATTCACCACTAACAAAAGCTGGTTCTAACTGTATGGAAACAGTGTAGTATCTATTGTGATTATCCCAACCACCTATTATCTTGCTTTTGTATTCATAAGCAAAAAATCCAGAAGACTCAGGAATTATATTGTTATTTGTTGATACAGAGAAGATAGCAGGAGTTATACCATCTACCTTAGAAATACCTGTTACAGAAGCGCCTGTTTTAATAACAGAGCCAGAAGAGTTTAAATTTAAAACACTGCTTCCTAAAAAAACTTTACATATATCAGTAACAGAAGATTCAATATAAAAAGGATTTTGAAAACTAGTTATGCTGCTCAGCATAGATGATGTTAAAACAAAACTTATTGAACCACTAAACTTAATATTATCTCCTGGTATAGTAATAGTATCGCCTACTCTATAGCCAGATCCTCCAATTAAAGTTGTTTGAACTTGAACAACTGATTGAGAAGTAGTAAATACAGTAACTTGAGCACCAACACCTATTCCGTCTGATGTTACATCAATTGGAGAAACAGTGCCAAGTGCTATAAAAGTATATAAACTTAAGTCTAAATCAACAGAAAATAAATTAATCCCGCTAATTATTGACCTAGGTGGATTAGTAACTAGAGTCCAAGGTAAGTTTTTAGATTTATAATTGTTATCTAAAGAACTTAAAGAATCTCTGAAAAAATCTTTCATACCATATTCAGATATTTCCGTTAACCCATCCATAGATACCCTTATTACAGAACCTCTAACTGGATCCGCAAAGTATTTCCTAAAGCCAAATTTAGCGAATGACTCAGGGTTTTTACCAATTCCAAACGTACCTGAATAAGGTACATTTTGTCCTATAACAGGTATTTTTGTGCTTTCAGCAGAACCTTGAGTACCAGAATATATAGTGTTTTTATTTATTAACGAATAAGAAACTTTATTTTCTTGGAATATAATTAAATTTGTATTCTCAGCATAGAGCTTTTGTATACTTCCATTGGCTGGGTCTAAGTCTCTAGTAATATCTTCAGCAACAGAAAAAACATTAGTTCTATTAATATCAGTTCTAGAATTATATACACCAGAATATATCAATGAAGACTGTCTAGTATCTTGAATAGGATTTTTTTCATTTAAATAAGCTCTAACTCCTTGAGAAACCATTTTATTATTAAACCCTCCTTTTATTCTAGCTTCTTCAGCATAGAAATTATCAGTAGTATTTGCTGTGTTTACTGAAATAGGGAATTCTGGATAACCATAAGGATTCCATTCTAAACCTGGCCACTTAGGATCGTTATAGGTACTACTGCCCTGCAACTGCTTTATCCAGAAAGAATTAAAATAATTTACTTCTATTATTGCACTCATATTATAATCACTTATTTTTAATAAATATTACTATCATTATAATAGCTATGAAAGTTGCCTTATTAAAATAGTTTGTTCATTTGCTTGTATGCCACCACCGTCTTCTACTATAAACTTAACTTGCCAAGTAACCTCTTCTAGTAAATCTCCAACATTTGCAGTTACTGTATATGGATTAGCGTTATTATTAGAATTGTCACCCCCTGGCCACCATTGTGTGTCGGAATAATTACCTGGTCCATCTGGATCAATAGTAGCTGAAGCTACTGTCCTGTTAAGTAACACCGACCGACAAAAGAAAACTACGTAAGCAGCGTCTACCGATTGGTAACTAGCATTTCTAATAAACTGGCTAAGTGAAGTGATATTAACTCCTTGGGCTGGAAGAATTGCTTCTCCAATTTTAATAAAATTCTTTACATTCAAATATTCTCTTTGTAAAACTATTTGATAAGGCTCTACATTTGCGGTTGATGGCGTGTTTGCTGGTAGTATAATTCTTAAATCTCCACTAAATGGAAAGTCAGAAGTGTCCTTGTTTTGACCATCTATAGCTTTTATAGAAGTTATTGTCCATCTTAAATCTTCTCTTTGTGATCCTAATTCACCACTTCCATTAACAGCGTTAAACGCCCAAGTTCCTAGAGTTGCCTCTGTAAGTGCAACACTCCCTGGAATTATGGTAGAACCTTGAATTGTGTATGGGGATTGATTTGCAGGATTAGTTGGAAGAAATAATGTTGGTGCTACATTAGTTATTTCACCACTAAAAGTTTTAAATTTATCTATTCCATTTAAAGTTAGTTTAATTGTAAAAACAAATTCAGTAAATCTAGAGTCAAAACCTACATAAAAACCTTGCCCAGCTTGTTTGTTGGTTACAACTGTAAATTGACCGTTATTATTGTTTATTGTAAATTCTCCAGATCTATCGCTTCCAAATCCATCTATCACGCTAATTATTACTCCTGTAGCGTTAGTAACATTTACTATAGGAGCGTTAATTATATTTAAAAGAGTAAAAACATTAGTACAAGGCGTAGGTCCAACACTAGCTTCAGAAAGACTAAATCCAATGCCTGTTATTCCAATAGGAACATCTAAATTAGTAATTCCAGTTAATACAGCACTATTTAATTCACTTATAATACCAGCTGTAGTTGTTTCATAAAATAAATCTAATAAAGATTTAGTAGGTTTAGTTTCAGCTATAGCTAACTGAGCTGAAAAATCATTTTCTTCTGCAACTCCTATAGATTTAGAAGTAGATAATATACCAATTATTGGATTATTATTTGAATTAAATATAATACCGGCTGGGCCAAAAGTTAATGTAGATCCAGGGTCAATAGAGTTAGTAGTTCCTTTTATATTTACTTGACCTTTACCAGTGTTATCTACATAGTAGGAAAATACATAAGCTCCTTCGGATTGAGGTATAGATGCATTACCAGAACTGTCTATAGCTGCAACTGACATCCCTGACTGAATATTATCATTTGGTGATTGTAATTCAACTGTTCCAGGCATAATTACAGCTGAACCTCCAGTTTTAGTTAAAGATGAGGTTTTAGTTAAAGATATACCTAAGTCACTTAGTTCCGACAATGAAACAACGCTTTCTATGTCTGTACCTGGATAGTGTGGTTTTGAAGTGGTTGATGTGTTTTCAACTCTTAAACTTAGTTTAGTATCAGATCTATAGTTAGTTTGGCTAGGACCTACATCTAATAAATCTTTAGGTATTTTATTTATATTGTCTCCATATATACTAATAGTTGCTCTAGTTGCACTAGATACACCTTCTTCATTTATAGCTCCATTAACTATACCTGGCAAGTACACATTATAATAATCTTGCTCTTGCTGTTTTACAACTATTTTATAACTATACCAACCTGTAAGATTTGGAGATGAATTGGTGTTATATATAAAAGTAGCATTAGCACCATTGGTATTACCAGGAGTTGCAGAAACACTACCAGGTATGGTTATAATATCACCATTTTGATAACCGCTACCTTGGTTATTTATAGTAATTGAAGTTATAAAACCATTGTCTACAGGTGGAGGATTTGATAGAGTGTAGTCTACAGTCAATCCAAGTCCACTTCCTCCAGTAGTAGAAGCTCCTGTTTGCGCAACTTTATAATCAAAACCTGGAGTTAAATTAGATATACTAGGTGGGTCATAGCTAGTAAACAAACCCGGGTACCCAGGAACTCCAGTTTCTTCTGGAATTTCAGAATTAAATTTAACTTTTAAAGAATCTCCCGGCCATGTTTCTGGAGGTGGACCAGCGTTTATAAGAGTAGGTTCTCCAAGTCCATAAAACGGGTGAAAAATAGTAGAACCAAAAAATAAATTATTAGTACTAAAATCATCTAAAGAAGACAGTATAACATCAGATTGCCTACCATATCTATCAGATAAAACTATACCAACTTGATAAGTTCTGTTTTGCTTTAAAGTGTGGTTTTGGTATTCTTTTTTAATATTACCATTAATAATCCCAGTTGGAGGATCAAGTATTATTGATTTTGCAGCTGCAGATACTTCATAATTCAATGATTCAACACTACTATGCCCATCCACATAGTTTCCATAAATAACTCTATTGCCAGAAACTTCTTGTGTTAAGCTTTTTAAAGGAACTCTATCGCTAACTCTAGTTATTTCATCGCTAGGTAACACCCTTATTGGAGCTCTAGATTGATAATCATAAGTAATATAACTACTATTTATAGAATTGAATTCCGCTTTATTTATAGTATCTAAAACTTTTAATACATTTTCAGAGTCGTCTTTATATATAATATCTATTTCTTCTACATGCATTTTGTCATTTAGTTCACTAAATGACCTTACATTAGAATTTAAAAGCTGTGGAGCCGGTATTTTTAAACTTATACTATTAATAGCATTTTCAAAAAACCCTAAATCAGTTGATTCATATGCTAATTCTGTATCATAAACATCCACATCACTAACCGCTCCACCTGTGTTTACAGACCTCTTTTGAGATAAAAAATATCCATTTTGTTTTGGCATGAAACACGCTTGAGTAAATGGGGATATTAAAGAATTTTCGTTATCATCAAATCTAAATCTATATGCAAATCTTACAAACTTGTCTTTTAAAAACTCACAATCACCAGGCCACGCAGCATCATAATCAGGATTTAAACCTAGTACAAGCTTAGCACCTGCAACTGATATTGACTGAGGGTTATCTTTCCATTCTATTTTCAAAGAAAAAACATTTGAGGTAAAAGCTACATCTGTAACTATAGCTCCAAGCGGGGTTAAGTCAACACCCGATAGTGTTGTTATTTTTACCATGCTACCCTTAAAATTAGATCCATTTGCTGAACCTGCGTCAAAAAAAGTTCCTGAAATAATTGATGTAGCCGAAGTTTGAGCTTCAAAAGTAGATGGTAAAAACTCACTACATTTATCTTTCATTGTTGATTGAGTTTCTATGACTAAAGTTATTTGGGCACTACCTGACTTAGGCGCTATATTTATAATATCGCCACTTTGATAACCAACACCTTGATCTATTATTTTAACAGCTACTAAATTACCATTACCTTCAATTAAGTCATCTGTTCCAGCACTAGTTATTTGAACTGTTAATCCAGTTCCAACCCCAGTGCTAGCAGTTGTAGGAATTATATCATTTAATAAATTCCAATAACCAGCTGGAGAAACAGCAGTTCCACCACCGGAATTTGTTACATTATAATCTACTATATAATTATCTAATAATTCAATAGGGTGAAGTGGGTAGTATTTAGCAACTGATATTTGATCTTCATTTGTATAATAAGTGGGATTTGACGAGTTAGAAGAATTAGCATTGTTTACATTTATTTTTCTAGGTTGATTCCTATTATCAGTCCAGAATAATAAATCTTCTAATAAATTTATATTTAATATATGGTGAGTTAAAGAAAAATTTAAAAAACTACCCTCTACTAGTTTTGTGTTAGAGTTTGTTTCAACATTTCTTCTCCATATTTGGCACAAAGAAGTTCTACTAGCAAATAAAGACAGTTTGTCAGGAGAAGTATCTATAAAGTTTGTTATAAAAAAATATAGATTTTTGCTTTCTTCATCTGCAAAAATACCAATAATTTTAGCTTCACAATTGTCAGTTAGCCCAAAATCAGTTAATTTTATATTACCTAAAGAAGTGTTAACAGCCCCTACGTCAGACCCGTCAGACTGACTAATTTCAACATTTAAAGCGTCTCTATATTCTCCATTAGGAATTAATCTTTCATCTAGATCTTTGTTCATTCTAGACTTTATAAAAGTATTTTTAGTTTGAGCCATATCTAGTGTTTAATCCATTTAGATTTACCTCTCATTACTTGAGTAAATTCTTCAAGTTTAATATTACTTAATCTTATTTTAGCGTTCCTAAGTTTAGCTGATCTTTCTCTTTTGTATCTTTGAACTATATATTCCGGAAAGTTAGCTCTTGTAGATACTATAGAATGCATTATATGTGAATATAAGGCATCTTCTGCCATTTTAGGTATCTTAGTATCCATATCGTAAGCTAAGCCATCAGATATGTATTCTAATATAATTAATTTATTTACAAGTCCACTTGAAAAACTAAACTTACCTTCTCTTTCATTTATAGTAAACCAACCATTCTTTTGAGAAACTTCAGGTTCTAAACCATATCTTTGGCCGTAAGCCATTTTCCACCATTGCCAGTCGTAAACATCAGCGCTATTAAATTCTTGAGTTGTTAACTGTCCTGTTATATCTAAATTGTTGTTATTAGCCCATCTAGTATCTGTTAAAGCTTGAGCAGACTCATTATTTTCTCCAAAGCTATTTTGAGTTGGCTGTCCAGTTGCATCTTGTAGTAAAGGCTGTGTTGGATTGCTAGTTAATCTAGTTGGGTATATTATATGTTTAACTCCTGTAGCGTCAACCCATGATAATTGAACATAGTTAACATAGTCTTGAGGAATTGCTAAAGAAAGGCTTGGTGGTATAGTTAACTCTTGAGAATTAACAGACTTTAAAGTGTCATAACTAAACTCTTGTAAACCTCTTTTAGCATGGAATATAACATCAGATCTTTTGCATCTAGGTATTAACTTGTCTATACCAACATAAGCAACCATAAAATTATTAACTATATCGGTTAAGCTGTTATAAGAATAACTACCATAATTATCCCATATACTAGGTATATTTAATTGAACTACTATATTGGCATTAGTGGCTGGAGCAGCAGCAAAACGTATTAAATTTTTACTTGGCAAAGTATAATTTGTGACTGGAACTCCATTAACTGTTATAGAAAAATTAGTATTTGTAGTTGTAGTAGTTGCTATTAAATCTGTGTTAAAATTACAAATAAAATCAACCGTGGTATTGTCACCAAGAAAAGCTTGTTGTCCTGCATAATACTGTGCATTTGTTTCAGTTATCAGTCCCATATTTTATTATCTTTTTGAATTTACCTCGTCTTGAGCTAGCTCTTGAGAAGCAGCTTGAATTATTTGTGGATCTCTTATTACAACACCTGCATATTTTAGTATTTCTAATATAGCTTCAGTTTGCATAGAGTCACTTATTTCAAAGTCAGTTGAACCATACGTGCTACTACCATTGAAATCACTAGCAGCTAATGTACATATAGCGTTTGCTCCAACACCACCTGAAAAAGTAGCTGCATCAAAAGTTATTGTATCACCTACGCTATAACCTGTTCCTGGATCTGAAACAAATAAAGTAGTAATACCACTTGTTAAAGTTACTGCCATTTTTACTTTTAAACCTGTCCCGCCTCCAGTTGAAACTACTGTAACTCCTGTAGAAGCGTTGTCATACTCTGCTAAAGCCAATGTAGGCGCAGCAACATCCAAATTAGGACTAATAGAACTTAATAAACTACCTCCGTTGTTCAATGAGTCCGCTGCAAAAACTGTAGGATCATATATAAATTGGCCTAAACCACCTACGTAATATCCCCATCTAACTAGAGCTGGTTTTCTAATATAATTAAAAGTAACATCAGAACTAGCGTAAGGTGATGAATCTGGGAAAACTGTTAGTTTATCTTGTTGATACTTAGCAACAGGAAAATTATTAGTAGGTTGTGTTAAAGGAGATAGTTTTATTTGATTGTAATCTCTATTACTTAATATCTCTATAGGAGGAGAATTAACTCCTTTATTCCAAGAGGCTGAACCAAACCTATGTAGATCACTAGGTTGATTATATACATTATCTGTTTGAGCACCACCAGCTGGAATAGTTATTGAAGGTCCAGTCTTTTCAAAAACTTGGAACTCTTCTCTTATATGATCCATTCTTGATGCGAATTCAACATCTGTTTTTGGCATACGTATATATTGGTTGTAATCTTCAAAAAACTTTTCAAAGATTTGTAACTGAACTTGATTAGCTATATTATTAAACTCAAAAGGTGTTAGATAACCTCTTTGTTCTTTATTAAGTATAGTTAATACAGTGGTATATACCGTGTTTACGTTTATTGCCATTTTAATATTTTTAAAAAAAAAGGGTGGCGATAAAACCACCCTTACTTATAATCACTTGTTATTTCAGTTTTTTATCTATAGATTTATAGACTTCAACTCCTTCATCTGTTTTAAACCACGAAGCCATTGCTGAATAAGGGTTTTCATCAAATGGTACTGTCATTAGCTTACGCCCATTAGCAGCCCATTTAAATGTTTTTTGATCAGCATCTAATTTTACTATTTTAGCTTCAACCGCTCTGATTGCAAAGTTCCTTAACTCTACATTTTCATCTTCAGCTAAATTCATGAGTAATGCTGGATTTTGCTTTGCAAATAATAGCAAATCTCTTTTTAGTTCTTTAGAGCTCATTGAAGTTACAGAAGAGCCTTTTTCAACTCTTAATATAGCTTCTGCTTTATCTACATCCATTTCGTAAGCCATATTTAAAGCTGCTATTTCAAGTTCTAAATTGTCAAACTGATCTTCAGCTTCTACAACTTGATCATACTCTTTAAATATAAGATTAAAATGAGGATGTTTTTGTAAAAACTCTTGTAAATTTCTTTTTTCTTTAGGTACAGTTAAATGCCCTTTTTCAAAAACTATATGCTTTAAAGTTACAGATCCTTTCTGTTCATCAACAAAAATTGATTGATGATTAGAAGCATATCTCAACTCTCTTTCATAACCTAGTTCTTTATCAAACCAAACTAGAGGATATCTAGCAGAGTGTCTACTTGGTAAAGTGTATGTTAAAGGTTCACCTTTTATTAGATAGTAATTTCTATCTTTATATTCCCAAGTATTTTTTTTAACTTCGGAAGTTTTATTTTCTTTTGTTTCCATAATATAATATAATATAATAATTAAAAAAGATCCTGCCGAAACAGGACCTTGTATTTTAGTTTAAGATAAAACTACAGAGATGCATTCAGCATCACTTGTAAATTTAACTTCTGGCTGTGCGTTTTCAGCACTAGCCGCTTTGATAATGGCAGCAGCAACGTCAGCTTGTAAAGCAGCTTTAGTTGTTGCAGGCACATCGTCCACAGTTATTGTATACTTAGTCACTTTTCCAGCAGCACTAGAAGAAGTAGCTTGATTGTACTCTAATACTTGTACATCACACGCGGTGGCACTAACACCACTCACACATGCTACATTATCTATAGGGATTAAAGCATACTCATTAGTTGAAGACCCTTCAATCGCAACAAGCATAGCAGCTGTTATTTCAAACACTATATCAGCACTAAAACTAGTTACTCCAGCTGAAGCAGCTTTTGAAGCTAATGTAATAGTATCACCTACTTTGTATCCTTCGCCTATATTTGAAGTAGCGGTTATTGTAAGTGCAAATGTACCAGCAGCAAGTACTATACCGAATGCTGCACCAGATCCATTTCCACTAGTCGTTGTAGCTCCAGAAGCAACTGAAGTTCCAGCAACTTTAGTTCCGCCGCCTGTATATCCACTGTTTAAAGTTCCAACAGAAATAGCTGACCCAAGAAAACTTCTAGCAGGATTAACCGCTAAAGGTACTTTTATAAAATTACTCATAATTTATAATTTAAACAGTTGAAGAGTAAGGTTCTTCAGCTTTAATTTCAATTCCCGCAACTTGGAAATCCGTAATAGTAGAAGCTGTAGCGCTTCTAGCACCAATCAATTCAAACTCAGGTGTTGAGCTTGGGTTTTGATTAGCACTTTTAATCAAGTCTTTAAGATTCTCTATATCTTGATCAGTAACGGATTCAGATCCACCGTCAGTATAATCTATAGATGCTCTTAAATACAAAGGAGCAGTGTCATTAGCAACGGCTAACTTAGCATAGTGAACGTGTATTACGTCCGCTGGTGAACCGGCCTTACTTACTGCATAAACATTTTCAGCATTAAGGCATGTAAACCTTGGTACTAAATTGCTTGATACACCCGAAGAAATTATCGGGAGTTTAATCATATTTGGCATAATTTTTATTATTTAAAGATTAATAAAGTGAAGAGCCGAAGCTCTCCACATTATATAATTATTAAGCTCCTTTAAACAATACAAAATTGTTTGCAGCTTGTGTTACTAAACATCTTTCAGATAAGAAACTTACAGTCATCGCATCTAAAGTGTCAGTGTAAGCACCGCCTACTGAACCAGTGATCCAAGACTTCATTCTTCGATCTTCAGTTTCAGAAGCTCTATATCTTACGTGCAAGAATGGACGTCTAATATTAGATCCTAACATTTGATCGTATACTGTAGTTGTTCCAGCAGGAACCATTACACCATCAATCTCTTTAGATAATCCTCTAGTAGTAGCATCGTTTAAGTATTTCCAGTCAGTCTTGTAGAAGTCATAAGAACCTCTTCTAAAACCTGAAAATCCAAAGTTTAATGCCATGTCACCATCATTGTCAAAAAGACCATAAGAAGCAGCTTGAGTAGAAGCAAATCCACCATTAACAGCAGCAATCATATCATCAAAATCAAGAGCAGTAGCTCTAGATAAGAATAACATATTTTCTTCAATAGCACCTTGCTTGTCTAAGTTTTTAAGGATTTCATCAAAATCACCTAAAGCACCAGAACCAGGAGCAGCAGCTCCAGCAAAACCAGAATATACATTACCTCTTGCTTCGATAGCAGCAA
>Ga0209535_1002845_pt1 | contig 11238 bp, 9 predicted proteins | sample LinPmetageLP28_FD_184041 | JGI IMG/M metagenome (GOLD analysis project Ga0209535, IMG submission 184041) | Marine viral communities from the Pacific Ocean - LP-28 (SPAdes) (version 2) | ecosystem: Environmental > Aquatic > Marine > Oceanic | place: Pacific Ocean | collected 2009-08-22
ACAGGAGATATAACAGGTGTTACAGCTGGCACTCTTTTAGACGGAGGTGGAACGAGTGGTAGTGTTACTCTTAATGTTGACTTAAGTGAGTTGAGTACATCTACTACTAATGGTGATGGTGACTTTTTTGTAGTAGTTGATAGTAGTAATGCTCAGAGAAAACTTACTAAAGGATGTATAGCTATTAGTGAATTTAGTAATAATGCTGGTTATACTACTTGTACTGGTGATATAACAAATGTTAGTGCTGGTTCTCTTTTAGATGGTGGGGGATCAAGTGGTAGTGTTACACTTAATGTTGATCTATCAGAATTAACTGATATGACCCAATCATGGGCTACGGGTTCAGATGAATTTGTTGTACTAGATAGTGGTTCTCAGAAAAGAAAATTATCTTGCGAGATCTTTGGTAGTAATGCATTTAATTCAACAACAATACCTACTAATAATAACCAACTTACCAATGGTAATGGTTATACCACATGTACTGGTACAACTACAAATAGTAACACACAAACGTTTACTAATAAGAGTGGTTGCATAAGTCAGTGGACTAACAATTGTAGTTACATAAAAGCGTGTGATAGCATAACAGGTAATGCAGCAACAGCTACAAATTCAACTTGCGCAGGTGGGTTAGCTGTACATACAGGTAGAAACAACGAAGCAAACAAAGTTGTAAGATCAAATAGTGTTGGCTATGTAGATTTTGGCTGGATAAACACAACTTCTGGTGATAATGGAAACGGAGCTATAAGTAGAATATACGCCTCGTCAGACTCTTATATTCGATACTACACTCCTGCTTGTTTCGGAGCGCAGATTGGCTCACATATTAATTATAACTGCTTGACCAGTAAGCCTACTATACCTACTAATAACAATCAGTTAACTAATGGTAATGGTTATACAACTTGTACAGGAACTACTACTCCTTCCAACTCGCAGACCTTTACGAACAAAGGCGGTTGCATAAGTCAGTGGACTAACAACAGCGGGTATACAACTTGCACGGGTACAGGTGTCGGTAATATAACATGTATTTCAACTGCATCTGGCCTAGATGGCGCTGGAAGTAGTGGTACAGTTACAATAAGCTTAGACCTATCAGAGCTTACTGATATGACAGCTTCTGTTGCTCCTGGATCAGATGAGCTTATTCTACTTGATAGTGGTGCAGAGAGAAGAAAGCTTTTCTGCGAAATATTTGGTAGTAATGCTTATAATAGTACTACTATTCCTACTAATAATAATCAGTTAACTAACGGTAATGGTTATACAACATGTACAGGAACAACTACAAATAGTAACACACAGACGTTTACTAATAAGAGTGGTTGCATAAGTCAGTGGACTAACAACAGCGGGTATACAACCTGTACCGGTGATATTACTAATGTTAGTGTTGGAACTGGTTTAGATGGTGGAGGAGCTAGTGGTAGTGTTACTATTTGTTTAGACCTAACCGAAGTTACAATGGGCACCGGGTTAGATTCATCTACAACTGGGTTGTCATTAGATTTATCAGAGTTTACTGATATGACTGGTAGTATTTGTACATCACAAGATGAGATAATTCTTCTTGATAACGGTGCAGAAAGAAGAAAGATGTTCTGTGAGATCTTTGGTAGTAATGCTTATAATAGTACTACTATTCCTACTAATAATAACCAACTTACCAATGGTAATGGTTATACAACATGTACAGGAACAACTACAAATAGTAACTCTCAAACGTTTACTAACAAAGGTGGTTGCATAAGTCAGTGGACTAACAACAGCGGGTATACTACTTGTACTGGTACAACTACAAATAGTAACACACAGACGTTTACTAATAAGAGTGGTTGCATATCACAATGGACTAACAACAGTGGTTATACGACTTGTACTGGTGATATAACAGGTGTTACAGCTGGTACTTTACTTGACGGAGGAGGTAGCTCAGGCAGCGTAACTCTTAATGTAGATTTAAGTGAGTTAACAGACATGACAGCTGGTTGGAGTAATACAGCTGATGAATTTGTTGTACTAGATAGTGGCTCTCAAAGAAGAAAATTATCTTGCGAGATATTTGGTAGTAATGCATTTAACTCAACTACTATTCCTACTAATAATAACCAACTTACCAATGGTAATGGCTATACAACATGCACAGGAACAACCACAAATAGTAACTCGCAAACGTTTACAAACAAAGGCGGTAATATATCTCAATGGACAAACAATAGTGGATATACTACTTGTACTGGTGATATAACAGGTGTTACTGCAGGCGACGGTATATCTGGAGGAGGAACTTCTGGTGGTGTATCAGTTGCGGTTGATAGTACGGTTATAAGAACAACAGGAAATCAATCGTTAGGTGGTACAAAGACCTTCACTAGTGGAGCCCTCTTTAGCGATAGTGTTTGTGCTGAATTTGGAAACAGCTCAGATTTAGTTTTATATCATAATGGTACTTCATCGTTTATAGATAATGATAAGAACCACCTTTGCATTAGAAATAATGTTGATGGTGATGACGGTGGTAACATCTATATAATGCCACATGATAATGAAACTGGAATTGTTATTCATGATGATAGTGCTGTTTGTCTTTATAGTGATAACGCTGTAAAGTTATGTACACAAAGTTACGGAGCAAAGACTCAAGGAACACATTGCTCGTCATATGATATGAAAGCACCTATTGGTTGCTTCTGTACTATGGGTGTAGGAGGACAGAGTAGATCAAGTACTTACGGTATTATAGTTGGTAACTGCGGAAGTTGCTGTGGAGGTGGTTCAGCAAAATTCTGCGGTGCCGTTCAGGTATGTGGTTCGTTCTCTAAATCCTCTGGTTGTTTTGATATTGTTCACCCATTACCTTCATTATCTGCAACTAAGCGATTGTCACATTCATTCGTAGAATCACCACAAGCAGATAACATATATAGTGGTGTTGTTGACTTAACTGCAGGTAAGGCTACAGTTAACATAGATGAAATACATGGTATGACGAGTGGTACTTTAACTGCTCTCAATAGATGCTTTAGAACGTTTACTACTAATGAAACAAACTGGGATCCTGTCAGAGGTTCAGTAACAGGTAATACATTAACTGTAGAAAGCTGTGTAGCAGATTCTACGGCAACAGTTTCATGGATGGTATTAGGAGAAAGACATGATCCACATATGAGGGAAATTCCAACCACTGACAATGAAGGAAGAGCCAGAGTTGAATATACTCCTCCAGCAGATATATATAGCGACGGTGATTGGGAAGAGTTGTAGTATATAAATTATGGCGTTGTTAGCAGATAAAAGAATATTGTTTATTCACATACCTAAAACAGCTGGTACATATTTAAGAAAAAATTTAAAGGAGAGTTTTGAAACAGAATGGGATCGAGAAACTGAACCTAAACACGTGCCTCTAGTTGACTTATACAAAAGATGTAAGGATGAAGATATTGATACAAGTAAATTGTATACTATTTCATTAGTAAGAAATCCGTGGTCAAAGCTATATTCAACATGGAAATTTTTTGGTCAACTCCAGTATAAAGAATATTTTTCTGGTGATATAGATATCGATAAAGATTTTAATAAATGGATAAAATGGTCCTATTCGGATGATTATGACCGTAATAGAATACGTAAGGGATTAAATCTTTGGCGTTATGTATTTAATAACCAACTAAATTGGTTTAAGTCTGCTGATAATGAAGATTATAAAGTAGATAGAATACTTAAAATGGAAGAGTTAGATGATGAAATAGTACCACTAGCTCGCGAGCTAGGTATGAAAAGAGTATTTAAGGGTCGTGAGAACGCTCAGCGATATGATGCACCATATACCCAAGTTTATAATCAAGAATCTATTGATTTAGTCGCAAAATATTTTGCAGAAGATATATCAAAGTTTAGCTATCAGCTATAAACATAAAAAGAACATTCAAAGGTTACTAGCCCATGAATGCTCTTTGGAGAATGAGGGAGACGCTTAGTTTATATATTAAATATAACCTAACGTCAATAACCTAGCACGTTCAGGAGTCCATAGTCCATCGAACGATGTAATCTCTTTAATAACAGCGTTATCTGCTATAAGATTTGTATAATGTGTTTCGGTGGTTCCAGTCACTGTAACTCTTACTGCTTTTCCATTTGACTTTCTAATAATAGCAATATCTAAAGTACCAGCATCATGATCAGCTTTCGCTCTAAAATCTAAACGATTTATACCTAGAATAGTGCCGAGAGCAGTCGCCGATACGGTATCATTAGTATTTGCATTCGACCCGGTAAAGGTCGGCCACTGATTCCACACTACATAATAATCTGTATCAGTATCAGATGTGTCACCGGATATACCGATACCATAACCACTGCCATCAACATAATGCGATTCCCCTCGTTTCATTCCTTGACCGTCGCGAGCGCCGGAGATGCCAGATGCTAAATCAATATTTTCAAATCTTAATGCGTTACTCATACAATTATTTATGGACTTTTGTTAACTTATTACTAAATATACCCCCTTAAACTAAAAAAAAACAGCAGAGCTTTCGCTCTGCTGTTTAGTGATTTGTCTCTCGACTGCTGCTTCAACCAGCGACGTACAACTATTAGAAGTACACCGACGTTGAGCCAGGCGTAAACTTAGCGCCAAGTCCCTGAACAATAATGACATGGTAGTAGAGATCTGCTCCGAAGATGTTGTCAACAACACCATAACGAGTAAGCAATCCAACACGTGGAGCGAAGTCGTTAGGACCAATAGTTCTCTGTACCATGACAGGAATGTAAGGACAATAAATGATACCAGTATCGTAGAACTCTGGACCCTTGTAACCAAGGAGAGCATACTCAATAGAAGTACCAGAAGCAGTGTTATTATCATATTCTCTAGCGTTAGCCTGAGAGTAAATCTCACCATTCTGTACTTCAGTACGGGTATCACGGTAAACGCTGAATCTTCCTCCGAGTGAACCAACCTTAGCAATGCCAACAGGCTGTGTATTCACGTCACCCTGTACAGGTACCCACTGGAATTCAGGGAGCATCTCAAGAATGGCGCAAACACGAGGAGTAGCAACAACAAAGTTAGCTGCTCCACGTCTGTTACGTACTGCAATACGATTGGCTTCGATGATAAGACGTTGATAGAAGTCCCTATTACGCTCGACCATCCAACGACCATCTGCAGATGCAGGTGACCATACGGAGATACCTTTTCCAAATCCACTACCGAGAGCTGCTTGAATCATTCTCATGAGCATTTCACGGTCGATCTCAGCTTGAATCTCGTATGACATAGCATTCGTGATCTCAGCATCAATATCGATTCCGTTCATGTTCTTAAGGTCTTGCTCAAGTTCGACGGACCAGCGTGCGCCAAGGCGGCGTGTGCCGGCCTCAACAGCGGTCTTCTCGAACTTAACCTCAACCTGAGGAATGTTTCCAGTAATCTCAAAAGCGGAAAGGACTTGCGCAACACCTCTGTCCTGATTAGCAAAGCTCCAGTAATCACTATTACCACTTAAATCGTGGGAAGAGGTACCGGTAAACCTTGTATCAAGAAGTTGGTATCCTAGCTCATCTTGCGGAGTGGTTGCGTCATATCTGTTATGAGATATGCCGGATCCACCTCCACCAAGGGCAGAATTGCCATCAGTTCCATTACCGAGGTCCTGGGACTGATAAGCGTAGCGAAGAGCAAATGCAAGTCCAACAGGACCTGACATTGGCTGAACACCTACGATTTCATTGGTGATAAGCTCGGGGAACGTACGACGAATCATTGGAATAAGCACTTTAGGAAGACGGTTATCACCGGTAGCGTATCTATCACCAGAAGTATCGTTTCCAGTAGATGGATCGTATACGTTATGGTTAGTTACTCCACCACCAAGGGCTCCACCGTTACCGGCGGTATTGGCTTCCTCGATACACCACTTCTCTTGGTTCTCAAGAAGAATGGCGGTATTAAGGCGGGTGTGATCGTCTTCAATGGGTGCAACACTATCAGAAGAGTATTCAAGAACAGGTGCCCACTTCTCAAGAAGTGTATCTGCTCTATCTCTATCAATAAATGATTGTGGTTTATTCATTAGACGTTTCCTTTCATTTTACCTCATGGGATCTAGTCCCAAGTTACTCAGGTGACAAGCACCTCATCGTTCAGGGGGGAAATTATTTATGTGACCTTTTTAATTCCTGTAAATAGGGGTTAGTAGGGGTCTTTTTCTTCTCCTCCGAGATCTGTTGTACTGGGGCATCAGCTTTAACTTTACGCTGTTTATATGCTTCCTCTTTAAGTACTGAAAGTCTTTCATTTTCTTTCTTGTCGAATAACTTAGCTGTATATTCGAAATTTTCTTCAATAAACTTTGGTGACTTATCAGCTAAGATCTTAGAAAGATACTCTTTCTTCTTACCAGATAAACCAGTAGTTTTATTTTCAAGAAGTAATGAAGCAGTTTGTTTGTTGTAGGCTTCTTTAAGAAGTCCATTCTCCTTTTCAAGCTTTGTTACTTTATCAGCTAATCCATCAATTTGTGTCTTACCATCCAAGACAGCTTCTTTTACCGACTCACTCATTAATGTAGAATCAACAGCAAGTACCTTTCTTAAATTACCTAATACTTCTCTAGCAGTTCTATTCTTAGTAGCTTCTTCAATTGCTTCAGTAGGTACCGACTCTTCAATATATTCGTCAAGATAATCAGAAATACTCTCTACTAAAGTAGTTTTAAATTGATCAGCATTACCGTTAAGCTCTTTTTCATACCTTTTAACTACTTGAACAAGTTTATTAGCATTATTATGATCTACTGCTTCAACCACTCTATTTAATTTATCAGTATGATCTTTATCAATTGCACTTACTAACTCTTCAAGCTTCTCAGCATATAGCTCGTCTTGATTAGTCAGCGCAGCTTCTACTGATAATTGAATTTTTTCTTCAATGGCAGTTTCAATTTCCTTAACTGAATCTTCAGTTAGTACTTCTTCTGCCTGCTCGGGTAATGATTTATCGTTTTTCATATTTAAAAGAGTGGTTTGTCTGTAGCTTTATTGATTTTCTTTTCTAATTTGTCCTCAATTACGCTCTTTAAATATTTATGTGCTTGAGCATAATTTTTACTAGAAATCTCCTGGATAAACTTAGTAATTTTATTCTTAACATTAGCCATATTAGTATTTATTATAAAGATTTAATAAAGCTAAGAATTCTTGTGCGTAAAAACGAATCTACCTCTTTTTTTGGTAGTCTCTGTATAGATTTCTCGAAATTCTCATAAACTTCTTCAAATCTATTGTCTCCAGTTACAACCCATTGCTTGGATTCAAGTATACCATCTACAAAAGCACTTGGATATGACGGGTCAGCTACACAATCAATAGCTACTAATTTTAAATTTTTAACTGTGCTGTGATCAGAACCTTCTTCTAAAGTACCTAACGCTCGAGAAGACATACCTACTTTTACCCCATCGTTAATAAGAGCTCTAACTACTTGACCACATGGAGTTGAAAGTACTTTAGATTTACCGTAAAATACATTACCATCTTGCGTTAGTTCTGTAACCATATGACACGCTCTTTCAAGATCTACATCTGCTGTAGTAGGGTGATTAAGCTCGCCCATTGCTCTACCCGGTTGAACCATCTCTTTAATGTATCGGTCTGTCTCTCTCTTAAGTTCGTCTAAAGGATATAATCTATTGTTGCGATTTACACCTTCCGCCATCATATAAGGTCCTTTAATAAAAAGACTTGACTCAGCATTTCTATCTGCTTGTTCCTCAATGTATTCGAACTCATCGCTCACATCAGGTTTTTCTACAACTAAGTTAAGTTTCAACGCCATAATATTATTTATTCATCTTTTTAAAATAAGCTCTTTTTCTGTTAAAATAATAAATTGATACCCTCTTTTTTTACTATATTCACGAGCTGCCTTCCATTTAGCTTGGTTAGTTACAAATGTCTTTTGTTCATAAAGTAGGTGTTTGCGGTTACGATACTTAGTCTTCGGTGGTTTAGTTTCTCTGGAGTGTTTTATTTCAACAAGATACTTAGTTAATTTCTTACCCTCAAATATTTCTATATAATTATCTACATAGTATCTATGTCCTTTATTATCTAAAGGACTATAATACGGAACTATTACATTTTCACTTCCCCATTTAACTACATTTTTATTATCATCGCAAAATCTAAAGAACTTTAGTTCCAATCCTGAACGGTATATAGCCTTACTACCTATAAACTTATTAATATTTTTCGGTACGAATATACCTTGCCTCCACTTTTTCATTACCCTACAAAGAACATTGTTGGATCTGAATCACCTAGTCCAGGTGATGCTCCTTCCATAAGCTTCTGCTCAAGCTCAGTTTTTTTCTGCTGACCTTCTTGTAATAGATCGTAGTTAAGAGCACCGCCACCTAGTAAACTAACTGATCCGAACTTACCTCTAACTCTTCCTATAGTAATCATTGATAAAGCTAATGAGTATTCGTAAATCCATTGCTCCATTATAACACTTCTAATTGGCTTTTCAATATAACAAGATACAACTCCAAAAAATCTATCACTTCCAGGTTGAGGATACATTGTCATATATTGTGTCCTTGGATTAAATGACACGTCTCTTCTGATGGCTAACATCTTTTCTCTTGTATCTATCCATTCCTTTAAAGTATACCATGAAACTAGATCAAATCCATAATTACCCATAGCGTAGCTGAAATATGTTTGCTGTGCAAGAGTTTGCTCTAAAGTAAATAATGTATTAATACCTGTGGTAGAACCTTCTTCAAAATCAACTACATCAACTACTTTTCTATAATCCATTATATCATAATCAAAAACATTTTGATAGCTAACAGCATCAGACGCTACACCTTCTTGTGTTAATGTGTGTCTTTTTGTTTGTGTAAATAATCCAGTTAAAGTTTGACCAAAGCTGGTTACACTTCCAGGTGAACTTAAAGAGGTAATAGTAGTTACTAACGAGGTATCAAATAGTTCGAATTTTTTAATTCCATCACGTCCTCCTGATAAAGGAGTAAAGGTACCTGAAAGAGATCCTGATAATACAGCAGTGTTTCCTGTGTAAACAGGATATTTTGTTTCTAGAAAATTACCGGATAAGATAGAAGATGTGCTAACGTATACAGATTCAGGAGTAGATCCTATAAATTCAGGTCCAGGTCCTAAAGGATTAGTACTTGCTACTTTTTTAGCATTACTATCTAAATTAGTATTAGCCAACGTATAAAGTAAATCTAGTCTTATACCTTTATTCCTTTCATACATATTCGAGTCAAATATTAAAAACTCTCTAGTAAATCCCGCATACTTAGTAAAATATTCAACAGCTATTTGTATATTTTCTCTTAGTTGATCAGTATGAATTTCTAAACTAACTAAAGGATAACCTAATGACCTTTTAATTCTATCTCCTAATCTATCGTAAGTTTCGATTTTAGAATTAAGATTAGTAGATAAAAACGCTGAAAGAGGCTGAATAGTACATGCAAGTGCCATAAAATTATTTATTCAAGCATAAATAATAATATGCCAGAAGCGCCAACAACTAACGGAAGAAGTAATCAATATTTTAACAGAAACGAATGCAGATCTTTTAACATAAGAGTTTCGACATCTATGGTTCGTTTATCAGGTAGAGACTCAGGTGCGCCAGGAACAGCAACAGGTCACGGTCAAGAATGCTCAGAAGTTTATATAGTAAATAAATCTGGTGGAGCAATTACCCTTTTTGATAGATCAGATGCTTGGGGTGATGCCGAAGCCATAAACATAAGTAGAGGATTTTTACTTGATGATAATGATAGTATCACTCTTAGAGGTTTAACTAATGTTAATCAAGTATCTGCTAAAGGCGCAGGTGCCGGTACTATCTATTATAGAACCCAATTCTTTAGCTCAAATCCTATTAGGTAACTAAACCTCAGCTGCAGGTTCGTCAGTTTCAGGTGCTGCTTCCGTATCAACAGGAACGTCAGCACCTGTATCTGCGGGACCTCCTCCAAACTCAGGTATACCGCCTGCATCTCCGCCAGCTACTCCGCCGCCTTCACCACCTACCGCAGCTTCACCGCCAGCTAACTCACCAACAACAGCTTGCTCTTTCCAGCTAGGACCTGCCGCTTGAATTTGTGATAACTCCCATTGTAGTTCAGCATCTTTTCTAAGAAACTCTCTATTAGCAAGAATATCTTTATCTTTCCATCCAAGATATTTCTTTTGTGCGTAGGTAGCAGATACAAATTCAGAAGACGCTAAATTGTTAAAGTTACCAGCTTTTAGTTCAAGTCTTTGATTTTCTCTTAACTCGTAAAAATTAGTCGGTACGTTAAATTCAATCTCAATATTTTGTTCTGAGAGATCAAATTTCTTAAATATACCCATTAGAGTTAAATGAGTAATAAACCCTTTCTTTAGTCCAGCTGCAAATCTTTGCTGCTGTCTCATTACGAATCTAGCAAACTTAAGTTCTTCTCTTAATATAGTTGAACCATCTGCCGAAGCTTGATCGTTAGGATCTAGTCTAGTAGAAGGTACTTTAAGAGCTCTGTATAGCTTCTTAATAAAGTACATTAGATCTGAAAGCTCACCTAAATTTTGACCTCCAGCTAACTGACTTACTGAAGTACCTTCTGAACCTTGTCTTTTTGCAAACCAGAACGCATCCAACATTGATTGAGGGTTAAATTTCTTAACTACATTATCTTGATCGAGATCAAAAGTCTTCTTTGACCAATAATTTTGAATAAGTTTCTTTAAATAAGCTTCTGCCTTAGGTGGAGCCATATTACCTACATCGACGTTAAATACTAAACGTTCCGGGGCTCTTACCAATCTATAAATTACGATCGCGTCCTCAATTAAAGAAAGCTGTCTATATGGACGTCTAGCATTTTCTAAAAATGGTATGCAAAAGTTTTTCGTTTCGTTATAAACACCAGAATTAATATAAGTAATCTGGCTTTGATCCATAGGTATAAACTCTACCTTTTCAATTTTTTTAGGATTCTCAGGACTAAAAATTGGCTTTCTATAAATATACCCTTTAATAAGCATATTTTGTATATTATTATATACTGGATCTATAACTTCAGCTGGTAAATTTATTACCCCTAGAATACCATCTTCAACAAAACCTTCATGAATAATTTGCTCAAAGAATAATTCACCCTCAACTAAAAGCTGTCTAAA
>Ga0209535_1002846_pt1 | contig 11237 bp, 13 predicted proteins | sample LinPmetageLP28_FD_184041 | JGI IMG/M metagenome (GOLD analysis project Ga0209535, IMG submission 184041) | Marine viral communities from the Pacific Ocean - LP-28 (SPAdes) (version 2) | ecosystem: Environmental > Aquatic > Marine > Oceanic | place: Pacific Ocean | collected 2009-08-22
TGTAATGTTTCCAACTGTACCTGTTCCATCAACTTGAGTATGGTCTAATTTTTCCCAAACATTTGTTGCTCCTGCTATAACCCAATCTCCAACTGCCCAATTTGACAATCCATTTAATGAAGATGTTCCACCAACAGAAACTACAAAATAATGCCCTTGAGTTAAATAAGGAGAATTATCTATTGTATATTCTTGCCCTGAAACCATGATATCAGCACTTAAAGAAAGCACTGTTGAACTATCAACATTAGTTACAGTAGCTGTTGCACCTGATGCTTGATTAACCACTTGGTCGCCATCAACTGCACTTGTAAAACCACCACTAGAATCAACTAATTTATTTGCTGTTGTTCCTGTTGTGGTTCCTGATGCTGATTCACCTCCTCCACTAGCAAGAGTTGGATTATTATTTGTTGTAGCATTCCATGTTCCCATGAACCTTAGTCCACCTGCCAAAGTATTTAATTGACTTTGTGTTTTTCCAAACGCCTGTAAAATAGAATCATTAGCTGTGATATTAGTAGCTGTTGGAGATGCTAATCCTGTTAATACTTTTCCTGTAACTGAATCATTATCCAATGTGACAGCACCAGAAACATTTGCACTCCCATTGAAACTAGAGATGGTCCCTGAAGCTTCTCCAGTCAGAGAGATGTCCCTAGCATTTTGAAGTATTGTTGCTGATGCTGAATTGACATTAATTGAACTTGGTAAACTTAAAGTAACAGATTGATTTGATACTGTTGAAACCACTTGACTAGCAGTTCCTAAAATACTCAAACTCTGTGTATTTAAATTTACATCTCCACTTGTTGTGCCATCTGTTATATCTAAATCACTAGCATTATCTAAACCTTTTACATAAGCAGTTGTCGCTACTTTTGTAGAATTATCTGATGATGCCTGTGTTGTTGCTGTAACTCCATTTGCTAAAACTGATGTAGCTGTTACATTTCCTGTTAAATCTCCAGACACATTTCCTGTAACATTACCTGTGAGGTTACCTACAACATTCCCCTGTAAATTTCTATGAACTGTACTTGGTAAACTTATATTTAAAGTTTCATTTGATGCACTTGTAGTGACTTGATTTGTTGTTCCTGTGATAGCAAATGTTTGAGTATTTAAAGTAACATCTCCTGTTCCACTATCTCCACTAAAATCAAGGTCAGAAGCAGCATCTAAAGTATCTACATAAGCAGTAGTTGCAACCTTTGTTGAATTATCTCCTGCTGATTGTGTTGTTGCTGTTGTTGCTGTATTTATTGTTCCATTTAAATCTCCACTAAAAGTAGTCGCTGTAACTATTCCTGTTAATACAGGGTTACTAGGTATTCCAATCTGTAAAGTGTTTCCACCTGCTGATGTTACTGATGTTTCAATCTCATTAGCTGTTCCTAAAATAATAAATGCTTGACTATTTAAATCAACATCCCCTAAGACTGTTGAATCATCCCCCCTAAAATCTAAGTCCTCTGCTGTAATTTGTCCTGCTACATAATCAATAATTGCTTTTGATGTTGGAATTGATGTATCATTATTGTTGTTCCCTATACCATCTGCAGCATCAACAAATTTTGAAATAATTATATTTTCTGCTGTATCTTTTAAAGAACCAAATTCTAAAATAGCAGTTACTTTAAAATCTCCTGCATTATTTAAATATAAACCTGTTACATTTCCATCTCCATCACTTAGTTGTTTAAGAGTTGCAGAAATTGCAGTATTATCTAGTGTCTTTATAAGACCATGATAAGTATCTGATATTCTTGTATTATTTAGTGTTGCCATTTTTTAATTTTTTTGTTTCTTCTATTTTTTTTAAAAATAATTTTAATTTTTTTAAGTTTTTTTCTTTTGGTTTTGCATTCCAAGTACTTCCTTTATAACTCATAATACCCATCCATTAAATGTTGCATCTTGTGATGGATATATATCATCATTACTATTTGAAACATATTTTGGAAATAAGGTTTGATTGAAAGCCATGTAATCAATAAATCTTCTAGAGTACCATTCAGCATTTGTCCTAGCTTTTTCAACTAAAAAATCAACTTCATTTTTACTGACTGTCTCGCTAGTTTCTGATTGATGTTTATATACACCACCATTACGAATCTGATAAGCAGCAAAAGGTATGTATTCCACTTGTGCAAACCATATCAGCATAGGTTGTATGTACTCTGTTAACAGGGTTTTATATTTTGCATTAGCATTATTATCAATGTCTGGCATTTTACCAATTAATTCATTGTATAATTCTGTACCCATGTAATTTTGAATATGTATAGTCTGTGCCAAAGAAACAAATTGAATAAATTTATTTGTATCCACATTGCCATCAAGTATGCTGTTTCTTACTAGGTCTGTTCTATTTATAAATAATTGCGTTGCCATTAGTATTTGTATTTTAATGAACCATGATTTAACAAATCAAATGTTGCTTTTAATGCTTCTTTGCTTCCCCATGGATTTCGTTTGAAAGATTTTGGTATTTCGCCAACTCTTCTATAATTTTTTAATTGCTCACTAATCTCAGCACCTTTTTTTCTTTTAAATAATACTTGCTTCCAAGCATGTCTGCAGAAACAACCTCCTTTGTATTTAAATAAATCGTATGTGCTTTTTCCTGCAGGACTAAACTGACCATTGACTCCTGCTCTACTAGCTTTGTCAATATCTTCTATTCTATAAACAATACCAGACCTTGATAATCGCATCATGTTTTCACAAAACTTTCTAGACTTGTATGTGCTTTTTCTTTTCATTTTCTTAGTCACAGGGTCATATTCTTTTTGTATGGATTTTGCATTTGATTTTTTATAATACTGATATCTTATTTTATAATTGATAGAATCTAAATTACTCCAAGCACTACCTTTTTTTTTGGAATCTATTTCATCTTTTAAACCTATTAATTTTTTTATCTTACTTAGTGTGGTTTCTTTGTTTACTAAACTAGCTGTAACCCATTCATCATCACTCACATTTTCTTCACTTACTTCTCTAGCATCAGCAATATCCCACTCATCATCCACTTCTTCTCCACTTAAATGTTCTAGTATTAAGTTTCCTTGTTCTTCTGATAATTTTGGTATTTCACTTTCGTTTTTAATAGGAATACAATTAGGAACTTTTTTTCCATTTTTGGTTTTCATTCCATATTGTTCGTATCCATCCCAACATGGTGCTTTAAGTTGTTCATGATTTATACATGGCATGTAATAAACATCGCCCTCAACTTCATGTTCGTGGTAACCCTCACAACCCATTTCCTTAGCTTTTTGTATAGCTTCTTCTTTTGTTGGGTAGGCTTGTTTACCATCTATTGTTTTAAGGTCTGTACTAAATTCATAACCTGTTTCTTCTTCAATATCTTCTTCATCTTGAACCTTAGAATCAACTTCTGTAAATTCTAATGGCTGTAAGGTCGTAAAGTATAGGTTTAAAGCGATATCATTGTACGCTAGTATATGGTCAAAGCATTCTATTAAAAGTTCTTGAAAGGGTCTAATAACAGTATTATCCATTAAGAGTGATGCTGTCTTTATTTCATCAGCATTGTTTCCTAATCCACTTTGGTCTTTTATACCTAGTAACATTGGACTCACTATTCTGTGTGCTACCATTATTTTTTTAGTGCTTTCTTCACTTAAAAATTGGTATTGTTGATGTGCATCACTTAATTGTACTGGGGTTATATCAGCAGCAGCTTCTTTATTGTCATTAAAAGCAAGAATAAACTTTCCTGCATTAGAACTTCCTGAGAATTTTTGTGCTATTCGTTGTTCTAATAATTGTCTTTCTTCCTGATTTGGAGTTCCATTATTAAAATTGATAAGCATGCTTGGTGCTAATCCATTAAGAATATTATTCAAATGATAGTTAGATATTTCTTCTTCTAACTCAGCGTATTGTAACCCCCCTTGATAATCAACAGGTGCATAGTAATAAAAACCTGCTTTGTATGGTTTTATATAATATATTTCTATCGCTTCTTTTGACATCCCAAATGCAGGTATTCTTTTTGGTATTTCATTTGGTTTTAAATGTGCCCAATCTTTGTAATAATAATAAGCAGGTATATCGCCATCTTCATTTGCTTTTTCTGCCCTTAATGTTTCTACAGGAATGTGTTCTAGTTTAGCTATTTTGCTTCTGTCTTTTGTGTATATAACTTGAACAGCACATTGACCCATTAATTTAAGGTCATAACATAATTTACGAACTACATCTTTTTTAAATAAAGAAATCATTTGAGCGTACTCATTTGGTTTTCTAGATGAATCTGTAGCGTTTAGTCCTTTACCAAAAATTTGTTGACTTATACCATTTATTGCTGCATTATTTGTTGGACTTCCATTGTACCTATCTATAAGGAACTGAAAGTAGTTATTATCTGCACCATACTCAACCCATTCTTTATTCTTAACTTCTATAATTTCTGGAGAGGTATAGGTGCTTAAATTGACAAAACTATATTCAGAAGAATGTCTTATAAATTGTCCTTTTTTATTTCTTTTTAAATTTTTTTTCATGATGTTACAATATACTCATTATTAAATGCATTTGTAGTTACAAACTGCCCTTTGTTAATGTCATAAAAATCGCCATTTTTTTGGTCAACTAATTGGTCTGTACAGAAAATTCTGTCTCTATAAAATACATTCTTAAAATTACTAGTATCATTCCATAACTCGTTAAAATTTTCCCATAAACTATAATTCGTATTCCAAAAAGCATAGTCAGAAAATAGTTCAATATCATAAAAATGATTTAAAACCAAAGTAGGATTGAAACTTTGCGACCATGTTAGATAATTACCTGATGTTTGTGCATTTAAAATTGGTATCTCTGTTGCCACATTAGTGGAATCATCAGTATATGCAAAAGTAAACTCAGCTACATACTCTCTTGGTATAACTTTTAGCGTTTGGGGTGTTGTTGTATTTAGTACAATCATACTAGTATAACGAATTTAAAACCTTTATTTGTAAAAATAAAAAAAGCACCCATTTAGAGTGCTTGTTTTAAGATTAATTAGAATGAGTTTCTAATTTGGAACGATTTGTGCAGATGCTCCAGTTACTACTCCTGCATCAACAAAATAAGGTGCAGTTTCTTCCATTCCCTCCATTGTTAATGTAAAACCTGATAGGTCTCCTGCTGCTGCTCCTGTAACTATTGTGCCACCAGTTACCTCCATGCCATTCTCTAGACCACAAAGGAATTGATTTCCATAATAGTCTTCAACGACTATCACAGGTCTAGCTACTGCTATTAATTGTAATTCATTTTTAGTTGCATTATCTAAATATGTTAATGTCATATTTAAAGTCTGCGTATAAAAAGTTGTTCCATTATCTCTAGAACTTGTTATTGTTGTTTCTAATGAAGAATTCCCTTTTAAATCAAATTCAAACCAACTCACACTTCCTGTGAAAGCATCAATTGTTTGGTCTGCATTAATAGTAGCTGCGACAGGAAAATCTGCCATATATACTGTCTTAATGCCCCCAAATGCTGATTTGCAAGGTACTTTTCTTCCTGTGGTTAATGCACATGCCATAATTTTATTTTTATTTTAAAAAAAAGGGTAAGTAAGTATAATCCCACTTACCCAAATCTTTGGTTAATTTAATTTTTAAGAATAGTAAACTAAGTCCTCAGAAATTCCATACTGAACTGCAGCACTAAATCTCATGACAAATCTTACATTCTGACTTCCATCTATATCTTGCATGTCTATTACCTTAACTTCGTTCATGTTGTTAAGTAATCCTGTTCCAAAATATAAGTTGCTTCTTTGAGCTGCGAACATATGATTGTTAGACATTCCTGGACAAACAAATATTTTCACTCCATTTACTGAAAGTGAACCATTGTTCCACCATTGTGTTCCCTGTGCGTTAACACCATTTGCTCCTAAACCATTTGCAGCAAACCCTCCAAGAGCTTGTACATAGAATTTAGCTACTGAACTTGGAATATATATAAATAAATCCTCTTTTCCATATAGTGCAGATGGCACAGCGTCAACAACTCTGCTTAATTCTTGTATAACATTTGCAGCAGTAATTCCACCACCACCAACTGCAGCCAAATCTTGACTTGCAGGAATGTTTCCATCAGCAGTCATTAATGTTTCAAATCCATCATATTCTCCTGCATTAGCAGCTACCCCTGTAAAGATAGTTTGCTCTGTTTTTTGGGCAACTTGATTTGCTACATGAGCAATCATAAAGTCGCTAAATTTTGGAGGAAGTTTTCTTCCCATTCCATATCCCATTGACTGTGCTTCCCAATCGTTAATAAAGTCTTTCTTACATAATTGAAGATTAACTTGTAATTCTTCTGGTTGTATAATTCTTTCTGTAAGAGTTACACTTGAGTTTGGATTAAAATCACAAGAAGCATCTGAAACTACTGCTCCTGTATCTAATCTCTTAATCACTTCTTTAAAAGCAATATTAGGTTTTACAGTTAGACCACCATCATCAATAGTTGATGCACTCAATAAAGCAGCAGCAATATATTCTCCTGCAAACTCCCCTGCATAGGTAGTTGTGATATTCGCTGCAGTTGCTAATTCAATTTTTCTATTATTCATTTTATTAATTTTTAGATTTTTATTTATTATGATTCTGATGCCCAGATTCCTTGACCACCTATAATGTACCATTCTGTTAATGATACTGCTCTAAGTGCAATCCAGTCTCCTTTTTTTGATGTGGCTTTTGTATTTATTACATCTTTTCCTGCTACACCTGAAGCATGAAATACTGCTGATGCTTGTGTCATTCCTCCTATAATTTTATTTGTGTTTTTTGGAGATACAACTAAGATATTGTTTCCATCTGCTCCTGTGTTTCTGAAAAATATTGTGCATCCAAGATTACCTGATGTAATTAATGGAATACCAATAGTTAGACCATCAACTGCGACATTGTGGTCATTACCTAAGTCAGCTTCAGAAATATCTCCTGTCGCTGTATAGTAACTTTGTGCAACTTGGTTGCGAACTTCATCATTTGATAAATAGTTAAATGTGCTCATTTTTTATTGTTTTTTTATTATTTATTTAGTTTACTTAAAACTCTGTCTAGAGTTGTTTGATATTTTCCTTGACCAAAGATTCTTTGCTTTACTTCTCCAAAAGTAGCTTCTGGACTATGTTTGATTGGTTCAGCAGCAGCAGATAATTCTTCTTTTTCAAATTCTTCTTTGATAGTTCTTGATTTAGGTTGTCTAGTAGTGTCGTTATCCATTTCTACTTCTTCCTCATCTTCCATTCTAGATTCTTTATCTCCTTTTAAATCTGCTATTGCATCTTCTAGGTTTTGGATTCTTTTTTCCATACCCTCCCAATCGCCAACATCAGCCATCTTTTTTTCTTCTTCTTCTTTTTCCTCTAAGTCCTCAGTCTCTTCTTTTTTATAATCATCATCTTTTTCTTCTCCTGCATCTTCTTTAGCAGGTACTCCATCAGATGGGTCTCGCATGTCAGCAATAATTCCTTCTTCTTCAACGACAAGTAACTTGCCATCTTCTAAGATATATTCTCCAACAGGCATAGCTACTTTTTCATCATCTGTTTTAATAAAGATTTCTTTACCTTTTTCAAATGAGTCAGCTTCTATTATGGTGCCATTTTCCAATTTCATTTCTTCAAGTTTTACCTCAAGATTTAAAAGTGTTTTAATTTTATTTACCATTTCTTGATTTTTCATAATATATAGTATAACGATTTAATTAATTAATTTTGTATTTTTAAGTTATTTTGGTAACTACACCAATGCCCTGATTCATGATATCTTGATTACAACACTCTCTAGAATAGGTTAATTTATTTTTACATAAACACGCTCTAGTAGAACTTCTTGGACTACTACGACTAGGTATAAAGTTTATAATTCTACGATTCATTATATTCTTTCAAATTTTGAAACTAAGTTTGCAAATGCCACTTGAAGTTTACCATTTGAATTAACTCCTTTTTCTATTTGTTTTAATTTTGTATTTAACTCCCCTGAATCAACACCTGCTGCTTTTAGCTGATTTTTTAACTTTTCAGCTTCAGAACCTGCTTTAAACAACCCTTTTTGAACAGCATCTGCCAAACTAATACCACCCTGAGTTTCTTTTGCTTCTTTAATAGCAAGTTTTCTTAATTCAACAAGTGCTCTTTCTTTTTTTTGTAAAAGTTTTTCAGCTCTTTGAGATTCTTTTAAAAAATAATCTAATTGAATTAATTTTAACTCTACTTTTTCTAAATTAGATAATTCAGTTTTTTCTTTAGGAAGTTTATTTAATATTTTTCCAAATTTTTCTGGTGTAATCATGATTGTAATATTTCTTTTATTTGATTGATTAATTTTTCATCTTTAGACAAACCTACTGAGTCCTTTGGAGTATCCATTTTATCTGCAAAATATCCTTCTATTGAAAAACCTTTTACTTTACCTGTCTTGACATACTCGTTCCAGACCTCATCATTGTTTACTTTAATAGAACCCATCCATGTGCCAACAGGAACATTGAATCCATATTTTTTTGATTTATCCATTTTAGTGTCCTCTACTATCCATGATTCTACTAAACTCAATCCACTTAAATTGTGTTTGTGTTCTAGCGTTGAATTATTTTGATTACCATTCTTTAAATATAATTGACTAGCTTTTTCTACTGTATCTTTACTAAAATAAATATAGTAATCATCTTGTTCATCTGAGTTTCTAAAGATTGGTTTATTAGGGATAAGTAATGGTCCCATTAATATTTTTTTCTCTTTGTTGACTTCTGCTAATTTTATTTCATCAGCTTTTAGTGCGACAAAGTCTGCTTCAATAGCAGGTGATTCTACGATAGAGATGGCTTCAATTCCTGTCATCTCTTGGTCCTCATCTAGGACTAGTTCTACTATTCTCATAATTGTATAACGATTTTTTAATTATTATTTGTATTTATAAAGTTGCCCCATCTATAATATTTCTATCTAAACTTTGAGCAGTTGTAACATCACTAGCTACTACGAATGTTTGTATTGGCTGTTGGTTTTGTTGTCCTATGGCATCAGCTAATTGATTAAAACCAGAACCCCCTACTGAACTCATGTCAGGTGGAGCAGAACCTGCTGCTGCTGTGGGTGCTGTTATTTCTCCCCCTACTGATGGTATTCCTCCACCAACTGAAGATGCTGCTGATTTTGCAGAACTTACTGCTGATTTAACTGCACCAATAATACCAACTGCTTGTGCTACATAACCTATAATTAAAGGTATGTTTGCAGGAAAAGGTAAAGCACTAGATGTTTTTGCTAATCCTGAAGCACTATCTGCTGTTGCTTCTGCTCCTTTTAACGATGCTTTTGTAACTGTCTGTTTAGCTGAAAACAAAGTTGACTTCATTTCCATAATCATTTCTTTAAGTGCTAGAGCTTGTTTTGCAACTAAAATAGCTTTACCAAGTTTACTTTCTGCACCTGCTATTGTAAGTAAGTCATTAAATGTTTTTTCTTTGTCTGCTCTTTTCTTTTCTTCTAAAGCAGTTTGTGCTTCTACTATTTCTGTTTGTCTGTCTAAATTTGTTTGGTCTGATTCTGACATAAATTCATCTAGAGCAATTTGTGCATCTACTTTGGCTTGTGTACCCTCTCCTGCTTCATCTAAAATTCTTTGTAATCTATTTTCTTGTAACACTTGTTCAGCAGCATCTATTTCTTGCATTTTTAATAATCTAGCTAAATCATCATCAATTTGTTCAGCGTTCATTCGCTTTTTTTCTATACTAAGATTTGCTTCGCTTTCTAGTTTACTATTTGTTAGTTCTATTTTTTCTTTGTCTAGTGCTAGGTCATTAGCTTTAAATTCTGATTCAAAACCTGCGATTGTTGCTTTTACAGCAGCTAGTTCATTCTCAGCTTCTATAAGTTGTTTTTTAAATTGAATGTTATCTTTGTCTTTTGCAAGTTGTGCATTAGCAGCATCAATAGATATTTGAGCATTAGCTAACATCAATTTTTGTTGTTTAGCTAGGTTATCTCTTAAATCATTATTTGCTTTTATTCTATCTGCTATACTGTTTCTTTCTTCATCTCTTATTTGTCTAAGTTTTTCATTTTCAAAATCAAATTGTTCTAGTAGTCCTTGGTTTTTAGCTGTTGCTAACTCAGCACTATTTGCTAAGTCAACATTTGCTTTTGCTGTTTTTAAAACTTGTTTAGTGTAATTGGTCACAGATTCTGCGACCTTATCAAAACTACCATCAACACCTGTATATACATCAGCTACTTCTTTACCTGCTGTTTTAATGCTTTCAAACGCTTCTCCAAACTCCCCTTTGACCAAATGACCTAACGCCTTACCAACTAACCCAAACACTTCTAAAAGCTGATTAAACCTATCAATGACGCCTTGTTGTATTTGTTGTGAAAACTCTGTTAAGGTTTTTTGAGGGTCTTTAAATAAAGCGTTCATGAAGTTTGTAACTGTCGCTGTATTTGATAATAGAAAATTAACAAAGTCAGTAAAGACAATAGAAACTGCTTCTGTGGCAGTTGAAAATAAATTTACTACATTTTGGTTTTCTTTTAAAACTTCTCCAAACGCTTTAAAAACTTTTACAGCTAAGGCTACAATACCTGCTCCACCAAATATAGCAAATGCTCCCTTAAGAATTTTACCTAATGTAAAGGATGATTTTTTAGCTTTTTTTGCACCCTCATCAATAGCCACCATGCCATCCTCAGCTTCTTTACCTGATTGACTTAAGTTTTTATTTAATTCAATAATGCTTTTATTTAAAGCGTCAATGCTTTTGTCAGCTTGTGATGTGTCTGTGTTTAGTTTTAAATCTATGCTTTCCATTTTACTTGTTGTTTAATTTGTTTCCACCCCTCTTTTATAGTTGTAGGTAGTTTGTGTTTACCTTGTGCAATTTTTATATTTTCAGTTTCTCCCTCAGCTATTTTTAATGCTGCTATAATTATTTTTAACATGTTTTTTATTTTATGGTTGATTACATGCGAGAGAAGTTATTCTTCCAGATGAATCTAATGTCATTGACATAGCTGTTCCAAACCCACAATGTTTCTCACTATTTGTATCACTCCCAATTTGTATATATGTTCCTGCACCTGCAGAGATTGTTAATTGTGTATCTAAAAACATAAAATTTCCTACTGATAAATTTGATGCATTTCCTATTGTAGATGTATAATAAAAATTTGTAGAGATTTG
>Ga0209535_1002847_pt1 | contig 11230 bp, 22 predicted proteins | sample LinPmetageLP28_FD_184041 | JGI IMG/M metagenome (GOLD analysis project Ga0209535, IMG submission 184041) | Marine viral communities from the Pacific Ocean - LP-28 (SPAdes) (version 2) | ecosystem: Environmental > Aquatic > Marine > Oceanic | place: Pacific Ocean | collected 2009-08-22
GCATAATCAAATTGTTATGAAAGGCACAGAAGAACAAACATATCAATGTATGTGCAAACTTATACCCAAGATAGATCCTAGTACAGTACAGGTGTATTAATGACGGATGAAAAAAAGAAATTAATTAATTTAGATTTAAGCAATAATTCTTTTGAGTTATCCTTGAGAATACTTGGTAATGAATTTGTAGCTATAAAAATAGGCTCCACTAACTTTAGTGGTAAATTAATAGCAGGAGGTATTCTGTTATTATTTTTTACCTTAGTTTTATTAGAGGGCTTTGGTTTGAACGAGATTTTAATACAATGAATGTAGACACTTTTTTAAGATGGAAAATCCTACCAAGACTGATGATGCTTGCTAGTACCGTAATGTCTTGGCGTTGTGCTGAGTGGTTCATGGGTTTAGATTCCCCAACTGCGGCACAATCAGCGTTTGTATCTGTTGTTATGGGTGTAATGACGGGTGTCTTTGGTATATGGATGGGTCACGAACATAAGGGAGATAATAATGTTAACAGCGTTAATAGGTCCAGTAAGTAATTTACTTGGCAAGTTTATAGAAGACAAAGATCAGAAGAATAAACTGGCACATGACTTGGCTACGATTGCACAGAAACATGCGCAGGAGCTGGCAAAGGGTCAGATAGAAGCCAACGTGGCTCAGGCAAAGCATCCAAGCCTTTTTGTAGCGGGAGCCCGCCCTGCTATCATGTGGATTTGTGCGCTGGGCCTTTTTACATCATTTTTTATTATGCCGCTTGCAGAATGGGCCACAAGTATATGGGCTCCTGATGTAATGTTGCCAGAATTGAATACAGGTGAACTTATGACTTTGACCCTTTCATTACTAGGATTGGGTGGAATGAGATCTTTTGAGAAGTCAAAAGGTGTAGCAAGGGAGAACATGAAGAAATGAAAAAGAAAATAAACAAAGTTATTAAAGGTTTAAAAAAAGCTAGTAAGTTACATGCTGCACAAGCAAAAACATTAAAAACTGTGCTCAAGAAAGGAAATAAAAAATGAGTTTGTATGCAAACATAAATGCCAAGAAAAAAAGAATAGCTGCAGGTAGTGGCGAGAAGATGAAAAAGAAAGGTGCAAAAGGAGCACCGACAGCTAAAAACTTTGCGCAAGCTAAGAAGACAGCTAAAAAACCAATGAAGAAAATGAAAGTATGATTAGAGTTAATTTAGAGTTATTTAAGTTTTTTAATAAGATTGGTAACTATTTTTACAAAAAACATGTAACAGGGTTGAGACATGCTCAAGGACGATAACATTTGTTACATACATAAAATAGCTTTTGTTAAACACGAAGTCGAAGAACCCATTCCTTTTGCAGGAATTGTAAAATTTGTTGAATATAGATGCCCAATGTGTCAAAGTACTCTTGAATGTATAAGAGAATATACGACAGAATAGAATAATATGAGGTTTTTATATAAATGAATGAGATTTATCTTGCACAAGCTGTATTTAGGCTTATAAAAGAAAGAAGAGAACTTACTCGAGAAACTTTAGAGTTTAATAACGTGAAAGATATGGAACATTACAAGGGTCTTATGGGTGAGTTAAAATCTTTAGATTATCTAGAGGGTGAAATAAAAAATCTTTTGGATAAGAGAGAACAAGAGGAAGATTAGATGGATTCATCCCCAACAGAACTTAACGGAACTTATGTAGATCCAAAAGAGAGGGTTTTAGACCCTAGTTTAATAGAACAAAGTTTAATAGAAAGAATGCCGCAGCCAACAGGTTGGAGAATACTTATTCTGCCGTACAGAGGTAAGGGTAAGACCGAGGGCGGTATTTTGCTACCAGACAAGATTGTAGAAGAAGGACAGGTTTCCACACAAGTGGGCTATGTATTGAAGGTAGGCTCATTAGCTTACAAGGATACAGAGAAGTTTCCAGCGGGCCCTTGGTGCGCGGAGAAGGATTGGGTAATGTTTGCCCGATATGCGGGATCTCGTTTTAAAATAGACGGCGGAGAGGTCAGAATTTTAAATGACGATGAGATTTTAGCAAAAATTATGGACCCTGAAGACGTTTTACATTATTAAGAGGTAGATATGAGTGGAAAAGAAGCACAAGCAGAACTAGACTTAGATTTAGGTGAAGAAGATGGTCCAGATGTGGAAGTTACTGTCGAGCAACCAGCTGAAAATGCTGATAATGCAGTTGAGACTGAAGCAGCAACGTCTGAAGATGAGTTTCAAAAAAGTGAGAATCAAACTCAAAAAAGAATTAATCGTCTTACCAAGAAAATGCGAGAAGCTGAGAAGAGTGCTGATGAAGCTACTAGGTTTGCACAACAAAAAGCCAAAGAAAATCAAGAACTAGCTCAAAGACTTAATCAAATGGATAATAGCTACGTTGATCAGTATAGTGGTCGCGTAGAATCTGAATTAGCGCAGACAGAAGCTGCTTTAAGAAGTGCTATGGAGATTGGTGACACTGAAGCGGCAGTAGCTGCGCAGAGAAAGATGACACAGCTAGCTGTAGACGCTGATAGAGCGGCTCAGGCTAAGTCGGCTAACGAGAGAAGACAAAAACAAGCTCAGGCACAGCCTGTAGCTCAACAAACACCTGCTCAAGCTCCTGCAAGACCTGATCCTAAAGCAGAAAGCTGGGCACAACGGAATGATTGGTTTGGCGATGATAGTGCCATGACCTATGCAGCATTTGGTATTCATAAAGAACTTGTCGAATCAGAAGGTATTGACCCGAAGAGCGATGAGTACTATGATACATTGGATAGACGTATGAAGGAAGAATTTCCTCATAAGTTTAAGGAGGATACTCAGAGCAAGCGACCCGCCCAGACGGTTGCCTCTGTTAATAGATCCTCTGGAACTGGGCGCAGTAGTGGGAATAAGGTTAGGTTAACCCAACGACAAGTAGCTATGGCTAAAAAACTTGGGGTAACTCTAGAACAATACGCAAAATACGTTAAGGAGTAAGATTATGGAAAAACAAGACGAAATGTTTGAAGGTTCTATTAAAAGAACTCCTCGCGCAACACAGACAAGGGAGAAGGCGGCAGCGCGTAAGCCGTGGGCTCCACCATCCATGCTGGATGCACCACCCGCACCAGATGGCTTTAAACATAGATGGATAAGAGCAGAAACTCGTGGTTTCAATGATACCAAGAATGTTTCCGCAAAAATAAGAGAAGGTTGGGAGCTCGTAAGAGCTGACGAATATCCAGATTTTGAAGCCCCAGTAGTAGATTCGGGTAAATATGAAGGTGTTTTCGGAGTAGGTGGGTTAGTTTTAGCTCGTATGCCTGTAGAAACTATTGCAGAAAGAACGTCTTACTTTAATGAGAGAAAGGCTGATCAGATGCAAGCAGTAGATTCAGATATGATGAGGGAAAACGCACATTCAACTATGACGATCAATCGACCAGATCGTCAATCTCGTGTAACCTTTGGCGGTCCTAAGAAATAATAGGATGGCCCCATTATTGGAGTAAAATAAATGGCAAATCAACTATCAGCTGGTTTTGGTCTTCGTCCGATAGGTAAGGTAGGTGGCAACCCAAGCACTATGGCCACAACACAGTATGAGATTGCAAACAATTACACAACAGCTATATACAATGGCGGGATAGTTTGTCCTGCTTCTACAGGAACTATCATTTGTTCAGATCAAGCGATAGCACCTTTAGGTGTATTAGCAGGCGTAGAGTTTGTAGACTCTGTTACTGGTAAAACTACTTTCAAAAACTATTGGCCTGGATCCAACGCAGTAAGTGTGGACACAGATTTTCCTGTGAAAGCATTCGTACATGACGATCCTATGCAACTTTATGTTGTAGTAGCAGACGGTACTAATACTAACAGAGCAACAGCTCTTGCAGATATTTTTATCAACTGTGACATGGCAAGTGTAAATAATGGTAGCACAGCTACTGGTAGATCTAGCGATATGTTAGATATCAGTACAGCTGCTACAACTAATACACTTGATGTGAGGATTGTGGGTCTTTACGAAGATGCAGCAAACGCAGATTATTCTGCTGCTGGGCATCAATACATCGTAAGGTTAAATGGTCACTTTAATAGCGGTACGACTATTGCAGTCGGTACTTACGCTACAACAGGCATATAGGAAGGGGTTAGAAAATGGCTATTTCAAGAGCACAACTAGCAAAAGAGCTAGAACCTGGACTTAACGCCCTGTTTGGTCTAGAGTACGATCGTTATGAGAACGAGCATTCTGAGATTTTTGATGAAGAATCTTCAGATAGAGCGTTTGAAGAAGAAGTGATGTTAGCAGGCTTTTCGACTGCACCGTCTAAGTCAGAGGGTGGCGCGATTAGTTTTGATGACGCACAAGAAACCTTCACTTCAAGATACACACATGAGACTATCGCATTAGCTTTCTCAATTACTGAAGAAGCTATTGAGGATAATCTTTATGATCGTCTTGCAGGTCGTTACACAAAAGCATTGGCAAGATCAATGGCACAGACAAAGCAGATTAAAGCTGCTGCTGTCTTAAACAATGCGTTTACTGCAGGAGCTTCTGCGGGTGGCGATGGTGTTGCTTTATTAAGTGCTTCTCATCCAACAATCAGTGGTACTCAAAGTAATATTTTGTCCACAGCGGCAGACTTAAATGAGACTTCGCTGGAACAAGCTTTGATTGACATTGCTGGTCTACAGGACGAGAGAGGCTTAAAGATTGCTGTAAGAGGCACTAAGTTGATAATTCCAAAAGAGTTACAATTTATTGCTGAAAGAGTGTTAAACAGTAATTTAAGAGTTGGAACTGCAGATAACGATGCAAATGCAATTAAGAACATGGGAATGTTACCGCAAGGTGCCGTTGTAAACCATTTCTTAACTGATACAGATGCATTCTTTATCAAGACAGATGCTCCAAACGGCTTAAAGTATTTTAACAGAGCCGCTATAAAGACTGCTATGGAAGGTGACTTTGACACTGGAAATATGCGCTTTAAGGCAAGAGAAAGATACAGCTTCGGTTTCTCTGACTGGAGATGTCTCTACGGAACACCTGGTGCGGCATAGCCTCCAAGCAATTTATTGCACCAGTTTTGAGGGCGGCACTTGCCGCCCTTCTTTTTTTGTGTATAATAAAAGAAACCTTGACAGTCGGATAAACTGACTGACATTTGCCACGACAAGGAGATTTACATGGCTAATACAACTTTTTCGGGTCCAGTCCGATCAGAAGGTGGTTTTACTACAATAAGTAAAAACGCTACAACTGGAGCAATCACTACACAATCAAGCATTAACTCAAGTGGATTTGCTTCATTAGATGCAAACACACTCTCTGTAGAAGCAGGAACAGGTATCACAACTGGTTCTGGAACTATATATAGAACTGCCGTTCAAAGAGTTGGTGGAATTATTACAACAAGAATTTTAATTGATCTAACAGGTTTAAGATCAACGGGCTCTGGTGACATCATTGGTGTCAATGGAACTGCATTGGTTTGTCATATTGGTCAAATAACTGCTGCACAAAACGGTACAATCTTAACAGGTAGTATGGAATGTTTTGAAGCACCAGCAGGTGGTGATCCAGACTTAAACGTACACTCTGCAACAGAAGGTACTGGTGTTGAAGATGGTGCTATTAGTGGATTAAGTGAAACATTATTGGTAAATGCAGGTGATGCAACATTAGGAAGCAAGGTTTACTTCACTGCCGTTCCAGCAGCCGATGAGTTCTTATATCTAACAACAGGTGCTGCAACAGATGCAGATTACACTGCTGGTAAATTATTTATAGAATTGATGGGCTACGCAGCTTAATTAATGGGGGTTTTATACCCCCGTCTTTTATAAGGAGATTAATATGGCAGGTTTATCAGATGTACAAGCATTAACGATAAGTGATGAAAATGCAGCCGATGCAGATAGATTAGTTACTGCAGCTAGACCTAATACAGCTGCAACAATGGCAAACACTACGTTTGTTGGAGGAGCCGCAAGGAACGTAACAGTAACTACAGCGGGTACAAGTGACAATGGTAAGACAAATACTATTGTTGGCACGGATGTTTTTGGAGATGCACAAACAGAAGTTATTACCTCAACAAGTAGTGCAGAAGCTGTTGCAGGGTCTAAGTTATTTTTGACTGTTACGTCCGTTACGAGTTCTGCGCAATTTGCGGGTAACATAACAGTTGGTTCAGGAACATTATGCGCTCAGGCTGTAAGAGGTTCTATGAGAATTAGAATAAAAGGTTTGTCTGTAGTCTCAGGAGGCACCGCAGGAGATGTTGAGTTTTTCAATGGCACCCCTGAAAGCGGTACAGTTTTGTTTAAGTCAAGAACTATTGGTACAGCGAATACAACAGTAGATAGAACAATACCGTCTGAAGGCGTTCTTTTTAATAACGGTGGTTCTGTGAAGTATACGGTAGATGTTGCAGATAATATAACGGTTTTCTTTGCGTAAGAGGTAGCATTGTCTTCTAAGGGTACGATGAAAGGTCACACTATCAGTGGTGGTCATAAGCGTAAGACCAAAGATGGTGCGGGTATGACTAAGAAAGGCGTTGCCAAATACCGAAGAGATAACCCTGGAAGTAAATTGAAGACCGCTGTAACAGGCAAAGTTAAAAAAGGAAGTGCAGCTGCTAAGAGGCGAAAGTCATATTGTGCCAGAAGTGCTGGTCAAATGAAAAAGTTTCCAAAAGCCGCTAAAGATCCAAATAGTCGTTTACGACAAGCTAGAAGAAGGTGGAAGTGCTAATGCCTAGAGGCAGACCTAAAAAAGAAAAGCTCACAGTGGAAGAAGTCATGCATGAGCTGGCCAAACACGAAGCTGAATGTACTCTTCGATACAAGAGAATAGAGGAAATACTTGGGGATCAAAAAAATCAGTTGAAAGGACTTGATATTCGTATGTGGGGATTAGCAGTTTTAATTATAGGAGCTGCAGCAGTGCAGAAATTATTATGATGACAAGTAAAGTAAAAACAGGACCTAAACCATCTAAGTTAAACGTAACTTATTTTAAGAATGGTGGAGCTGCTTCTAAAAAATCAAAAGGCAGTAAGATATGTCCCGCTGGTAAAGCGTGGGCTAAAAGAACTTTTGATACATACCCTAGTGCTTATGCAAATATGGCTGCTTCAAAATATTGTAAAGATCCTAACTATGCAAAGGGCGCAAAAGGTAAAAAGTAATGGGTGCACTTAAAGATTGGGTAAAACAAGACTGGGTTCGCATAGGAACTGATGGGAAAATCAAGGGAAAATGTGGGACATCTAAGGATAAGAAGAACCCTGACAGATGTTTACCACGATCAAAGGCAAACAGTTTATCTCAATCTGAAAGGGCTTCTACCGCTAGAAAGAAAAAGAAGGAAGGGTCAAAAGGCAAGACCGTTGTAGGAAATACGCCAGCTGCCAAGGTAAAAAAAATGAAATTCGGTGGTGTTGTTGCGAAAGGTTGTGGAGCGGTTATGTCAGATAGGCGAAAAAAGACAAAGGGTTCTGTAACCCGATTAACATAAGGATTTAATATGACAACATCTAATTCTACTAACTTCGAGATCGATGCAGCTGAATACATAGAAGAAGCGTATGAAAGATGTGGTTTAGAAGTAAGAACAGGTTATGATTTAACCACAGCTAGACGATCTTTAAATTTAATGTTTACAGAATGGGCTAACAGGGGCTTAAATCAATGGACTATTACACAAAGAACACAAGCGATTACGTCTGGAGACCGTGAATACAGCTTAGGAACGGATGTCATTGACATACTTAATCTTGTTGTAAGGCGTTCTGGCACGGACTTTTCCATGACAAGGGTTAGTCGATCAGACGATTTAGCTATTCCAAACAAAGCCACTACGGGCCGACCTACACAATTTTTTCTTGATAGACAAATTACACCTAACTTAAAAGTATGGCCAACACCTGAGAATAGTACGGATGTTATTCACTATGATGCTTTGACACGGATAGAAGATGTTGATTCTCAAGTTAATACTATGGATGTCCCGTTTAGATTTTATCCTTGTTTGTCGGCAGGATTAGCCTATTACCTTTCACTAAAGAAAGCTCCACAAAGAACTCAGATGCTAAAAGCCATATATGAAGAAGAGTTTGAGAGAGCTATGGGAGAAGATAGGGACAGGTCTAGTTTTACTGTAAGCCCCCAATACGCGTATTTAAGGTCTAACTGATGCCTAGATTTGCCACAGGTAAAAACGCCTACGGCATATCTGATAGATCAGGTATGAAATACAGGCATCGTGATTTAAAGAAAGAATGGAATGGCTCTCTAGTTGGTCCTGATGAGTTTGAGGCTAAACACCCTCAGCTAGGACCCTTTAGAACCGTTGCAGATCCAGAAGCTATTAAAGATGCGCGCCCTAGTCGAACAGAAAACCCTGTAGAGGTTCTTTTAGTCTTAAACCCATTTACATCAAGCACGTCAGGATCAGGCGTTATAACTGTCAGAGAGTTTGGACATGGTAGGTCTAGTAGCGATACGGTAAGGTTTAGAAGCCTGTATGGTTTTGATGGTTTTACCAAGGCAGTTTTGGAGCAGTCTGCGGGTTACAGCATAACGGTTGTCACCACGGACACATATACATTTACAGCTAACGGAGAAACCGCTACAATAGGAGGTATTGTAGGAGGCGGTAGTCGAGCTACAGCAGGACCAACAACGGTGAGTGCATGATATGAGTTTTACTTTAGCAACATTAAAATCAGCTATACAAGATTATGCAGATAATGCTGAAACGTCTTTTGTCACCAACTTACCTAATTTTATTAAAGCATCTGAAGAAAAGATTTTTAAAAGCATTGATTTAGATATATTCAGAAAAAACGTAACGAGTGCTTTGACATCTTCTGATCCTTTTCTAACGGTGCCCGCAGATTACTTAGCTTCTTTTTCTTTACAGATAACAACATCAGGCTCTGAGAGTTACTTATTACAGAAAGATGTAAGTTATTTAAGAGAGTACACTCCTGCTTCCAGCACAACAGCTTTACCTAAATATTATGCAAGATTTGATCAAACTAATTTTATGATCGCCCCGACACCTGACAGTAATTATACAATAGAACTGCACTATTACTTTAGACCCGATAGTTTGACCGCAGGTGCTGACAGTGGTACAACGTGGATTAGTACAAATGCTCCTTTTGCTTTACTATATGGGTCTTTGGTAGAGGCCTATTTTTATATGAAGGGAGAAGCGGATGTTTTGGCTCAGTATGAAAAGAACTTTGCTTTTTACATGGAGAGACTAAAAGATTTAGGCGAAGCAAGAGAAAACACAGACGCAAACAGAGTTGGTTTACCCGCTCGACCAAGAACTTAGGAGTAAAAAATGGCAACAGCAAATGCAGCAACCAATTATCTAGAGAGAAGATTATTACACTTTTTGTTTAAAAATAATTCTCTTAGTTTGTCCTCTCCTGGGGATAGTATTTATGTAGGACTTGCAACGGCAGTAAGTGCAGCGGAAACTGGATCAGTAACAGAAGCAAACTTTACAAACTATGCCAGACAACAAGTTACAGCAGCGAACTGGACAACCATAGGTGCAGATTCAACAGACACGCAGACTGCAATCAATGCAGCTAATATCGAGTTCCCAGCTTCTGGGGGTGGTGGTACAGATACAGTAACACATGTTTTTATAGCAGACGCATCTAGTAGTGGTAACATACTTTTTGTAGGAGCTTTGGATGCAAGTAAGGCAATAGCAAGTGGTGATATATTTAGAATTAATGCAGGGAATCTAACAATAGAGTTGAAGTAATGGCATTAGTAATATCGGATAGAATAAAGGAGTCATCGACCACAACTGGCACTGGTACATTAACACTAGGTGGTGCTGTTACTGGTTTTGAAACCTTTACCGCTAATTTAAGTAACGGGGATACGACTTATTATTGTTGTACTGATAACACAGACTTTGAAGTTGGTTTAGGTACATTTACATCATCTGGTACTACACTTGCTAGAACAACAATACTTGCTAGTTCTAATTCTAATAATGCTGTTAATTGGAGTTCTGGCACAAGAACTGTGTTTTGTACTTTACCTGCTGCTAAAACTGTTTTTTTAGATGCTAGTGGTAATACATCAGTAAGTGGTTCAGTAACTGCTGGTAGTTTTGTAATTGGCTCCGCAGATATAAATGAGAATGATCTTGAGTCTATAGATGGTATAACAGCAGGAACTGTAGCTGCCTCAAAAGCTGCGGTTGTAGATACTAACAAAGATATTACTGGCTTTAGAAATGTAACACTAACAGGTGAGTTAGATGCAGGAAGTTTAGATGTATCGGGAGATGCTGATATTGATGGCACAACAAACTTAGATATTGTTGATATAGATGGTGCAGTTAGTATTGATGCTGCAACAACTATAGGCACTAATAACAAAATACAATTTAGAGATACTGGATTATATATAAATTCGTCTACCGATGGACAGTTAGATTTAGTTGCCGATACAGAAATACAGATCGCTGCAACAACAATTGATATAAATGGTAATGTGCTTCTTAGTGCAGATTTATCTGTAGGAGATGATCTTACTGTCGAAGGCGGTGTTATTGATCTTAAAACAAATAGTGGTGCTGTTGCTAAACTAAAATTTTATTGTGAGTCTGGTAATGCACATGCCCAAACATTACAAGCACAACCACATTCAGCTGGAGCATCAGATGTATTGACATTGCCTACTGGTGGTAATTCAACTTTGATATCCAGGATATCCACAGATACATTAACAAACAAAACATTAACAAGTCCTAAAATTAATGAAGATGTAGCTGTGACATCTACGGCAACAGAAATAAATCTTCTTGATGGTGTAACGGCTACCACTGCCGAGTTAAATATTTTAGATGGTGTTACGTCTACTGCGGCAGAGCTAAATGCACTAGATGGAATAACAGCCGTGGTCGGTGAACTTAATTCCTTAGACTTAGGGTCAACTGCCGTTGGTACAGCTATAGCATCTAAGGCAGTTATACTTGATTCCAATAAAGACTACACAGGTTTTAGAAATATTACGTTAAGTGGAGAACTAGATGCTGGTTCTTTGGATGTGTCTGGAGATGCAGATATAGACGGTACATTAGAGGCAGATGCTATTACATTAAATGGTACTGCGATTACTGCTACTGCAACTTTATCCACAGGTATATCAAATAACAATGTACCTAAGTTTACAAGTGGTGTGGCAGACGATGATTTTT
>Ga0209535_1002848_pt1 | contig 11228 bp, 10 predicted proteins | sample LinPmetageLP28_FD_184041 | JGI IMG/M metagenome (GOLD analysis project Ga0209535, IMG submission 184041) | Marine viral communities from the Pacific Ocean - LP-28 (SPAdes) (version 2) | ecosystem: Environmental > Aquatic > Marine > Oceanic | place: Pacific Ocean | collected 2009-08-22
AAGAAAACAAAACAATTAAAAAATAGGAAAATAGTATGGTAGAAGTATCCGCACAATCACAGGCAATACAAACAGAAGTAGGCGGTTTAGTAGAAAATCCAGATCTTCCAGCAGGTTCTCAAATAACTGCACAGTTACAAAATGTAGGTGTTGGAGAAGATATGGCTACATCTGGAGTAAGTGGTACATCTCCTACTGCAGGCATGTCATCTGGCCAAGCAGCTATACAGACAAATACTGGAACAGGAACTGCAGCTACAGTAGGGGGTGTTACTCCTACTACATCAGCATCGTATACTGCACAAACAGGAACAAATGCACCTCAAAGTTCAGATGAGCAATTAGCTACTCTTACTCAACCAGCAGTTGGGGCATCAGGTAGTATTACCAGTCAAGCTACGGTTCAAGGACAATTAGAAAATATTACACAAGACATTGAATCTGCATTAGCCGCAGGCACAAACTTACCAGCGTTTGCTAGGGGTGCACAGAAAATGGCTATGGCAGCCATGGCACAAAGAGGATTGTCTGCTAGTACTATAGCAGCAGATGCAGTAGCAGAAGGTGTACTAAGAGCCTCTACTCAGATAGCAGCAGCAGATGCTCAATCATATAAAGAAATGATATTCCAAAATTTAAGCAATAGACAACAGGCAGCTACTGTTAATGCTCAAAATTTCTTTCAAATGGATATGGCTAATTTAAGTAATAGGCAGCAAACAGAATTAGCAAATACACAAATACGACAACAGTTTTTACTATCCGATCAAGCTGCAGTAAATGCATCTAAACAATTTAATGCAACAAACAAACAGCAAACAGATCAATTTTTTGCAAACTTAAATACATCCATAAAAGACTCTAATGCAAAAAGAGCAGATGCTATGACACAAGTTAATATTACAGAGCAAAATAAAATTAACGCCTTAAACGCAAAGAATGTTACAGCAGTAAGTGAAGCTAACGCTGCAAGACAGGCTGCATTAAATCAATTCAATACATCGTTAAAAGATACTAGAGATAAATTTAATGTAGAAAATCAAAGAGTAATAGATCAGAGTAATGTAGAATGGCGTAGAGCTATTAATACAGCCAATACTGCAGCAACAAATGCAGCCAATCAAACTAATGCACAAAATAAATTAGACCTTTCTAATTATGCCATGAATGCTTTATGGCAACAATGGAGAGACGAAGCCTCATGGGCAAACACAGGACTTGAAAATGATAAAAATAGAGCACATAATATGGCTATCGCAGCCTTAGAAAGATCTACTACATTTGACATAATGGATGAGGCACAAAAAAATACCTTAATAGCTACACTTGGAGATTTTGCATTTAAGTTATGGGGTGATCAGTATCAATACGGAGGAACAGACGACTAATGTGGGACATGATAAAAGCAGGCTACAATGGAGCCAAGGCACTATTTGGATTTGATGAAAGTGACATTATTAAAGAAGGCATATCCGCCTATAACAAATCTAGAAAAAACAAAAAAAGTAGATCTGAGGAATTAGCACAAACTTATGCAGGTATGAGCAGATCAAATTTTCCTGGTAGGGTAGAAGTAGGAGTAAGAAGACCCGATGCTTCAACTAATATACGGGCAATTGATAGAGGTCCAACAAGTGATGCAGAAATATATTCTAACAAATGGACCAATATAATGAGGCGTGCAATTCTACAAGCAAGAGAAGTTAGCCCTACACTTCCCGTTACAATTACTTCAAGAAAAGAAACTACAAAAACTAAAGGATCAAGCGTAAACGTTTAAGGATTATATATATGGCAATAGAAGAATTTAGTGCACCAATACCTGGAGAGTCGTTAACAGAAGAGCCAGGAAAATGGGCATGGGATAAACCACCAAGATTTACAAAGTTTGAAGATGCATTAGACACTACCATGGAAAGAGTGTTTTCTTCTAGAAGTGTTTCAAAAGTACTAACTATGTTAGATGCTGGAGTAGACGCTGAAAGCATAGCAAGGGTTGTATTATTTTCTGGATTTATGGAAGGTCAATATACTCCTGATGTAGCTGTGTTAATGGGACAAAATGTTTACGAAGCTGTAATTACTATAGGAACTATAGGTGGAATTAAAAATTTAAAATTAGAAAATAAATCTTCTAGTAAAGGAGATACAGAATTTGCAGAAGAAATGGCATCATTAAAATTTACAAATGATATGAAAAATAAACCAATAGAAAAAATTGCAGATAAAAGTAAAGAAGTAAGTATGGGCCTAATGGCAAAACCAAATGATACACAAGAAGAGGAAATAGCATAATGGGAAATGGGTTAATGACTTTTGCAAATGTTGCAGTAAGTAATATAAACGATGGAATTGATGAGTACTATGATGAGGTAGATACCGATGTACAAAAAGCTGAAAAAGATGCTGAAGATTTTATTTTAAGAAACGTTAAACGTGGTGAAGCATCTATAGCTAGCAATGAGGACTACTATACTACATTAGTTAGACAAAAAAAAGAAAATTTTAATCAAATATTTTCAGAGTATGGCGAAGATAAGTTAGAAGAATTAAATGTACTATCTGAAGCAAGACCTGATCTATTTTCTGGTGACCTTGCAACAGCAAGAAATAATGTAAGAATGTTTATAGAAGATGCATCTGCTCCTGATATAAGTCCAGAAGGAGTTATTAGTATGCCTATGTTTAGTGACAAAACAGGCAAAACTACTTTTACTCCAATTACAGGAGAAGGAGCTAACCTCTATACAAATAGTATATTTGCACAAGAAAATATAACTGGTGCTGATTATTTTTCTAGACAAAAAGAAGAAGTTATGAAAAATGTATATAATGCATATGGAGATAATTTTGGTCAACATTCTAAAAGCATACACTTAACTAACTATGTTCCTCCAGGAAGCCCTGCTAAAAAAATAGTAGAAGAGAGAAGAGATTTTAATACAGGTTTTGAGATTCAACCCACAGATATTACAGATAATATTACTGAAATTTTAAATAGAGAAATTCTTACTGACCCTAAGGCAATGACTAGAGGTCAAATATTAAGTGCCACTAATTGGTACCCAATACAAAGCTATGATGACATGTATGCTGCAGCATATACTGATAATCGAGGAGATCCATTAGGTACAGCATCTGATGTACTTAATGCTTCTCTAACTATGCTTAATGCTATTGAAGAAAGAGATGGTTCAGGATCAGCTCAAAGTGCAGTAGATAGTGGTAAGTTTACTAGTAACAGTGTTATGTCAGTACTAATGAATAACCCTGCAATTGAGATGTCTAGAATAGCATTATTAGAAGCGGCAAAATTAGATACTTCGTTAGCATCAGAGTTATATCAAGGTGAAATAAACTCAAACATACCCTCTGATGAAAGAGATGACAATCAAAATGCAAGTGTTATAAGAATGAAACAGATACAAAAATCGTATTATGACAACGCAGAACTTGTGGTTAGAGAAAGTGGATTCTATACTAGAAAAAATCAATTTATAAATTTGGCTACTCCTAATGAATTTCCAGAACATTTAAACATTAACATTAGAGGTACTAAAATGATAGTAATACCTAATCCTGTAGCTGGATTAGTAAAATTAGTCCCTCGTAGTAACGCATCAGATAATAGTGCCGCTATTACAATGAGTGTTAGATCTTTTACTCCAGAAAATAAAGGCGGATTTAAAAAGGATGGTAGTGAAGGTCTTAATTTATACTATAATACTGACTATGGATACAATGCAAAAACAGATCAAAATGAAAGAATGAATATGATACAGCAAGATTTTTTAAGAAATGATCCTTTTGGATTAGAATTTGTAGATACGCTAAGAGCAAATTTATCAAATGTTAATAACTAATAATGGCTGAAATTACTCCTTTAACAAATGCGGACATTACCCCTTTAACAGAAGATCCAACTAAAAGGGCAACTCCTCTTACTGCTGAAGATATTAATCCTCCTACTGATAACTTTATACTTTCTGAAGACGATAAAATTAATTTTAATATTGATACTATATATCAACTACAAGAAAAAACTAATTCTGAAACTCTACCTTTTATAGATGAGCCAACTCAGGAAGATACAGACAATAAATTTCAAACAGCTAAATCATGGATGTATGGATGGTATAGCGGTAAGTCACATCTTACAAGTTTTCAAGCTCATGTTTTTAATAATGCAGACGAAGCTGCAGACGATGCTATAGAATTATTTGGCAATGATAGAAAAAAATGGGAGTACGAATACTTATATGGAAGTGAGTTTGCACAACAAAATAATCTTTTAACTAGTAAAGATTTTAATAATCTGGAACAAAAGTTAAAAGAAAAAGATGAGTTTAGAAAAGATTTAAATTTTACTTCAACTAAAGTAGGCACAGAGAAACCCAAGAACGCTCTAACAAATGCAGTGTATACTTCAAGTTTAGATACTCCTAGCAAACAAGCATTAGCAGATTTATTTACTGAAAGATTTTTAGGTAAAGGTAGAGTAATGCCTTTATCTGCACGTTTAGGGGCTTTTGTTTTTGACAAACAATATCGTTATGAAACTTTAGTAGGACTAGATTCATACATAGACTTACTAAGAGAAAAAGCAGTTGAGGAAAAACCTAAAAACTACAGACCAGATTACTTTGGAAGATTTGAACCAGAGGGAGTATGGGAAAAAACTATAGCAGGATTTGGCCAAGCTCCTGCTGATTTATTAATACTTGGTGGTGCTACAGCACTTACTAGAAGTCCTGCATATGGTTTTGGTTTAGTTGCTGCTATAGAATCTTCTGATGAAGGCATTAAAACAACCGCTTACAATACTGCAAAAGGAATGATAGAAGGAAAAATTATTGGTAGTATAGCTCATCAACCTACTTGGGCTAAACGAATGACTCTGTTTGGAATGTATGGTAGTGGTAATGCATGGTGGCATGGGGGTCAGTTTGATGATATAGTTTCTTCTGGTATTGTTATGGCAAGTTTTGGTATTGTAGGTCCAGGTAAAGTTACAGATACTGCAGGGTTAACTAATCCTAAGAGTAGACTTAATAAAGAAGGTGAAGTAATATCAATTGATCCTAAAGCTAAAGGGGTTAATGAGCAGGGCGTAACTGTGTATGAAGTTAATGGTGCAGAAAGAATATCCTTAGATATAAAAAAACTTGATTCTCATGCAGAGCCTGTAAAACAATTTATAAATACTAAAGACACCTCAGGGTTTAAAAGAGAAATAGAGCCACAAATTTTAGAGGCAGATGTTAAATCTCTTTCTGTTAAAGAAAAACCATCAGAGCCTACTACACATTTAGATAACATGTCAAAAGTTAAAGGCAAAAAAGGAACTGACGCAGCTATTAAAAGAGGTGATGACTATATACCATTTGAAGTAGTTAAAGAAACCACTAAGAGTGAATACAAAGATCCTATGTATGACCTAGTTGAAACTAAAGATGGTAGAATGGAAAGTAAAGAGGGAGCCCCTTCTGTAAAAGAAACTATAATTGTACCTAGAGAAACTGTTATTAAAAATGGAAAATTTTTAGATACTTATTTTTCAGTAGATGGCACAGGAAAAATAATAAAAATTGCAGATATTACTACTAGATCAGATGCTTTTAATCCTAGAGGAAATAGATGGGCTATTGAAAGTGCAGAGGCTACAGGCAAAAGAATATTAGAAAAAGAAAAACAATTAAATTTAGATAAAGCTAGAGAAGATATAGTTTCTTTTGATAGTAAGGGAAAACCTATTAAGCCTAAAAAATCTAAGGTTGAAGCTGAACCTGAAGTAAAAGTTTTAGATCCTTTAGGTGAGACAGGATTAGAAAAATTTCAAACAGTAGCATTTGCTGATGCTTATGGATTTAAGTTAGCAAATGATGGATCTGTAATCTTAAAATATTCTGACCTAGTACAGCTAAAGAATAAAAAAGATGTGTTAAAAGAGAGCCTAAATAAAAAAAATAATAAATGGATAGCTAATGCTATTAAAGAAGCAGATGTCTTAATTGAAAACAGAAACTTACGACTAGATAAAAGAGTAAGTAATTATGACGTACTATTAAAACGATCTCGTATGGGTTTAAATGATCATTTAACTTCTGCAATAGAAGCTAGACCTAATTTAGGTGACACTAATGTTAGAAGACATGAACATTTAGAAGCATCTATATATGAAAATGTAAATGTAAAAGAACCTACAAGAAAAACAGGAGAAGATGGCAGACCTGTAGAGACAGATATAACTCCTGAAGCAGCACCTGGTAGGATAGGCATGTTTAATTCTATGCTTAAAAAAGGTTTAACTTTTGTAGAGATGAATGTATTAGCTCCTAAATTTATTGGTGATCAAAAAAGAAATTCAATACTAAACTTTGCTATTACTAGGACTGATAACATAATGTTTAGAGAAACTAGAGCATTACTAGAAAAACTTTTATATAGATCAGAAATAAAATTTGATCCTAAATCAATAGACACTGCAAAGTATGTTGTTCAAGAAGGTAGCACAATAAAATTGCCATTTGTTGTTAGGTATATGAAAAATGCTTTAGGTAAAATTGTTCCAATTAGAGGAAAAACAGGAGCCTTAACTTTATTTGAGCAGCTATATACAAGTGGAAAAGATGGAATCATACAAACTAAACAAGTTGTTGATGCTATAAGAGAAAGAAGTTTTGAAAAAGAAGCAGAAGCTAGAGCTAATGTTAAAGGCAATAAGACTAAAGAAAAAGTTAATGCAGAGTATCTTAAAAAAAATGCAGATGGCACTTTTAAATATCAAATGTCTTATGCAGAAATGAAAGCTAGATTTAAACTTAATGACTTACAGATTCAAATAGTTGAAGCAATGGATATTGGTCTTAAGAATATGCTTACTATGTATAATCAAAGTGTTAGAAAGTATAAAGATCAAAGTAATGCAGTAATTGTAGAGCGTCCTAATTATGACATAAGATCTTGGCTAGGAAGTGAAAGAGCATTTATTACAGCAAAGAAAGACGTAGTAGAGTTGGGAATAAAAGAAGGAGATTTAGTTGTAGCTCTTCCTGGAAAAAGCACAAAAGAATTAAAAACCTTTGTAAAATTTTTTCTTAAAGAAAATCCTATGTACGCAAACACAAAAGAGTTTAAACTTAATTATGTAAAAAAACAAAGACAGCTAACTAGAGACAATGTTAAACTTATTGATGTGTTTCAAGAGATACATAAATTTGCACAGCTAACTAATCCTGAAGCTATGGCGGCAATTAAAGCTACAGAAATAGCCTTTGCTAAAAAAACAACATCCTTTAAACCTACGCTAGAAAGAAAAGGCACCAGAGGATTTTCTGGTGAGAGACCAGGAAGAGAAGGTGTGCAAGACTATTGGAAATCTTATATTGATTACATGGATGGTGGAATTAAAGCAATTAAAATGATGGAGTGGAAAGATAAAGTAGAGCCTATGCTGTACAATAAAAATTTCTTAAGAGATTTTCCACAACAAATAAAAACTAGTAAGGCCTGGATTGATAATGCATTAGGTAGAGATCCTGGAAGAATAGCTAAACTTATAGACGATGTAACTACATCGGTAGGTAATTCAATAGGCAATGCAGATGCTCTACCTTGGATGGTAAGGGCTGGTAATAAAGTAACCCTATATAAAAATTTATTATTTTTTAATTTTAGATTTGCCAATGCACAATTGGTGCAACCATTACAAGTGTTAGCTCCAGCACTAGCAGACCTAAAAGTTAACTATAATATTAAGGGGGATATTGGTTTTTCTCTACTGAATGGTACTTACCTTACATTTAAAGCTACTAAAGAATTTTCTGAGCTAATAGTTTTAGCATCAGAGGCAAAAAATAAAACTCTAGATGATAAATACTTAAGAGAGTTTGGGGTTGACCCCACTAGTGGCAGAGATCTTAGAACTAGAAATGAAGAAATGATTGACATGATCAAATCTGTAGGTTCAGGAAAAAATTTAACAGGCATGCTAGAAAGACACAGTAGGCTTCAAGCATTAGCTACATATTATAGCTTTCTTAAGAGTGCTAAATATGATAAGACTCATGGTAAAGAGGCTATGTTTGAACAGGCAATGCGCCAAACAGATAATCTTATGGTAGAGTATGATGCAAGACATAGAGCTGTTATGTATGGTAACAAAGGATTAGGTGGAACTCTTGGAAACTTTATGGGTTTGTTTAAAACTTTTCAGCATAACTATTTTGGTAAGACTGCAAAATATATTAGAACTGCTAGAGAGAATGGCGTTAAGGGAATTGAGCCTTTAGTTGGACACTTTACAATGCAGATTATGACTGCAGGTTTACTTGGTGTTATGGCAATAGAACAAGTAGATAGTATTATAGAGTATATAAATGCAGGCAGAGCTAAATTTCTTAAATCCCCTAAAAAATTACTCACCGCAACTGAGCTGATATTAACCTCAGACACTTTAAGTATTGGTGAAAAATTTGGAATGCCCTCTGTAGTAGCTGGATTTGATATATCATCTACATTGCAAGCACCAGGTTTAAGCGTCAATGATATAGCTAGTTTTCCTACTGCGTCTTATCTATTTGGTTGGAGTGACAATAGACACAACGGTGTATTAGGAGAGTTTGCAACAAATTTATTACCTAAATTGGTTACAAATACAGTTAATGATGTAGATACGTATAGGTTTTTAAAGATAACTTTACCTCCTGTATTACAAGCACCTCTAGATCAATACTATGCAAGAATGCCATGGAGAGAATACCCAGAAGCATTCGATATTGTACCGCCTAATAAAACCATACACTATACAGATGATCATGCAACTTTTTATACTAGAGATAAAGATAGGTATGTTGTAAGAGATCCTTTTAAAAACATGTCAGGTAAACTTAGAAGAAACGCTAAAGATTTTTTAGCAGTTTGGTTTTCTGGTAAAAGTTTTGAAGAGAGTTTAATTACTAGAGCTTTATGGGCTAACAAAAAAATAAGTAATCATATTAAAGATGTAAAAACAGCAAACGTTATTGGAGCAGCTATAGCATTAGTTGATGGTAATCAGCCAGTTCTTATGTACCATGTATTTGCTCTAATGGAAATGGGATATAGCCAGGATGCTGCATTTAAAATGATAACTACAAGAATAAAAAATATGGATGATACAGCTATGAATAGGATTAAAGCACTGTCTCAACAATATAATATGGATACATCTGATTTTCTAGATTCAGTAATACATAACAATAATTTGTCTGGAGATATTATGCCAGGCTTTAGATATGGAACGATAATGAAATAATGGATACTAAAAAAAGAATTAAACAGCATGAAGGATTTAGTCCTACAATATACGAAGATACCTTGGGCTATAAAACTATAGGTTACGGACATTTAGTCACAATAAAAGATGAGTTTGAAATAGGTAAGATATATTCTCCTGAAGAATTAGAAGGAGTATTTGAATCTGACTATCAAATTGCACACAACAATGCACAAAATTTAATTGAGGATGAGAATATACCTTTTCATCCTACTGTTGAGTCCATACTAATAGAGATGTCGTTTCAACTTGGTGGTCCTAGACTAAAAAAGTTTGTAAAATTTATAGAGGCATTAAAGTTTGAGCGGTATGGTACTGCAGCAGATGAGATGATGGACTCTAGATGGGCTAAACAAACACCAAGTAGAGCTCATGGACTATCAGAAATAATAAGAGGAATATAATATGTGGCTATCATTACTACCTACAGTACTAAAAACTGGATCCGCTATATTTGCTAACAAGCAAAAGGCTAAGATACTTATGTCGGATGCTGCCTTACTCCATGCACAGAAGATGGCATCGGGTGAAGTAGAATATCAGGCACAAATTAGACAATCAAATGATCAGGGATACAAGGATGAGTTTGTTCTTATCTTAGTATCAGCACCTGTACTACTATTAATCTGGAGTGTATTTTCAGGAGATCCTGACATACAAATGAAGTTAGATCTATTCTTTGAGAAGTTTGGTAGTCTACCTTTTTGGTACCAGTCAATTTTTATCGGTGTGGTCGCTTCAATATATGGACTTAAAACAGCAGACATTATGAAGAAAAAATAATGTATTGGGTAATTACAGTAATGCTAATGTTTCATGGTACTGATGCTTTAGTAGAAAAAGAATATAAACTTAAGTCTTTCCAAGATGATTGGAGTTGTCATGAATTTATTCACGAAAATAAAATTGAGCTACTAAAGCAGCATGTTATAGACTACCCTAAACAATTAAAAAGTTTTGAATTATATTGTGAAAACAGATATGCAGAGGAAGTGTGAAGGTATCAGACTCAACGCAGATATCTTTACCTGCTAGAAATCTTTTAGCTATACTTGTAGCTGTAGCAATAGGAACTACAAGTTACTTTACTATTGTAGAAAGATTAAATAGTATTGAAACAACATTACAGTTGATGGAAAAAGATATTGAAGCTGCCAATTCTTTTGTAGACGGGGTGCCTAAAGGCGACATGGTCAGCCCACAGATTCAAGAGCTCTACATGTTAGTTGAATATTTATCAGGCAGTGTAGAAAAATTAAAAGAACAAATGGAATCTGAAATACCACTCATACTTAAAAATGAAATGATAATACAATTTCACGAAGACAGACTTATAGATATAGAAGAGAGAAAGAATGGGAATAATTGAAACAGTTATTATACTTAGTTTGTACGTCTATGATGGCGGCAATAAAAATATAGAAGGCTGGTACCACCAAGATAACCTTAGTACATGCCTAGCAGCTAAGCGTTTAGCAGAAAGAAATTCAGGCAATCAAGTGCAGTACACTTGCACACTAGAACAATGTGAAATGACTACAGATCAAACTGGCGTTAAACATTGTGATAAAATAAAATAGGAGAAGAAGTATGATTAAAAATATAGGTATAGTTGTGGCTACTACAGTGTGTATGCTGTGGGCTTTTAGTGCATTAATGGACTCTGCTCTAGCAGATGTAACCTCAAGTGGAGCTACTACCAATGACCAGGTAAATTCTAGTGGGAGCAATACTGCGATCACAGGAGGTTACTCGTCTACTGCTAGTACTACCTACAGCACAGGCTCTAGTAGTAATTCAACTACAACCAATACAACCAATGCTTATCAGGGTGACTCACGAGTAGTACCTAGTGCATCAGCTCCTGCTATATCTAGTATGTCACAAGACTTATGTACGGTAGGTATATCTG
>Ga0209535_1002849_pt1 | contig 11226 bp, 14 predicted proteins | sample LinPmetageLP28_FD_184041 | JGI IMG/M metagenome (GOLD analysis project Ga0209535, IMG submission 184041) | Marine viral communities from the Pacific Ocean - LP-28 (SPAdes) (version 2) | ecosystem: Environmental > Aquatic > Marine > Oceanic | place: Pacific Ocean | collected 2009-08-22
CAAAAAAAGAATAATCCATATTGGCATTATTATCATGTTAATTAACTTAATCATCTACCTCTCCTTAATACGTTCATTGAACTAGGACAACCAAAACCTGGACCTACATTATTACTTTCTATATGTGATTCAGCTCTTTTACCATTTTTCCATTTAGCTGGACACTTATATATACACTGTAAACCTCCATCAGACAACTTCTTTCTTTTTGTAATGTAACACCACATATCATCTCTACGATCTTTTTCTCTTTGTATTTTATTCTTTCTTTGTTGTTTTTTGGCTTCAACAGGATCTACACCTCTTGGAGGAGGTACTGCTTCAACAGTAAATGCAAAAAGTAATAATCCTAATAAAATATATTTCATTGTAACATCCCGTTGTTATTTTCAAAAGAACAATATATAATATTTATATAGTAATCAATAAGGGAGTTTAATATGCATGAATTAGAATTTGTTAATGGCGAAGCAGCAATGGCTTACGCTGGTGAAGTACCTTGGCACGGTCTTGGTAAAAAAGTACCTTCGGACCTGTCTCCTGAGCAGATGTTAACTACTGCTGGATTAGACTGGGAAGTCGAGAGCCGTCCTCTTTTTTATAAAACTGCTGAAGGTAACATGAAGCAGACTAAAAAGAGAGCTATTGTCAGAGTAACTGACGATAAGTTAATGACGGTTGTTTCTGATGAATGGAACCCTGTCCAGAACTTACAGGCGTTTAAGTTCTTTGATGATTTTGTTAAATCTGGTAATATGGAAATGCATACCGCTGGTTCTTTAAAGGGTGGTAAGTTAGTATGGGCCATGGCTAAGATTAACGATTCATTTGAAATTTTTGGTGGAGACAAAGTAGATGGATACCTTCTTTTTAGTAACCCTCATGAGTTTGGTCGTAGTATCGACGTCAGGTTTACTCCCGTTCGTGTGGTATGTAATAACACTCTTTCCTTTGCTCTTGATTCAGAGTCTGCCTCATCAGTAAAAGTCTCTCATAGACAATCATTTAATCCTGATGAAGTTAAGTCTACACTTGGTATTGCTAAAGAGCAGTTAGATCTTTATAAAGCGAAAGCTGAGTTTCTTGGTAACAAGAGATTCAAGAAAGCTGATCTTCTTGAGTACTTCAACAATATCTTTCCTTCTATGTCTTATGACGAAGAGAAAAGAAAAGATATTGAAGAGAAAGGTCTATATCGTATTCAACCAGTATCACGTCAAGCTAAGGAATGTTTTAACAGCTTAGAGACACAACCTGGTGCTAAGTTTAAAAGAGGCTCTTGGTGGCAAGCATTCAATGCTGTTACATATGTTACTGATCATAAGTTAGGACGTGATCGTGATGCAAGATTAACTTCTGCTTGGTATGGTACTAATAGTAAACGTAAAGATAAGGCTTTACAGGATGCTATTGAATATGCGGAGGCTGCGTAAGCAGCTTCCTTTTGAGAAAGGTTATATATTATGAAAAGCGTTTATAGTATGATGTATTTGATTGCTACAGTAATCTTTGTAACATTTATTTTAACTGGCTGTGGTACTGCTAAAAAAGTTAATCCTTTTGATCGTGGTATGACTGAAATTGAAAAAAGCAAAGGCGAAATACCTGAGTGGTTTTTAGAACCTGAAGATGGTGATCAAAAGTTTATTACTGCAGTAGCTACTGAGACTTCTAAAGATATGCAGTTTGCTATTGATAAAGCCATGATGGTAGCAAAAGTACATTTAGCTTCGAAACTTAGGACTGATGTTGATTCTTTAACTAGATCTTCTTCTATTGAATCTGGAGTAGGTGTAAAGGATGTTGAAGAAGAGACTGATAGAGTACAACAAACAAGAGTAAGACAAGCTATAGGTTTCTTTAAGAGAGAGCATTTACAAGTCTTTAAAGAAAAGGGCGGATATAGAGCTTATGTTATGCTAAAGATACAAGTTGACGAAGCTCGTAGGTTGACGGATAATAAAAAAGATAATAGTTCTCGAGAAGAGAAGTTTGATCGATTAGATAAACAACCTACAGTAGAAGTAATGCCTATATGAAAACAGCTCTTATAACAGGAATAACCGGCCAAGACGGATCGTACTTGGCCGAACTCCTTTTGGATAAAGGATACAAAGTTCATGGTATTGTAAGACGAAGTTCGTCAATCAATACAAGAAGAATAGATCACATATATCATAATAAAAATCTTAAACTTCATTATGGTGACATAACTGATTCATTGTCACTAACAAATATAATTCAAAACACACTACCAGATGAAATATATAACTTAGCTGCACAAAGCCATGTTAAAGTTTCATTTGAGACACCAGAGTACACAGCTATGACTGATGCACTTGGTACATTGAAAGTATTAGAAGCAGTGAGATTGCTTGATTTGAGATGTGTAAAAATTTATCAAGCATCAACATCAGAAATGTATGGTCTTGTACAAGAGACTCCACAAAAAGAAACTACACCTTTCTATCCAAGAAGTCCTTATGGTGTTGCTAAACTATATGCTTATTGGATTATTAAGAACTACAGAGAATCATACAATATGTTTGCGTGTAGTGGAATATTATTTAATCATGAATCTCCAAGAAGAGGAGCTACATTTGTAACTAAGAAAATAGTAAATGGTTTACATGAAATAAAACGAAGAGAAGAAGATTGTTTATATCTTGGTAACTTAAATGCAAAACGTGACTGGGGTCATGCAAAGGATTATGTAGAGGCTATGTGGTTAATGTTACAACAAGATAAGCCAAAAGATTATGTTATAGCTACAGGTGAACAATATTCAGTAAGAGAGTTTGTGGAACGCTGTGCACCTAAGTTTGGTTTGAATATACAATGGGAAGGGGAAGGTTTAGAAGAAGTTGGTAGAGATAAACAAAGTGGTAGAACTATTATAAAAATACATCCAAAATACTTTAGACCAGCAGAAGTAGAATCTCTTTTAGGTGATGCTACACTAGCTCGTAAAGAACTTGGCTGGACACCAAAATATTCTTTTCAACAGCTTGTAGATGAGATGTGTAAGGTAAATTATATATGAACAAAAATTCTAAAATATTTGTAGCAGGTCATAAAGGCATGGTTGGATCTGCTATTATGAGAAAGTTAGAAACAAAAGGATTTACTAATATTGTTTTTGATGAACGAAAATATCTTGACCTTACAGATCAAACAAGTGTACGCACATTCTTTTGGGAAGAAAAACCTGAATATGTATTCTTAGCTGCTGCTAAAGTTGGGGGTATAAAATATAATGCTGAAGTGCCGGGTGATTTTATATATGAAAATTTAATGATACAATCTAATGTAATTAATGAATGTAAAAATCATAAAGTTAAAAAATTATGTTTTCTAGGTTCTGCTTGCATCTATCCTAAAATAACAAAGATGCCTATTAAAGAAGATTATCTACTCACAGGACCACTAGAACCTTCAAACGAACCTTACGCCATAGCTAAGATAGCTGGTTTAAAAATGTGTCAGTATTATCGTCGTCAATATAATTTGAAATCTGTTATTGCAATGCCAGCTAATTTATATGGACCAAACGATAACTTTAAAGTAGATCAGGGACATGTTATTCCTGGTCTGATTAAAAAATTTGTTGATGCAGAAAAAAATAATATTGATACAGTTGAGGTATGGGGGGATGGTTTAGCTACACGTGAATTTTTACATGTGGATGACTTGGCTGATGCTGTTGTGTACCTTATGAAAAATAAACTTGACACATTTAATTTTTTAAACATAGGTAGTGATTATGAAATATCAATAAAAGAACTTGCAGAGTTAATTAAAGAGCTTACAAATTATAAGGGCAATATAAAATGGCTTATTGATATGCCTAATGGTACACCCAGAAGAGTTATGGATAATTCTCAATTATTCGGATTAGGTTGGAAACCTAAAATTGATTTTGTTATGGGTTTGTATGAAACTATAAAATGGTATAAAAATGATTCCAATTTATAAGCCTGATTTATCAGGTAATGAAAAAAAATATGTAAATGATTGTTTAGATAGTTCGTGGATATCATCTAAAGGTAAGTATGTAAATTTATTTGAAGAAAAATTTTGTGAAATAACAGATTCTAAATTTGCTGTTGCTGTTAGTAATGGCACAGTAGCTATACATTTAGCTTTATTAGCATTGGGTATAGGAAAAGGTGATGAAGTAATTGTTCCATCTTTGACTTACATAGCATCAGTTAATCCAATATTATATTGTGGGGCAAAGCCTGTATTTGTAGATTGTGATGATCGTGACTGGAATATTGATGTAGAAAAAATAGAAGAAAAAATTACAAAAAGAACAAAAGCTATTATGCCTGTTCATCTTTATGGTGCACCTGTTTGGATTAAAGAAATTTTAGAAATAGCTAATAAACATAAGTTGTATATTATAGAAGATTGTGCAGAAGCATTTGGTTCAACATATGATGGTGAAGGTCGTTGGTTTAAAGTTGGCACACAATGTGATGTTGCAACATATAGTTTTTTTGGTAACAAAACTGTTACCACCGGTGAAGGCGGCATGGTTGTAACTAACAATGAAAGTATTTACAATAGAGTACAAAAATTAAAAGGTCAAGGTCTATCAAAAGATAGACAATATTGGCATGATGTGGTAGGATATAATTACAGGATGACAAATATAGCTTGTGCTATTGGTTATGCACAACTCGAAAGACATATTGAAATCTTACAAAGAAAAAGAGAAATATATGAATTGTATAGAGAGCAATGGATAAATTTTGACTTACCATATGTATTTCAACAATCTTCAAGTGCAGCAGGTTATAATAGTCGTTGGTTAAATACAATTGTTATTAAAGAAAGTGTATATGAAGAAGGTATGAGAGATAAATTGATGTCTTACTTAAAAGATAAAGGAATAGAAACAAGACCAATGTTTTATCCTATACACACAATGCCTATGTATTTTAAACAATATGTGCCTTTGCCTACAACTGAAAATATCTCTAAAAGAGGAATAAGTTTACCAAGTTATCCTACAATGACAAACAAAGAAGTTGCTTATGTTAGTGAAAGTTTAAATGATTTTTTTAAATAATTTTGAATTTACTGAATTAAACAAAGTCATTAAAAATAATTCTGAATTAACAAAGCATTTTAGATATTACAATAAACGAAATCAATTAGATTTAAATAAACATGATTATCATATATTAGTTATAGAAAATAGACAAGTTGTAGGATATGGTCACTTGGATCCAGAGGATGATTTTGTTTGGCTTGGAATGTTTGTTATAAAACAATTTGAAGGCCGAGGTATAGGTAATGCAATTGTAAAACATTTAATTGAAAATACAAATAAAAATATTCAGCTAACAGTTGATAAAGACAATCATAATGCATTAAAATTATACTTAAAGAATAATTTTGTAATATTTTTAACAGACGCTTCAAAACATTATTGTATAAGAAAGAATAATATGGCAGATACACTTGGTTCTATAGTAGATAAGTTATGCACAGTCGATTTAAAAATGTGGAACAACCAAGAACTTTTTTATGATATTAGAAGAATGACATTTGATGAATATAAAGAAAAATATTTTAGCAGTGAAGAAGGAGCTATGCAGCTTTGGGAAATACTAAAAAGATGTGCTGATCTTAATGTGCAAAGAAATCAACTAATAGACGAAGTAGATGAAAAAATTGTTGAAATTATTGACTCAAAAATATCAGGAAGAAATTTAGATAATGGAAAGTTTATTCAAAGAAAACATAAAACATATTAAGGATTGTTATGAAAAATATAGTATTTTTTAACCACTTCAATAGAGGTGATTTGTTTGCTAATAGTGAATTTGTTAAACAAATAGTGAAAGAATTACCTAACGTAAACTTTGAATATATGCATTATCAACCTTCTAACATTACAGACACATTAGGAATTAAATATACAGGGCAACCAATAGATTCCTTAAATAAAAAAACTACAATATATAAACAAGGCGATACGCTATATGTTAATACTTGGGCAGCATCTAACTGGGATATATTTTGTAAGCATGGTGGTGTCAACTTAGATACTTTAACTGATTTATGGGGCAAAATATTTAAAGCAATTAATAAATTTTTTAAAAGTAATTTAAAAATAAAAGGTAAAAAAGATTATCTATCTAAACCTGATTATTCAATAATAGATGATGATATTAAAAAAAGTATTGATAGTTTTTTTGAATCATCTAATACTAAAAAAATATTAATCTGCAATGGTACCCCTCAGTCGGGTCAATCTTTTCTTTATTCAATTGAAGATTTTATAAAAGAATATTTTGATAATAACAACTACACATTTATATTTACAGAAAAAAATGTAAGTTTAAATCATAAAAATGTTACTTTTACAAATGATATATTTACGCCAACAAGCCAATCTGATCTTTTTGAAATATCGTATTTAAGTAAATTTTGTGATATTATTATTGGTAGAAATTCTGGTCCATATACGTATAGCGAAACGTATTATAATTACATGGATAAAAATAAAACTTTTATTTGTTTCAATACTAAAAACCCAGCATATGAAAAAATACAAGAATCTTTGTCATGGAATGTTAAACATTTGTGCAAATATAAAACTGTTCCAATTATAAGTATTAATGATAAACAAGATGAAGATGTAAAAAATATTAAGCAGGCATTGAAGGATGTTATTATATGAAAAAAATTAAAATTGGTTTTACTGATACACATGATCATTTAGCTGCATTTTTTAATCATGTGTTAAGTATGCGTTTTGAAGTTGAAATTGTAAAAGAAGATCAACCAGACTTTTTAATATTTGGAGATAGAAATTTTGGTAATGATAATTTAAATTTTGATAGAAAAAAAGTTACTAAAATATTTTACACAGGTGAAAATCAACGACCATTAGATTATGATAGTGACTATGCAATTAGTTTTGATCACAACTACAGTCCTTGGCATTATAGGTTACCATTGTGGGTAATTTATTTGTGGGCACTTAAACATGTTCATAAATCTAAATATGATAAAAATTCTATTTTAAAAAATAATGTAAAACCTAAAACAGATTTTTGTTCATTTGTAGTTAAAAATTCTAAACCAAAAGATAGAAGAGTTTTTTATAATAAATTAACTGAATATAAAAATATAGATAGTGGTGGTTCATTATTCAAAAATGTTGAAGGTGAATTAGATGGTGAAGTAGCTAAAATAGATTTCTTGTCTTCGAGAAAATTTAATTTATGTTTTGAAAGTTTTAGTCACCCAGGATATGTTACTGAAAAAATACTTCATGCTTTTTTAGCAGGTACAGTTCCAATATACTGGGGAAGTGAAACAATAGAATCTGATTTTAATCCAAAGGCATTTATTAATGTTCATAATTTTAATGACTTTGATGAAGCAATAGATTATGTAAAAAAAGTAGATGAGAATGATGCATTTTATGAATGGACAGTTAATCAGCCTAAGTTTACAGGTGGTGTACTGCCTGATTATCTTCTTTATAATAATTTCTTAAATTGGTTTGAATCAATTGTATATCAAAAACAATTAGCAAGATGAGTAATCTCAATTTGGAATATATACATCCTCAACCTATTTGGTGGATAGATTTAGATATAAATTTAAAAAACTTACAAAAAATGGTATATGGATTTATTAAAAAATTACCTAATCAAGATAATACAAATAGAGGTAAACTTAATTATCAGTCTTCTAATATTTTAAATGAACAAATAACAAACAATCAATTCTTATTACTTCTTAAACAAATAAAAATGTATGTTCGTCAAGCATTTGATTCATACAAACCTTTATCATCTACAGTTGATATTACTAATATGTGGATCAATGTTAGTAATGAAGGAGGTTATAATGAAGTACATATGCATCCAGGTGCCTCAATTGCTGGAGTTTATTATGTTAAAGTACCAAATGGTGATTGTGGTCAAATAGTATTTCACCGTAACTCAGCTGAAACATATACTATAAAATCTTTAGGTTCTGCAGAAGATATATCTACAGTTGAAATGCCACATACTCATGCACATTGGACATACCCACCTAAAGAAAATAGATTGTTTATATTTCCAGCTTGGATACCACATAGCGTACGTGAAAATAATACAAAAGAAGATCGTATAAGCATATCATTTAATTTTCAAAGAATGAGTAATAAATGAAGATACAAACATTTATATTTAACTGGAAAAATCAATATGAAAAGACATTGCAGAAGATTGAACAGTTAAAACTTATAGGAGAAAAACCTATAATTATTAATAGTGATGATGAACATAAAGAAACTTCCTGGCATAATATTGGTGAAGAAAGTTATTTTACAGCTCAGTTTATGAAAGCATTAGAATTATTTAATGGAGATATTTTATTTCATATACAAGCTGACGCTTCTTTTGATAATTGGAAATTAATATATGAATCAGCTTTAAAATATCAAAAAAGATACAAATGGGGAATATATGCTCCTAATGTAGACTTTACGTGGTACGTATCTGAAAGAACTGATTTAGATATGTTCAATATAGCTCAAAAAAACTTAAAAATGGTTGCTAATACAGATTGCACATGTTGGATGATTCACAAAGATATTATTAATGAAGCAATAAAAAGAAAAATTGATTTTTCCCCATATAAAATGGGATGGAGTTTTGATATAATTTATACAGCTTTATCATTTATTAAAAAACGTCCAGTATTGAGAGACTATGATTATACAATACAACATCCACAAGGAACAAATTATAACAAGGGTACAGCAGAAGTAGAGATGCATAATTTATATCAAACGTTGCCTGAAGAATTACAAAAACCATTTGGAATGATAAAGGGTGATAGAAACCAATTGGCAGAATATTACAAATGATAATAGATTTTTTTAAGACTAATGAACAAATAGGAAAAATACTAGACGAAAAACAACCGGCCAGTATACTTAGAATAGATAATACAATGGGTTACATTTTAGATTCATTGTATGATAACAAAGATTTAAGTCCACAGTTTTTTGGACCAGTGTCATTTATTCAAGGTGGCATTTATCCATTAGATGAAAATTATTATAAAGAAGTAATTGTTCCTAATATTGAAAAATGTATTAATAATTCAGATATGTTAGGTTTTGCTGATAGTTATCATCAATTAAGAAAAGGCAAATATATATTACAGTTTGATAATAAAAATTTGTTTATGGGTGAAGATTTTTTAGTAATGGATCCTGGTGCTTTGTTAAGTTATTCTCTTCAATTTGGTAAAGTAAAGGAACCTTGGACTAAAAAATTAAAAAATAAAAAAGTATTAGTAATATCTACACACGCTGAAAGCATTAAGAGACAGTGGAGTATTATAGATAAAGTTTGGGGCGATCATAAAGATAACATAGTGCCATTTGAATTAGTAGATGTTATACGTTCACCTTATCATCCTACAATGGATAACAGACAACCTCCAAATTGTTCTGACTGGTTACAATCAGTTAATTATATAAAAGAATTAATGGATACTTATGATTATGATGTATTGTTATCTGGTAGTTCTACCTCTTCACCTTTTTATTGTGATCACGCAAAATCATCTGGAAAAATAGGTATTCAAACAGGAGGTACAATACAAATATTTTTTGGTATACTTGGTTATAGATGGACAGAAGGTATTGGATATGAAAATTGGAAAAAAATGTTTAACGAGCATTGGATTAAACCACTGCAGATTGATGAACCACAAAACAGACAAAAATTTATAAATTTAGAAACTAACTTTGCTTACTGGTAATGAACGAAAAAATATTATATCAACATTTAGGATTAGGTGATCATTTTGTATGTAATGGTTTAGTTAACATATTAAGTCAAAGGTATGATAAGGTTTATTTGCCTTGTAAAAAATCTTACTACGAAACAGTAAACTATATGTTTTCTATCAATCCAAAAGTTCACGTTGTCAAGATTATGGAAGAAGAACAAGAAGTGTTTGATCTTTCTGAAAGATTAGATATTCCAGTTTTGAAAATAGGTCATGAAAATCATTCTAGTATTAATTGGGATCGATCATTTTATCAACAATATGATATTCCTTTTGAAGAAAGATATAACAGTTTTAAATTACCATTATGTTCTAATATATACAGAGTACCTTTACCTGATGAAGATTTTATAATTGTACACAATGAAGCGAGTATTGGTAATTTTGATATTAATATAAACACAAATCTCAAAACAATTTATATTACAAAAGATTTGTGTGATAATATGTTTAGTTTGATAGATTTATTTTTTGTTGCAAAAGAAATACATTGTATTGATAGTTCTGTATTTCATTTTGTTGATAGTATAAAGTTATTTAATAGTAAGCTATTTTATCATAATGTAAGAAAGAATAATCAAAATTATTTTCAACCAGATAGTAAATGGGATATTGTCAATTATGAAAATAGTTAATAAAGGATGGGGATACGAAAAGTGGATTGTCAATAACAAAAAGTACTGTGGTAAACTTTTATACTTTGTAAAGGGTAAAAAATGCTCTTGGCATTTTCATAAGATAAAGGAAGAAACTTTTTATATTCAATCTGGAAAAATATTATTAAATGTGGGGTGGGATGATAATATAGAATTTTCCGAAGAGATAATATTAACAGCAGGAGATAGCTACCATATTAAACCTGGTTTAAAACATCAAATGACGGCACTACAAATAACTGAAATGTTTGAGTTTTCAACTGAACATTTTGAAGAAGATAGTTATAGAATAATAAAAGGCGACTAATGAAAATATTAACAATGAGTGTGTGGGGCGAAGATAGAAGATATATCGAAGGTGCTAGACAACAAATAAGACTTTGTAATGAATTTTTCCCAGGGTGGATTATAAGATTATATTCAGATAATATAACACCTTATGAATATATGCGACCTTGGTATGATATAGAATTAATTGAAAGAAAAGATGATAATGGTGTCTTTTGGAGATTTGAACCTTTATTTGAATCAGATGATAATATAGTAATTGTTAGAGATTCTGATGGTAGGATAACAAAAAGAGAAGCTATGGCTGTTAATGAATGGTTAGAGTCGGATAAAGCTTTTCATACATATAGAGATCACGAGGCTCATTTTGAATTTCCAATTATAGCTTGCGCATTTGGTTACAAAGGCAAACTACCAAATAATCTTTTTAAAGAAATGATGGAATTTAAAAATAAACCTT
>Ga0209535_1002850_pt1 | contig 11224 bp, 16 predicted proteins | sample LinPmetageLP28_FD_184041 | JGI IMG/M metagenome (GOLD analysis project Ga0209535, IMG submission 184041) | Marine viral communities from the Pacific Ocean - LP-28 (SPAdes) (version 2) | ecosystem: Environmental > Aquatic > Marine > Oceanic | place: Pacific Ocean | collected 2009-08-22
ACCTTGACCTTCGCCTTGTCCTTCACCTTCACCTTCGCCTTCACCGCCACCTTCTGTGCCGCCGTTTCCATCTCCTTCATCGTTTCCTTCAAAATCAGGGTCGTAAGCATCAGGTATTCCATCACCATCTGAATCAGACGATGAGCCGTCATTAGGGTCGTTGGGGAAAGCATCTTGACCGTCTGGCGTTCCATCACCATCGGTATCAGCCGCATTAGGATTTGTCCCTGCGGCATATTCTTGAGAGTTAGTTAAACCATCTCCATCAGGGTCAGCGTTAGCATCACTTGATGATAAGGGGTTTAAACCGTAAGCAACTTCCCACCCATCAGGTATTCCGTCATTATCGGTATCTGCGTTATTCATATCTGTTCCTTGACTTTGTTCTTCGGCGTTGGTTAAACCGTCACCATCCCAATCTGCTCCACCATCTGAAGGGTCGAGAGGGTCAGAACCATCGGCGGCTACAAGGCCAGCCGACATAACAAGGCAAAACGCGACTAATACGCTCAGTATTGCATTCTTCGTTATTTTTTTAATTCCTCTATTTAATTTGTTGTTCATTTTATCACAATTTTTTGGCATTCATAAGGAATCCGCTATTCCTTCTAAATACCATTAAACAATCCTGCTATATTAAGAGTCGGTAATAGAAAAATATAAAAATTAACTTTAATTGCTACTATTGACATTGAATATAGTAAGAACACCATCATCAAGCATTTGCCGTATATCTGCCATTTTACAAGTGTAACCTGTGTAATTATCCCCCACTTCAATAAAATTATAAGTCATCTCAGAAACAATAAACTGAGCCGTATAATTAGTGGTATTATTTGCATCCACAAAACCATCTTCATCAGGGTCAGCATTCACACTCACATTAACTTCCAACCCGTAAAACTCTCCATTACTTATTTCGTCTTCTGGAGACACCTTATTAGTTACTACTCCATCCAAATAAGCACACTCATAAGGAAATGCAGGTTCGCTTAGAAAATAAGCAGGTATAGGCGAACCATATTGAGCAGTAGCAATTAAAACTATGACTGAAACAACGATGGCCGTTAAACTATCACGAAAAACTAATTGCTTACGAGAATATTCGACCATACTGTAAGGTATCTGATTAACTACTTTAAACCGTATGAAGAATTGATAAAATCACCTTAAACCAAACTCCATCAAGAGTTTCCACATCTTGATATAGTTGTGGACTCTGAAGAAGTCATATTTTATTCTCCCTCAGACATTAAAAAGGGAGAAACAAATTGGCAACAAATTTTCTAAACCCTTAAATAACGACCCTTAAACGAGGAGGTTATTGTAAGTGGTAAAACTAATAAAGGGGGTGTTATTCCCTTAGAAGAAACAACTTCTTTTCGTTGTGGAAGGGAACACCATTCTTTATCCTGAACCAATTGTCCCTCACATCCTTTTCTTCTGGACTTCGTGCGCCACCACCCATATAATCTGGGCCATACCATCCTGCTCCTCGCAAGGGGTTTTCAGCGAAAAGGTGCGCTCGGATATACTTTTTTTTATCTGGGGCTTTCCAAGAGGCGGGTTTCATCATTCCACCGTATCTTGCAGGGTCGTTGTCCATGTTAATATCCACGAAAGCGTAAATACTTCCTCGTTCATCATCACCTTCTAACTTCTTCATCTTCGCCATAGTTCGACCTTTATCCAATCGAAACTTTACTCTCCCTTTTGAAATCCACAAATGCTTGGGTGAGTCGTTATACATATCTTCAAATCTCTTTAAGGCTAAGTCTAAGTATTCAGGTCTTTTTTCGGGTGGAATAAGGTGGAAATCTACACCTACCCATTTGGGGTTTCCGCGTCCCCAATTTAAAAGCCCTAATTTCTCTAAAGATACCTCAACCATATTATCAATTATATTAAACACATTAACTATTTCTAGTTGTGCTTTAATCGTCTAAAACAATTTTTTTCTCATACCATTGATAACAGGGTATTAACCACAAAATCGAACAAGCGGCAAGAGGTAGTGCAATCCCTTGATAATAGTAAATAGGGTCGTCAGTAAAGATATAAAGAAAACTTACTACAATTGGTTGATTGACAAGCCATCCGAACATAGGTCGCAGGGCGGCCTTTGTAGTTAGTAGCATGAGTGCGAATAACTTTTTCAACTATTTGAACTATCTCTAAGAAGTGGTAAGTTCCAATCTTTCGGCATAGGTTTTTCGACCTCTAAAATCTATTATTGCTTTACCAAGAGGCTTGTTGTGATAAGATGTTGCTAATGAATAAATAGTCCGACCTGTGGTTTTCTGAGTTAAACTTTTAATCACGACTTTCTTTGCCACCCAAAATTTCAGTAAAGAAGTAATTTTCTTAGGATTAGTTCTGAATCCATTAATAGTTCCTATCATGTAAGCCAATTCATCACTTGGCAATCCGTCAGGGTGTTCGCGGAGAATTTTCAAAAGATTATAATCTTTTAAAGCGGCTCTCCGACAAGTTTTTACTTGGCGGTAGCAATCCTGACTACAAAAAGTTCTGTCATCACCTTCTATGGAATGGTTTATGGACAAATCTTTACTGCAAGTATCACAAGAAACAGTTATCTTAGGCCAATAATTGAATCCTTTATATTTAGGATTCCCATGTTTTTCAGCACCATTAATCATTTTCAAATTATCGCGGTCAAATAATTTACAATACCGACTGCAATATATACCATGAATGATGGTGTTTCCTTTGTTGTGGGCCATTATCTCGCGTTCACATACCTTACAAGAACTTCTGTTCATAGTTCTCGGAGTGAGAATCCATATTTAAGACTTTCGGTTAAACTTAAGCAGAATGAGCAGAAAGAGTGTGTTCAGAAGCAGAAGAAGCAGAAGGCATCTGCTCAGAAGCAGAAGAAGCAGAAAGATATTGCTGAACTGCTAATTCTTTGGCTTTGGCCTCCACCATTACATCAACTTGCTGATTGTAAGTGTTGATTGGGCCTTTAATATAATCTGAGTGTGCAGGAGTTATTTTCGTTAAACCTTGTTCAAGAGTTTTACTTTCAGAATAATGAATAACAGGAACTATATTTTCAGGCCATGTGGTCATAGCCAACTTTAACGCCTCTTCTTCCGTTAAACCCCCTGTGTTAAAAATGTGATGGTGATAATCAAATACTAACGGTATTCCTATGACTCGGTAAACACCTAGATATAAATCCTGTAAAGAGTAAAGATTACCTCTATCATCATTTTCCACCGTTAACCTTAGTTTAGTGTTTTCATCAAGGTGTTGAAAGTTACTACAAAACCTGTTCAAAGCAGATTCTTTGTCACCATAAGCCCCTCCAACATGAATGTTAATTTTGTTTTCCACAGAAGGTGCGTAACCCATCAAGTCAAAAATATGCGAGTGAGCATTAAGTTCTACGATAGTTTTAGAAACAACTTTTGGATTGGGAGATGCAAGGACATTAAACGGCCCTGGGTGATATGTGAGTCTTTGATTTGTTAGTCTAGCAAAGTTTCCAAGTTCCATAAGTAAGGTAGATATTTCTTCACATCTAGGAAGATTTTCTATATCGTAACCCCATACAGGGTGCGACATGAAAGGAAACATTTCACTAGACATACGATAAAAACGATAGCCACTTTCAGCATTCCAATTTAAGATTTTCTTTAAAGATTTTAAATTACTTACTATTAACTCTGATAAGTATTCGTAACCTTTTTCTTCTAAGGTTTTCATTCTCAGAGTTCTGTTCGCACATACACCCTCATCACTCAAAGTCATATTAATACAAGCGTAACCAATCTCTCTCATCTCATCATCACCCATTGACAACAATCTTTAGTTCGTATTCGTAAATCGCTGATTTTCATACGACAAGTGGGGCATCTATCAGATTCCATGATACATCTTACCCCCATTTTGCTTTTGAATGTATCGGTTTATTGTGTTTCAAAGTGCAACCAATTAAATAATCCTAATGCTGGTGTAAAAGAAAGTTCAGGTTCGTGCCACGATAAGGTGGGGCTGTGATAAATGGAATAAATAGGTTCTTCATAATTAAGTAGTTTAGTGTAGTAAGTAAATGGAATGTTTAAATTGAACCAACGATGCCCGCCTTGCTCCCAATAAGCCAGATTAGGAAGTAAATCTTTTTTCACACAAACCTCAAACATATTATCTTCTAGGTAGATTTCTATTTGTGGATTTCGTGAGGGTAGGTTTTTTTCATTGTCAATATAACAAAACCCTAACAAACCATAGTCTTTAGATGTGAGAGGTGTCAATTGAGTGTCAACAGGATTAAAATCATGCCACTCTGGAAAATCCTTAAAGTAAAATGATTTATGGCGAGCGTTAAACTTTCCACCATTTGACTCACCATACAAAGGGTTGTTTGTGTAACTAGGATTATGGAAAATCTGTTGGTAGGATGATATATTTTCCAAGTCAGAAACAGAATGTGAACAGTAGGGAGATTTTCTGTATTCACTTTCGGCTATGGAAAAAATAAGATTAATTGGGTGTCCTAAAGAGTTTTCTACGAAAACCCAGCCTACTTGCATATCTGCTTCGTTAAACAAAGCGCGAGCAGTTGGCTTAGACTTGAAGTGACCCAGATTAGTTGACATAACTTTAAAGTATGCCATTAACTATATCATACTGTTATGTAGCCGCCGTAAAAGGCCGCGTAAGCAAGACCGACAATTACTGCTATTCCAGCAATAATTTTCTGGTTCTTAGATAGAGCGTTCCAACGGCCAAGAGCGACTTCTGCTTTTTCTGCTAAGTCTTCAGCAGTTTCTAAAGCGTCTTCTGCCGCTTCTAAAGTTTCTTCTGCCGCTTTTTCAATGTCGTCAGAAGCATCTTTAAGTTCAGTAAGTGCGCCTTTAACATCTTTCTCAGCAAGTTTCTCACCTATATCGCTAACTTCATCAGCCGCAGTTTCTACTGCATCAACGGCTTCTTCAGTTTGCTCAATAACATTTTCAACTGCTTCCACAGTTGCGTTAAGGTCAGTTACTAATCTAGTAATCAAATCGGCTTTCTTACCAGAAACCTTTAGACCTCTTTCTTTCAGTTCATCTTTTAGTTCATATACTGTGTAGCCGGAATAATCGGCTTCACTTATTATTTGTTCATCGGACATAATATCACGCTAACCTTTGTATAGACTTCTATGATATAAACATTAGCGTCTGCTTACAAGTTCAAATAATCCCAATTTAGCAAGCCTACTCGGACTTTTTGCTTAACGTGGGTGTTAGAAGGTTTAAAGATAGTTAAACCTGCTCGGTGTTTAGGTTGGCGGAAATACTTAGATAGATTAACAGCCCATTTAGGTTTTCTCTCGTTAATCCATCTTGCTACATAAGCAGAGTAGTATTCCTTATTGGAACTGTGAGTGCCTTTTTGGGCTAATTTCTGAAACTCTTGAGGGGTTAAAGTTAAGCCTTGCATTAATTTACTCATCAATTCGGTGGTATCTTCTGATTGTTGAGAATCTTTAACCCTGCGTTGTTGCCTGTCTTTCTGAACCTTCCAAGTGTCCATCCCCCCACCTTTAACTGCTATGTGTGTGTTGTTCCATTTGTCTTGGGCGAGAATAAAGAAATCATCATCAGGGTTTAAATCTGCGTAACGAAACCTAAAGTAAATAGGGTCATAAGTCATATTTCCAGATTTCCATTGAACCGTAATGTAAATAAAGCCGTCTTCTGCTACAAAACTGCTAACACGTTGATTCAAGTGCTTAAGATATTTTTCAATGTGTTCGGGCTTAGTCAAAGTTTTAGGTTTAACCCAATCGAAAGCGTCATCAAACAGTATCATCTCACCGTCTTGATTAAAGTCCCATACTGTTTTTAAATCTTGAATCTGGTGAGGATAGTTAGTAACCCACTCTTCAGCAGGTATTTTCGAGGGTGAATTGTTTAAGACTTGTTCCATTTAAACTTCTCCTCATGTCTGCGAGTAAGCAGTTGCTTATTAGTCTTTCCTCTCCCAGAAGGCAGAAGTCCAATTAAACAATCCTAATTGATTAGCAGGGTTGGAATATTTTTCTTTCTGAGTAGGAATCCAAATGTAAATCTGGTTTCGATTTGCTTTAGTGGTTAAAGTTTTATCTTGATTCCATGCAACCCAATGCCAGCGTTTTCGTGTGAGAGGGAAATGTTGTGAAACATTAAAATAACCTTCAACTATTAACCTTTTTAAATCATGGTAAGCGAAATCTATTTTTCCTTTCGTAGCGTCATCGGCTATATCGAGATACTCATTCCACTCGGAATCACCAGATAAATCTTTAAAAGTGTCGTAGCCAATCGTGGTTACTGCGTCAGCGTTAGTAAATAAACCTATTTTCATACTCCTACCTGTGGAAGAAGAATAATTCTTCAACTCGATTAAATTGCCTTTAAAATCAGGATTTCTTTCAGAGGCACTAGATTTCCATTGTTTTAAATCTTGGTCGAATTGGAAACGCATAAAAACGGGATGATAAATTGTGTCTTTAGTTTGGAAACTTGTGGCTAAGTAGATTACATTGGATTGAGTAGGTAGGTCTTCGATTAAATAAGCGTTAAGGTATTTCTGCATATTCTCATTATACTCTGCCACATCGGAACTGTAACTATCTCCCAGATGTAAAATTCTTTGGTTTAAATTTTTACGTTGGGATGTGCCTCTTTTCTGCGACCAATCAAAAGCCACATCTAAAGGCAACCATCTGCCTTGTTGAGCAGGACTATCAGGTTCAGCCACTTTAAGATAGTTAGGGTATTTCCAAAGTTGACGAACAGGCAAGCCAGCGAACTTGTTTATTTTCCCCCCTACGACTGAAGATGCCGAAGTGATAGTGTTTTCTACACCGTAACCCGTTAAAGGTATGGGAGTCCAGATTTCCGCAGGAGTAGGCCAGATTTGGTGAATATCATCGTAATCCTTTGGAGCGTAAGAAGGATAACTTTTTAATCTGTGAAGATTAATCACTCCAACATCTTCTTGAGGTTTAACGACCATACCTTAAATCAACGAACCGACTATATTATCCTATCGTGAACCGATGTCTAACATAACCCATCTACTAGATTTAGGTTCTGGCATAGTATCTTCTGCTTGGTTAATCTCATCTAAGTAGTCAAACAAAGCATCCCAAGAATCAAAAATCCAACCAGAACGATTCTCAGTATGAGGTTCTGAAGGAATTATGCCCCAGAACCAATGACTCAGATTTTTCCTACCTCCTTCAACTACTAAAAGAGTGGGCTTCTTAGATTCTGTTGAAACTACAATCTCATGTATAGTTCCACACATTAAAACATCTTTAGGCAAGTAAGCAATTAAGACATCAGATAAATCTACACAGCGTAAATCTGCTCTGACAATTCCTTTAAACTTCTCAGCCAACTCTGCGTAACGACCCTCTGCTTTGAGATTGTGTGCATATTGTTTTTCCACACCTATTTCCTCATACTTTAAAGTTTGATTCTTGAAAGGTTTATCGGTAGGGTCTAAAACTTTCATACCATAACGAGCAGAGAGTTTTTCTCCAATCTGCTTCCTCCAAATAACTCCATCATCGTCAACATTATCTATTGGCCCGCAAAGATAAGTTATAGAACCTTTTAATCTACCCATGTTACCATCCTTAGTGTCATCTAGTATTTAATCCAATCTGATTTCGCGCCATTCAACAGAACCACGTTTAACTAAGTCTCTAATCCTTCTTTGTTTTGTGGTCAATTGACTTTTGGCGGCTTTAACGTCAAGTAGAATAACTTTCCCTTCGGCATCGTTTTTCTGCTTATCTTGATGCCAATCAAAAACAACGTAATCAATCGGTTGACCTAGAAAAGACCAATCTTCTACTCTCCAATGTGCTTCTATATCAGGAGTGGTAAGGAATGGTGTCCACTTTTCAAGAATCTGGCCTTTGCTTGTGTGAGCAGATTGCGCTCGACCTTTCTGCTTGCGTATTTCTACTTGATTAGTTTCTCGTTCTTCCTTTAACTGCTTGATTTCCAAACTTAAAAGTTTTAATTGCCCTTCGGTTTCTGCTTGAGTCAATCTATGATATTTTTTATCTAAAAGCAACGCTTCGTTAGTTTCCCTTACATCATTCACAGTTTGAGCAAACTCCCCATCTCTTTTTTCCATCAATCTCAATAAATAAATTATTGTGATTAAAGTGGCGGCGAGAAAAATTAATAACATTTTAACTTCGGCAATCAATTAACTCACACCCTCAATTCTTATGTGAAACTTATCATCTCAGAACCTCATTTTCTTCGGAGGCTACACACGATAAACACACCATTCCATCTGACCGAGGCCAGAATCTAATCGCGGGCTTTTTACAAATAGCACAATGGATTCCTTCAGGGGCTTCAGCCATATCATACATCTCCTTGACTGTGAAGGGTGCAATTATTGTATCGTGTGCAACGACCCCCATGTTTAAATGTTCCTTGACAGCGTTCCTCTTCGTTCACTACTTCTGGTAATTCATCTATACCAAACGGGCGAGTTTTATCTAACCAAAAGAGACTCTCTTTGTTTTCAAACTTAATTCCTGTGACCTTTCCATTCCAATTTATTTCAACATGAATGGCTTTTCCGTGTTCATCCTCTAAATCAGCAATTGTTTTCTCCCGCACCATACCCCAAGTGCAATCCTCCCACGATTGTGTGCAAACACCAAATTTAATCCTGAGTGATGAATCACTCAATTGTTCGATTTGTTTTTTACTTAGCATTTTTTTTGCGTGACGAAACCATGAAACAGACGTTTCGCCCAGAGAAGATTCTAATAATGGACTTTCAGGAATCAATTCTATCACCAATCCACCGCAAGTTTAGGGCCACCAATATTTACATAACCTTTATCCACGCCAAATTGATGTATTTCTGACCACAGTATTGTATCTTTAATACAATAATCTACTACCTCTTGATAATTACCATTTTCCCACTCAATAGGTGCGTTAGCACCATCCATTAATTTTTCATCTCCAAGTGAACCTCCTGCCATATACTTTAAAGAAACTCTAAAGCCATATCTATCAGTAATATATTTGCTAGTATCAACAATTTGCCGAGTATCAATGAACGCTTGAAGAACATCCTTTACATTAAGGAATTCATCGTTCATCATTACGGGGAAATCAAATCCTAGTATATTCTGACCTCCTAAAACTCGACCCTTTTTCAACCACCCTATCAAATGAGGTCTTAACTCTGACATAGGTAAAACATTTTCTAAATGCAAGGCTTCTTCTTGAACGAACACCCACTTTTTATTTGGCGAAACAGAATCCCAAACAACAATAACATTAGAGATAACATCGGATAAATCTTTAAAGTCTTTTACGCGAGTAGTTTCAATGTCTATGGAAAGAGGTTTAGACCTGATTCTGACTAATTGTTTAAGAAGATTCTTTTCAACAGTGTCCATATTTAATTCATATTTGGGAAAAGTATCTTTCATTTAATCACCTAATCCAAAAAATAATAAAAAATAATCCAAAAACCAACCCAAAATAATAAATCCCACATATCCACAGCCCTATCAAACATCTTAAATCATTCTTCACTATCATCAACAAGCGGCACTAATTGTCTATCTAATCCCATTTGTCCTTTAGTAATCATTAAGGCTTCTGCCATTGAGTAGCCTCGACTTCTGAGAATACGAATAGACCCCTTTGCCCGATTCTCCATTCTTTTTTCGTGGGATATACGAGGTTTTTTATCATCGAAGTCCTTTTTAACTTCATCTAAAGAAGATAATTGTTTCTTTACACGATATTTTCGGGTTGTGTTCTTCATTCTTTTACGGGGGAGAACCCACCATCCTACAACTTCTACATCTGTGGAAGTTTCGCCTCGCCCCCACGCTAATAATCCGTTAGTCCATGAACCATCTCTTACTTCTGGAACAGTATCTAAAGGTAAAACTGAATTTTCATCATCATCACCATCTACAAATTTTCTTTCTTGACGACTACCGCGATAAGAATCTCGATACTTTTCAGCCATAGTTCTGTCATCTTCAAGAGGGGAATCTATTTCATCAACCATTTTATCACTACCTATTACCAAGGACTCTAAGTATTTAACACTTGTGTTTATTTCTGTATCTCACGCACCCAATGTGTTGTTCTACCATCAAGAGTTTTATCTCGAATGACAGGATTTCCCATAGCATCAGTTCTCTTACCAAATACTTGAAAATAAAATCTAAAATTACCTTGACTGCCGTCAGGCAAAGGATAATCTTTCACAGTTCGGCTTCGAGTGTCGTAAGCCGCTTTGATAACCCATAAGCACGTTTCATATAAATCATATAATTCTTTGTCTGATAAAGACTCTACTGTTCGGTGTGGAGAAATCTTTGCTCTATACAAAGCCTCGGCTTTGATATAGTTACCAATACCTGCCACTACCTTTTGATTCATTAAAGCCTTTGTGACGTTGTGATGATTAACTTTTCTTAAGCGTTCTTCCCATAATTCCCATGATACCACATCATTAAGAATATCTGGCCCTAATTGTTTTGTTAGTTTATGATTTAACTTTTCGGAAGCACACTCTGGTTGAAAGATTTTAAATGTTCCGAACCTTCTGAAATCTTTGTAGTGTGCTAATTTACCATCACCCCTTTCAAATGATAGTTTACCATACCGAGGTTTTTTATTCTGAATCCTCCAAGTTCCAGACATACCCAAAGTGTGAAAAATAATAAATCCATTAGTAAATGTCCAATAAATAAACTTCCCTTTACACTCAATTTTTTCCACAGTAGCAGGGAGGCAGTCTAAAAATAAATCTACATCATCTCGCACCTGTTTTTCTCGATAGCGTTCATCATAGAAATCCACAGAGGTAATCTCTTGCCCTTGAAAAAACTTATTCAAACGATTAACTATCTTTTTAACTTCTGGGCCTTCGGGCATCTTTAAGCCCCCAAATATCCAAAAATTTCTAGGAAAATAAACAAACTAAACATACCTGTGAAGACTGCCAGCAAAGTGCGAATTAAAGCCATAAGATTAATGTAACTAGATGCCCACGATTCTAATTTTTTTAATACTTTACTCACGATGACACCACTTCCTGCGGAATAGTTTTCAAAAGACGATTGTAAGCACCTTTGAATATGTAGCCTTTGTCTTCGAGGTGTTGAATAGCAAAGTTTACCTCACCCCTTAATTCAGTATGATTTATTACA
>Ga0209535_1002853_pt1 | contig 11220 bp, 18 predicted proteins | sample LinPmetageLP28_FD_184041 | JGI IMG/M metagenome (GOLD analysis project Ga0209535, IMG submission 184041) | Marine viral communities from the Pacific Ocean - LP-28 (SPAdes) (version 2) | ecosystem: Environmental > Aquatic > Marine > Oceanic | place: Pacific Ocean | collected 2009-08-22
TAGAATTATAAAAAATGAAAGTTACATTATTAAACTATACCCCCAATGCTGAAGACCACATTGTGGAGGTTGCACGTGTATCTAGTTCACGTAAGGATAAGAAAAGCAAACCAGAGGGCCTTCTCTCATACTTGGTACGCCACAAACACTGGTCGCCGTTCGAGCACAGTTATGCGACGTTCGAGATTGAAACTTCCAAAGCCATCGGGATTCAACTCATCCGACACCGTTCTTTCTCTTTTCAAGAGTTTAGTCAACGATATCAAGATGTTAATCGTTTGGAATCTATATTCGAACCCATTGAATTACGGTCGCAATGTGAAGACAACAGACAAAGCTCAGTTGAAGTAATTGATCCTAAACTTCTTATTATTGGAGAAGAAGGATCTTCTGCTAGTGAAATAATAAAAGGACACCTTGATTTAACTCATCGCCTTTATAATAAACTATTAGATGCAGGAATTGCTCGGGAACAAGCTCGTATGGTTCTTCCACTTGCCACAAAAACTAAAATACATATGACGGGTAGTATTCGTTCTTGGATCCACTTTCTTGAATTAAGAGACGATGGACATGCCCAAAAAGAAATTCAATTGGTTGCGCAAGAAATTAAAAAACATTTTATTAATCAATTTCCAATAATCTCAAAAGCATTAGAATATGAATTGCCCAACACGTGAACAAATTGAAGCTGCTGTAAAAGCCAAAGGCTATAAGTGGTTTGAAAATGGTGACTATAATCTTAATATAGTAGGTGTAAGAAACGCTGAAACCCTAAATGAAGTAACCAATAAATTCGATGATCATATGACCCTATCTTATAAAATAGATGGAGAGTGGCAGTATCATTGTTTTGACTGCACAACAGACCCAGGCAAACACTGGGTTGAAAATGTGTTAAACGAGTCAGGTGTAGCTATTCTTAAAGAAAACCAATATAGGGGTTCCCATAAAATTAGACTTCACCAAGGAAAATATGAAGCCTTAGGTCAACAAAAACCAGTAACAGTTTATCGTGATAATAATACAGATGGATGTTATGACTTAAACGAAGAAAATACAGAAACAGGGTTATTTGGAATTAACATCCATAGGGCTACTAAATGGGAAGGTAAAAAATCTACCCAAATTGATAAGTGGTCTGCGGGTTGTCAAGTAATTGCTGCTAATGATGATTTTACTCAATTTATGGAAATCTGTCACAAATCGAGAGCTATTTGGAATAACTCATTTACTTATACCCTTATAAATTCTGACGATTTAACTTAATGGAAAAAGCAATTAACGAAAAAGATCTTGATATTAAAATTAAGATTTTAGCTAAAAAAATTAATGATGAACATCGAAATGATTCTACACCCGTAGTATTAGTTTGTGTTTTAAATGGTGGATTTATGTTTTTCAGTGATTTAGTTAAACAAATCACAGTACCCATCGAAATAGACTTTATTCGTTGCAAATCATACTATGGTAAAAAACAAGGTGATTTAGTTATTTCTAAAGACCTAGAAACTAAAATTAAGGGTAAACATGTTTATCTTGTAGATGATATTTTCGATTCAGGCAATACTATGAAAGCTGTATCTAAATTTTTGCAAGTAAAAGAACCAAAATCTATTACTCCTGTTGTCGCAATTTATAAAGAAAACGGGGATTTTGAGAAGGTACTTCATATCTTGAAACAAGATACCGATTCCCTATTTGATCCCTGGTATATTGGATATGGTATGGATGACGAAAATGGACACAATAGAAATTTAAGTACAATTTATATTATTTAATGGAAAATAAACGACGTAAAATCCACGAAGAATTAGAAGTGGTAAAAGTAGGTTTTGCTAATGGTGTTGCTGAGGGTTTTCCACTCGAACAACCTGATAAAGACAAAATGATTAATGAAGCAGAAAAGGCATATGGTAAGTTTCTTGATGCTTTAAAATGTGATTGGAGAAATGATCCTAATTCAATGGAAACCCCAAGACGTGTAGCTAAAGCTTACGTAAATGATCTTTGGGCAGGACGTTACACGGCAATGTCTCCTATTACATCATTCCCAAGTGATGGTTACGATGGGGTTATTATTGAACGTAATATCCCACTTACATCTATGTGTTCACACCACCACCAAACAATTGGAGGAGTTGTTCACATTGGTTATATAGCAGGAACCGAAGGTCAAGTAATTGGTTTGTCCAAATTAAATCGAATTGTAGAGTTATTTGGCCGTAGAGGAGCAATCCAAGAACAACTTACATCAGCCATCCACAATGCTGTAGATAAAATTACTGAAGGTAATAAAGGTGTTATTGTTACTATTGTAGGAACCCACAATTGTGTTAGCTGTAGAGGTGTTAAACATCAAGGAGCAGCAATGGTAACAACTAAAGCATCCGGAGCATTTAGAGACGATACAAATCAGTCCCGCAAAGAATTTTTTGATAGTTTAAAAATTAATAACGGAGGACATAATATTTAAAAATAAAAGTTATGATAGATTTTTTATACCATTTTTTAGGAATTTGTGGAGAACACAACCACCCACATTTAATTAACATGGGATTTTTAGCAGCGGGAGGGTATGCTGTTGTTAAACTTTACCAAAAATATTATAATTATGAATAAACAATTAGAAATATCTACTGAGGTCCCTTTCGTAGATGAAGTGGAAGAATTTAATTCGTTAATGAACAAACCTAACAATTATGAACCCACTATCCCAGAAAAAAAAGAATGGCAGTTTGTCTACGACTTCGTATTGGAAGAGCTTGAGGAATATAGAGAAGCGTGTGAACGAGGAGACGTCGTCGAAGTTTTGGATGCGTTGTGTGACATTGCTTATGTTTCCTTGGGGAACGGAACTATGTTACATGGTCTTAAAGATAAAATTTGGCCAGCCTATCAAGAGGTCCAAGCGTCAAACCTATCAAAGGCTTGCTCAACTGAGGAGGAAGCACAAAAAACAGTTGAAGTCCGCTCAGTCGAACAAGAAGAACCGTGTCACTATGAAAAGTGTGGTGATAAATATATTGTATACAGATCACGTGACAAGAAAGTTATGAAAAATATTAATTACTTCCGCCCAGACCTTAAACAATTTTTTACTAAAGATGAATTGAATAATGTCAACTCGTGATTATGAGGGTTGGAAACGTTATGGGAAATGGGTTAAAGAAAATTATAAAAATTACCAAAAACAAATGAGTGATAGAGAAATTATGAATGCTAAAAAGGGTATTATCAATCCCCCAAAAGTAAAAAACATTGACCAGATGCCAGATCAAAAATGGCATCGACGAATTTCATTCCTAAAATCAGGAATTCGTATTATAGGTTATGGTTTTATTCCATTTAATTTAGCTGCCGCTACAACACTTCTTATTGTTAGTGAAGTAGTTGGTATTATAGAAGAATTAGTATAATGAAATTAATTTATTTTAGTGCCCCTTGGTGTGGTCCTTGTCGTCAACTAGGACCTATTATGGATGAAGTTGCTCAACAAGTAACAGTCCAAAAAGTTAATGTTGATAACAGCCCCGATATGGCTAGCCATTATGGAATTAGAAATGTTCCTACTGTTATAGCTATTGATAATTATGGGAGTGAAAAAGCCCGAAAAGTAGGTTTAAATCCAAAACAAGTTTATTTGGATATGTATAGTCAAAATTAAATAATGTTTAAAAGGATTCAAGAAAGAATATTTCCTTTCCTTATAGCATTAAGTGCACTTTCAGTATCGGCATCAGCAGCATTTTACTCCATAAGTGGCTTAAGTAAGCTATTTGCGGGAGCTGCTTTTGCTGTTATTGTAATGGCAGCATCACTAGAAATTGCTAAATTAGTAATAGCATCTTTACTATACCAGTATAGAAAAAATTTACCTCGTTTATTGAAGGTTTATTTATCTGTTTCTTGTTTTGTACTAATACTAATTACTAGTATGGGTATTTATGGTTTTCTATCTGCGGCTTATCAAGAAACAGCAGCATTAGATAGTACTATAACTTCCCAAATTGCCCTTATAGAAACTAAAAGAAATAATATTAAAGAACAATTGGCGGTTTATAACGGAGAGAAAATATCCATTAATGAATCCGTGACTGCGCTTCGCAATGGGTTATCTAACAATGTAATACAATATACTGACACTTTAGGTAATGTTATTACAACCACTTCAAGTTCAACTCGACGAGCTTTAGAAAAACAGCTAGATCAAGCTATTAGTAGACAAACCCAAATTAATACTAGGGTAGACGATCTAAATCAAAAACTATTTGAGTATGAAACTGAAATAGTTGAAGTAAGATCTGCTAGTGAAATAGGAAGTGAATTAGGCCCTCTTAAATACCTCTCAGGTTTAACAGGGCTATCTATGGATAAAATTATTAATTATCTTCTTTTAACAATAATTTTTGTTTTTGATCCTTTGGCCATATCTTTAGTAATAGCTGCGAACTTTGCTTTTGAACAGCTAAAACCTAAAAAAAAAGATATGGAAGAAGAATGGGATGAAAAACGAATGGACATTATAGGTCAAAATGGGAATGATGGAATTCATTACGAACAAGAAAAAGAACAAAAGCCATTAGAGGTTTATGGTGAAAAGTCTTCCATTGAAAAAGAAATTGAAAAGTTAGAACAAAAAAAATCTAGACTTTCATCATGGGGAAGTAAAAAAATTCAAAAACAGATCAATAAACTTAGATCCACCCAGGATGATAATCCCAACCAGATAACCTATAATTAAGTTATGTATAAAAAATGTTATGCTGAATACGCTGGTAAAAACCAGTATAAGATACATTTGTGGGAAGAGGATGATTATAAAATCATCCCTTATAGGGTCCCTGCTTATATAGAGTGCCCCGAACGAGAGGCAGAATACCAGGGCCTAAAAGGAGAATGGTTAAAGAAAACATACAATTGGGATAAAGATAATCCTCGCCTTCACTTTCACGATATGCCTGCTTATCAAAAATTCCTTATTGAAAAATATGGAACTGATGATAATATATCTAAGGGGCATAGAGAAGTATTTTTTGATATTGAGATTGAAATGGGGGGAGCCCTTACAGAAGAATATATTCAATCCGCTCCCAAACCTGTAACTTCAATTGCTTGGTACGATAAAACCCCAGATGAATGGGTGATTCTTATCTTAGATAAAAAAGGTCAAATTAAACATACTAAGGGACATAAAGAAATTATCCCTGTAGCTACCGAAGAAGAATTACTTGCTACGTTTATTGAAAAATTTAGGGAAATTAACCCTGATATACTTGTAGGGTGGAATAGTGATTATTTTGATATTCCTTACTTGTACTATAGAATATGTAATGTATTAGGAGAAGATTTTGCTAATGCTTTATCTCCTATAGACGTAGTAAAAGATGAAAGCCAATGGAACCGCAATGGTTGGCTTAACATAGCGGGGGTTGAATCATTAGACTATATGAAACTACATAAAAAGTTTAGTTTCCGTGATGAGCCCTCTATGCGATTAGATGCTATTGGAGAAAAGTATGTTAATCTAGGTAAAATAGAATACGATGGAAACCTAGACAGATTATTTGAGGACGACATCCAGAAGTTTATTAAGTATAATTTTCGAGATGTAGAAATTCTTAAGGAACTAGATGAGAAATTTGAATACATTAGTCTAGTAAAAAACCTATCACATAAGGGTAAACACAATTATGGAGAGGTTTATGCCAACACTAAAACCCAAGATGGAGCCATCTCAGCGTATCTATTAGGACAAAACATTGTTCCTCCCTCTAGAGATAGAAACCCTATCTTTAAAAAGGGATATGCTGGGGGTTATTTGTTTTGCCCCAAAGCAGGTCTTTACAAATACATGTTTGATGAAGATTTAACTTCACTATACCCTTCTATTATTATGTCTCTTAATATTGGTAAAGAAACATATGTTGGTAGAGTGCTAGATCTAATGAACGATAGAAATAATCGTTTAGGATTAAATGATTTACAAGCAATGGATCCTAAAAAAGAATTATGTGTTGAAAACCCCCAAGGTAAACAAACTTATATTGCTTGTAGTAAAATTATTGATACTATAAAAAATAATAAACTGGCAGTATCAGCAAATGGTGTGATGTATCGTACTGACAGAAAATCAGTACTTTCTACTATACTTTCTAAATGGTTTGATGAAAGGGTAGAATATAAGGGTTATATGAAAAAAGCATACAAAGCAGGCGATAAGGAAAAAGGAGTATTTTGGCACCAAAGACAACACACAATGAAAATTTTGCTTAACTCACTTTATGGAGCAACAGCATTAGGATCTTTTAGATATGGAAATGTAATCCTAAGTGAATCAATTACACTATCAGGACAACGGATTATCCAAGAATCTGCTTTGTGTGCTAATAGACATATGAATAAGGTTATAAAAAATGAAATAGAATTATGAAACTAACACCCCAATCAATAAGAAATAACGTAAGGATTACTTGGAATGGAGAACCCATCTCTAAACAAGAAATTATAGATATGAGTGTTCACTGGAATGAAAAACAAATTACATATTTTAAAAAAATTGTAAAACAAGGGGGTACATTTAAAATTAATAATAACAAATTTAAAGTTATTATTGGTGATCCCATCTTAACTTCACGAGGTGAAAGAGATGGAGGTATCCAACAAATCCCCGACCCCGATGCTAGATTTTAATGGCTAAAAAGTATCCTGATAATGTAGCTTGGGATGATCAAGAAGAAAGATGGGTAGCCAACATACTACCTTATGCTTCTAATGTAGGTGCCCCTGTTATTAAACCCGAAAATATTGATAGTTGGAGAAAACGAGGAGTAACAAAAGTAAATCATCACCTTGAAACTAAATTTTTAGAACTTAAAGATGAATATAATAAGTTAGTTGAAGAATTTAAATGGAATGATTTAGTTTATAACGCAAAATTTAATTTTGAACCTGTAATAGGTGAAACTTATTATCTTTATGTTGGCGATGACCATGAAAATTTTTTATCTTTAATATCACCAAATGAATGGAATCGAGAATGTCTAGGTTCATTTCACTTGACCGCTGAACAAAAATGGACTAAAATATGAAACATTTAGAAGATACACCTTGGTGGATTTGTGACGAAGGGGATTATAATTTTTGTGCTTACGTAGACACAGATTCTAATTATTTTAATGCGGAACCTCTTTTAAAACACTTATATCCTAATTTTGAGGAAATGAGTGATGAAAAAAAAGATAATGTATTAGAACAAGTTGCTCTTAAATATCAAGATATTATTACAGCTGATTATGATAGATTAGCTCGAGATTGTTTTAATATTCAAGAACATAGACTTGAAATGAAAACTGAATGTGTAATCCGCTCAGCATATTTTAGGGCAACTCGAAGGTATGCTCAGTGGATCACAAAACAAGAGGGCATTGCAAATGAGTCTTTAGATATTAAGGGATTGGAATTTAGAAAAGCTAATTTTCCTCCTATATTTGGTAAGTTTTTTAATGATATCCTAGAGATGATCCTTAAAGGTACTGAACAAAAAGAAATTGATGATTTGATCCTTAATTTTAGAAAAAAGATTATGTCTAAGGATACTGATATTGTTTTATTAGGTAATCCTACTTCAGTTAAAACCCTAAATGAGTACGTAGGTCGTAAACCTAGGGCGGGGGAAGTAATGACTGAAATTAAAAAAGGGGCACCCGCAAATGTTAAAGCTGCTATCCGTTATAATGATCTGCTTAATTTTTGGAACATTAAAGACCATAGTGAAATAGTTCAAGGTGATAAAATTAAATGGATTTATTTAATTGATAATCCTTATAAAATTGAAGCAATTGGTTTCCTTGCGTTTGATATGCCAGAAAAAATGCGTACATTCCTGAACGAGTATGCAGATCGAAAAAAATCATTTGAAACCATCCTACAAAGTAAACTAGAAAACTTTTATAACGACTTAGGATGGACTTTAAATTTAAACCCAAATATTAATAAATTCTTTAGCTTCTAATGATAGCAAAAAATACACTTCAATCAATTATTTCCAAGTATTACCTTGGAGGTAAAGTAGAATCAGTTAAATGGGTAGTAGAAGACAAAAAACTACACATTGACTTTATGGCTCCAACTAAAGATATGATCGGGAGACTATCTTGTGATAATTTCCCTATACCAACAGATGGAACACTAGCTATTTTTAATACAACACAACTTAACAGATTGTTAAATGTATTAGCAGGTGATTTGATGCTTGATACTGAACGCACTAAGGCAGTTTTAACTAAACTTATCATTCAAGACTCAAAAGCATCAATTAATTATTCACTTGCTGATCCTATAATGATTCAAAAGGCAGGTGAAGTAGATGAAAACATTGATTGGAAAGTTCAAGCAACACTTGAAAATGAAGATTTTCATACATTTGTTAGGGCTGCTTCTTCAATACAAGGGAATGAAATTGTAACACTTGCTGCTTCTAAAGATTCTATTGATACTCCAATTATTAATTTTGTATTTGGTGAGCGTATGGAGTTTTCAAATAAAGTAGAATTTCAAGTAAATGCTACATTTGGGGATGATGTTAGAGAGGATAATAAAATTCCGTTTAATAGTGAAATGCTTCGTGAAATATTTAACGCTAATAAAACTTCAGATGAATGTCATTTAAGTTTTGTGGATGAGGGATTACTTCGCCTTATCTTTACCTCGGAAGATGAAGGTATAAACACAACGTATTTTGTTGTACGAAAAGCAGATTATTAATATTTATTGACATGAATCAATCAAAATGGAGAAACTTTGTTGTTGGCGCTATGCTACACGAAGGCGTTAGACAAGATGGAAACGAATACACAGTTAGCATTTCAGACTTAACGTTTGATTTACTTAAAGATACTTTTCCTACAAAGTACCAAAATCCTTTTGAGGGTGAAGGAAGACCTATGTTTAGAGATCCTATTTACCTCCCACAGGGTGATGGTAGTTCTAAGGGCATAGTTGATAGGAATGCTTTAGAAGATTATGTAGAGTACATTATGTCAAGAGTAGGCAATGTTGATATTGTCTTGGACCCAACCGCAAAACCTTTAAATATGGCTGTAATTAAGGATCCTAAATTTAAAAAAAGAGAAGCAGGAATTGGAAAAACCATCTCTTCCTATTATGGAAAAGGTGAAAACGAAGGAGATTAATTTGGTAATCTGAGTTTTCCTTCGTATATTTATGGGTGACTTTAGGGCACCAACCCAAGTTATATTTTTATTAACCGCTACCTTAGGGGGCAAAAACAAAATAAAATGACACACGTAAATCTCTTTGACCCGAGGTTTGCTTCACCTCTAGATGTTCTTGTAAAGAACTTTTTCGACAAAGAAGCAATTTTTGACAAACCATCACGCACTAGCGTTACACATCCAATCGATGTGTTTGAAGATGAAGAAGGCCTTACATTTGAAATAGCATGTGTAGGTCTAGATAAAAAAGATGTAAGTATTAACATTGAAAATGATATCCTTAGAGTCTCTTATGACAAAGGATCAGAACACTCAGACGAAAAACGCTACTACCACACAGGTGTAAGAAAAAGCAGTTTTAATTTGGGATGGAAAGTAGCTCGTAGATTTAATTTAGCTAAAGCAGTAGCTGAAATGAAAAATGGCCTATTATGTATCCAAATCCCACTCGCGAACGAAGCGAAACCAAAAACTTTAACAATTAAATAATTTAAAGGTTGGTGCCCTGAAGATTCGTTCGTATATTCACACGTATTAAAAAATTAACAAGTTATGAGATTTATTAACGACCCGGCCCTTGGTGATTACTTTATTCAAGTAGATGACCTAAACTACTCAGCATTTATAAAAATTACCCCAGATAGTGGGATTCCTTATGATTCACTTGTAGGACATTTTAAAAATTTAGCAATAGCACTTGAAAAAATTGCTGAGCATATGGTTCGACAGAAATCTTATGATACGATTAGGGAATATATCGAAGAATTAAAAGTTATTAAAAACGAATTAAAAAATCTTATTTAAAAAATGGTAAAAGCACTATTTAATGCTGTAATCGTCAAGCAAATCGAACAAGACGAAAGCACATATGGAACAATTGTTGTCCCAGATATGGGCAAAGACAAAAACCTACGAGGAGAAGTAGTTTCAGTAGGTCCTGGTTATTATTCAGCTATGGGCAATTTTATTGATACTATTGTAAAAGTAGGTGATGAAGTTCTCCTTCCATCTATGGGAGCAACCAAGATGGATTATGATGGAGAAGAATATTTAATGATTGAAGAAAATAAAATTCTAGGAATTGTAGAAAAATGAGTAAAGTAACTATTGTAAACTACGGAGACGACTCCCGTAAGAAGTTGATTGATGGAGTCAATCAACTAGCAGATGCTGTCGTAACTACTTTGGGACCCAATGGTCGAAATGTAGTAATTCAAAATGAACAAGGAGTACCACAAAGCACTAAAGATGGTGTAACGGTAGCTAAAGCTATTGAACTTGAAGACACAGTAGAAAATACTGGAGCTCAAATGGTTAAACAGGCTGCTATTCGTACTGCTGAACAGGCAGGTGATGGTACTACTACTTCGACATTGTTGGCTCGTGAAATTGTAAACGCAGGACGTCGTTACAGTGATAAGGGCCATAACATTGTAGAAATTAAGCGTGGTATTGACAAGTGCGTAAAAGCATATGTAGACAATCTCCGCGACCAATCTCAGGATATTTCAAGTGAAGACCAACTTCGTCAGGTAGCTACTATCTCAGCTAATAACGATACTGAAGTAGGAGAGTTAATTGCGACTGCAATGGAAAAAGTAGGACGAGATGGTGTAGTAACTATTGAAGAATCACGTACAGGTGAAACTTATCTAGAAACTGTTGAGGGTCTACAATTTGACCGAGGTTACAAGTCACCATATTTTGTGACTAATAACGATACTATGAGTACTACCCTTAAGGATGCTATGATTCTATTTTATAATGGTAGAATTGCTACTGTAAAAGATTTGCTCCCATTATTGGAAAATCTTTCAACTCAAAGTAAATCCCTTCTTATTGTAGCGGAGGATATTGATGGAGAAGCACTAGCTACCCTTATTGTTAATAAAATGAGAGGTATTTTGAATGTTTGTGCTGTTAAGGCTCCTGATTTTGGTGATCGCCGTACTTTGCTTATGAATGACATGGCTGCTCTTACAGG
>Ga0209535_1002854_pt1 | contig 11220 bp, 17 predicted proteins | sample LinPmetageLP28_FD_184041 | JGI IMG/M metagenome (GOLD analysis project Ga0209535, IMG submission 184041) | Marine viral communities from the Pacific Ocean - LP-28 (SPAdes) (version 2) | ecosystem: Environmental > Aquatic > Marine > Oceanic | place: Pacific Ocean | collected 2009-08-22
GCAAAAGTACCATCGAAAAATTCAAGAAAAGAGAGGCAGAGGAATTAGAGGCACTCAAGCAAGTAGCACGTGAGGCAAGAGAAGAAGAAATCACTGCCACGGTCGAAGAAGCATTGAAAATGTCCGAAGCAGAGAGTGTCGAGACACCCATACAAGAAGAACGTATCAAACCTGACCTAACAGAAGTCATTGAACCAGAAGTAGAAATAGAGAAAGTAAAGGAGCATGTCAAAAATTCAAAACCTAGGGTTATGAGGACAATACGCCCAACCGAGGACAGGCCCCCAAAGCCGATTCTGAGTAATTGGCAAAGATCTGAATTACTCAACAACTTCCACAAAGAACACGGCAACTTCGAAGACGTCCAAGACTACGTGCAAAACGAAGAGCAGGGTGATACAACTACCTGGAAAAAGATAAAAAATAAAACCACAACAGAGGAAGACTATCATCTAAGAATGGAACAGAGGATAGAGGAATTGATAACAAAAGTTGAGAACAAAGAAATACAACTTTCAGACTTGTCCGATGAAGATCAAAAAGTTATACTAGATATAATAAATCAAAAGAATGGATAATATAACAAACAAGATAGGAAATGTAACTTTGGTTACTCCTCCGTCGATGGTAGAACCAGATGGAGTCAGTTTCACCATTGTCGACCTAGATGAGGAGCAGAAGAAAATTTTTTCCAGTAAGTTGGACGAACACTTTCTTAGCAGTGAAATCACAGTTTTTGTGTGGGATGGTAACAGTAGTAACGAGAAGTGGCTCGAAGAAGCAAATTTAAAAAGTGATTATGTGATTCAAGGAACACAAGATATTATTAAACAAGTGGAAACAATAAAGGTAGAGCATGACAGAAGAAAGTTTGATCTGTAGTTTTTGCAGTAAATCAAGAAAAGACGTCACAAAGATGATAGTTGGTGCCAAGAAGACATCCATCTGCAACGAGTGTGTCACTCTTTGTGTAGAGATACTGGAAGAAGACGTTATAAAAGCACGTAAAGAGAAACTGTACGCAGGAGACAAGAACATTCTCAACCCTGTTTCAATCAAAGAACACCTTGATCAATATGTCATAGGACAGGACGCCGCAAAGACAGTGTTGAGTGTGGCAGTGGCAAACCATTATAAAAGAATAGTACAACCACCCATTGATTTTGACCTGGACAAATCCAATGTGATGGTGCTTGGAGCCACAGGAGCAGGCAAGACACTGATGGCAAGGACAATAGCAAAGTACCTAGACGTACCATTCGCTATAGCGGACGCAACTACACTGACTGAGTCAGGATACGTGGGCGATGATGTAGAGAACGTGGTGCAGAAACTGTACGCCAACTCTGAGGGTGACATAGAGAAGACACAGAAAGGCATAATATTCATAGACGAGATAGACAAGATATGCAGGAAAGGTGAGAACACATCACTGACCAGGGACGTATCTGGTGAGGGTGTGCAACAGGGATTGTTGAAAATTGTTGAGGGGACTGAATGCAGAGTGCCGCCCCATGGTGGACGTAAACATCCTGACCAACAGACCGTGACCATAGACACATCAAACATACTGTTCATAGTGGGTGGGGCGTTCACGGAACTGGAGAAACAGATAAGAAGGAAGAAGGCATCAGGGGGTATAGGATTTGGAACTAAACTGCAGGAACAAGACGACAGGAATTACCTGTCAGAAGTTCAACCTGAGGATCTGATCAAGTACGGACTGATACCGGAGTTCGTGGGCAGGTTCTCCATGATCACCAACATAGATCCCTTGGACGAGACGCAGTTGATAAGGATACTGACAGAACCCCGTAACGCCATCCTGAAACAAACCAAGTACCTGTTTAGATTGGACAACATAGAAATTGAATTTACCAAAGAGGCCAAGCAGAGCATCGCACGTAAGGCCAAAGAGTTGGGAACCAATGCAAGAGGACTGAAAAACGTAGTAGACACAGTGGTTCTACCCTATCAGTTTGACGCAGAGGAGATGAGAAACAGAGGAGTCGCCAAGATTCAGATAACTAATCAGGTGGTTGACAAAGGAGCAGACCCTGTGTTAGTATTTAGAAAGACAAATGGAATATCAAAAAAACAAAGTTAGACCCAAGTTCAAGAAAACAGAGAGACCTTTGGGTTTCCAAGGTTACTATGTTGAAGTGCGAGAGGGCGAAGATGCCGTCAGGGCATACAGGAAGATCAAGAGATGGATCAAGGAAGACAAGTTCATTGACCAGATCAGGGCCAACAACACTTACCAAAAACCATCAGAGATCAAAGTCGAGAAAGCCAAGGAACGTAGGAAGGTACTACGAAAACTGCGTAGGGAACGTGACAGTTTCATATCAATGCGTCCACAAAGAGGCAGATAAATCACAAACTAATTTTACCAAACAAGGTCGCAATTTGACATATAGCCATTATATGTTATAATAAATACAGTTGAAGATTGCTTTAGATAGGATCTTCACTATTACTAACTCGCTTAAACTTAAAAGGAGGAAAGCACATGAAAAACAATCTATCTATTTTTAACAACCTAAGACCACTAACCGTAGGGTTTGACAATGTATTCGATCAATTGGAATACATGATGGAAGACCGTTTCTTTGAGAAGTCGGGCAACAATTTCCCACCATACAACATAGTAAAGACTGGTGAGAACACTTACGACGTTGAACTTGCACTTGCAGGTTTTGGGAAGGATGACATCGTAGTAGAGTACAAAGAAAATACACTTACTGTGAAATCAAAACCAAACAAAGACCCAGCAGACGAAGTTGAAAGTTACGACGAGGGAGTGATACACAGAGGCATCTCAAAGCGGATGTTCACTAGATCATTCACCATTGCAAATGATGTGGAGGTCAAAGGTGCAGAACTGAAAGATGGCCTGCTTAAAGTGAGCCTGGAAAGAATAATCCCAGAACACAAGAAAGCAAAGACCATCGAAATCAGGTAAAACAAAGTGGATAGGGTGGTAATATACCACCCTTCCATAATTGACAACTTGTGTAGATATGCTATAATAAAGGTATGGAAATGACAGATATACAAACACTTACAAAAGAAAAAATTAAACTAGACGAGCCGGGACTATATGACGTTTTATTTCTCAACGACAGCATTACGACCATGGAGTTCGTTGTAAAGGTTCTCAAACAGATCTATGGCAAGACACCAGAGCAGGCACAGAACATCACAACAAAGATACACCAAGACGGACAAGGCATAGTTGGCTCGTACGTGCATGAAGTCGCGGAGCAAAAGGGTATAGAGACCACACTGGCCGCGAGACAGGAAAACTTCCCACTACAGGTCAAAGTCAAGAAGCAGTGACAGATCTCAGGCACTACGTCAGAGAGAATCAGCAAGTGATGGAGTTCGTACGACACTCTACACCTGGAGTGATTGACAAGTACATAGGCACATTGGACTACGCCACTGCAAGGTTTAACACAATACTGATAAAACTATCACAGGATCCACTCGGTGCCGACGAACAAAAAGACGACATAGACGAGTGCTTCAAGATAATTAAAAATTTCTACGTTGATACTAAAAAGTATCTGACTTGGCCATATGTGTTCAAGCCGATAATTGCATTAAAACTGCATTGGGACGGCACAACACAAATACCAAAAATAAAATTTCTGTTGGAAAAAAATTTATAATTAATTTTATACTTAAAAAAGATGATTAATTGTGATGTGCTCATACTTGCTGTTCCTTTCACAGACACAGACAAGCCTCTACAGGCCCCTGCTGTGCTGAAGGCCGTGGTGCAAAAACACAACTTCACCGCCTGCACTTATGATTTAAATTATTCATTGATCAAGACCCATCACGAACAAGCAGATTTCCTTAAACAATACTTTGCATTTGGCACCACAAATGATTACGACAAGATTGTGATCGCAGAGAATTTTGTGCAGGACACTGCCAAACTATTACTCAACAAATATAAACCTAAATTCATCGCTGTAAGCGTTTTCACGTATCAGTGCCAAACCTACTCCATGCTTTTGGCACAGAACCTTAAAAAAATTGATCCAACGATTAAAATAATATTTGGGGGACAAGGGCTAACAACACAAGGAATACAGTCGAGTGATGCTTGGGCCGAGGAGTGTAAACAACTGGGACTGATAGACCATTACATTATTTCTGAAGGGGAAGAAGCACTGATCAATCTTTTGAAAGAAGGAAAAGGAAAAGGCATAGACAACACAGATTGGGAGCAGAAGTTAGATATAGACGACAATCCTTACCCGGATTATGGCGACTACAACCTCAATGAGTATGATACCAAAACACTTATGATAACAGGCAGTAGAGGTTGCGTGAGAAGGTGTTCCTTCTGTGACATACACAAACACTGGAAGAGATATGTTTTTCGAAGTGGTCAATCGCTTGCAGACGAAATGATACATCAAAGTAACAAATACAAAATCTACAATTTTAGTTTTACAGACAGTTTGATAAACGGATCTATGAAGGCCTATAGGGATTTCATTTCTGTTTTATCTGTGTACAATGCATCAACAGATAAAAAGTTGACATGGGGTGGTCAGTTCATAGTGCGTGGAATATCATCGATGACAGAAAAAGATTGGTTAATGACCAAGCAGTCAGGAGCAAAGGGATTGGCCGTGGGGGTCGAGTCTGGCAGTGAAGCAGTGAGAGATCACATGAAAAAACAATTCAGCGATCAGGACCTCGACGAGTTTATGGAACAAGCAAATAAAAACAATGTTACTTTAACGTTCTTAATGCTTCTCGGCTACCCGACCGAAAGCCATGAAGATTTTTTACAGACATTAAAGATGTTCAAGAGATACAAGAAATATCAATCCGTGATCGAATCAGTAGTGCTAGGGACTACCCTGGGAATACTACCAGGAACCCCACTGGCCGAGGAAATGGCCGAGGATATAGAAATGAATGACGGAGAAAATTTCTGGACTTACAAAGAAAATCCTGATCTGGATTTTAGAGAACGTATAAAAAGGCGTATAATAACAGGTGAGGAATGTGTCAGGATGGGTTATAATGTGCCAGGCAATCATGACAACTACAAGTTCCTTCATTACCTGTGGAATGTTTATAAAAACAAACAAAAACAAACGATAGTTGATCTGAACACCAACGACCTACAGCAACAAAAGTACTCATGATAAAAATAAAATTCAATTTTACCGTAAACAATTACAACGGGGGACCAAAAATCAGAATATACAACAACAAAGACGTCCTGGCCGAAACTACTCTATCGGAAAAGGGACAGAATAACCTTGCCATAGAGGCAGATCTGAAGTTTCCTACAAAACTTATAATAGAACACTATGATAAAAACATGAACATCGACACAAAGTTAGATGACGGAGGAATAGTGGATGACAAAGGGTTCACACTAGAAACAATACAGTTTGATCAATTCAAATTGCACAATGAACTGTACCATTTTAAATTCATTAAGGAAGATGGCGAGGAAATAATGAACAACAATTATATAGGATACAACGGAAGATACATAATTAATATAGATTCAGAAAATTTATCTACTTGGTATTACAAGTTACAAAAAAGTTTTATCAACCAACTCGAGAATTTTGATTACAAGAACTTTAAAAAAGAAATATTCCAAGACGAACACTGTGAGATTGAATACTAATGACTAACTGGATTTTTTGGGCAATACCGCGACAGTACATTAGGAGATACATTTTCACATTTTGGCTTGTGATGTTTTTCATACCAGGGTACTTCTTGGGATTGCAATTTACTAAATTAGGATTTATAATAAACTGGCTTTGGTTCGATCTTATTTTTTACGGTTGGTTCAAAGCGAAACAAATGATAGGAGACGATGAATGAAAGCAGTAGTATGGAGCAAACCGGCCTGTCCTTATTGTGACAAGGCAAAAAACCTACTCAAGAACAAGGGCATAGAGTACGAGGAAAAGAACATAGCAGAGGGACATAAGATCCAGGATCTATTAGAGCTTGTGCCAAACGCAAGGACCATGCCTCAGATATGGCTGGACGGTGAACACCTTGGTGGTTACTACGAGTTAGAAAAGAAACTATCGGAATAATGAACTTTGCCTGTACCCAAACAGACACAGGATCTCGGTATTTTGATTTCGAAAAGTATCAGGCCAAAAACGGATGGTTTCTTTACCTAGACAAAGGATGGACCAAGACTGAAAATTATTTTTACAAAGGAGAAAAATCAAGTTACTGTAAAATCTATGTTGATCCTGTTGTCAGAATAGAAACTAACAAGTTGAGAGATTTTCCTATATATCATAACCAAACAGAGATAAGCAATTTTAAAAAACTGGACAATATCGTACCAGTCGATGGAGTGGTTGAGATTGACCAAGATATTACAATCCAGTATCAACAAGGCTTCTACCCGCGTATCGCCACAAAGCCTATATCATTCAAGGACTGCCATGACATATTGTTTGATGCTCTGATTGAGAATGTAGGAACCTTTGCATCTATGAACAAAAGACCTGTGTACATACCAGTACAAGGAGGGATTGACACACTGACAGTCAGGAGTGTATTTGACTTTCTAAGTGTTGACTATCAAACGTTTGATCTCCCCAAAGAAGCACCTGTGCCCTCATCACTCAAAGCCGAACTATCAAAAAATTATTGGGGATTCAACCAGGTGGAAGAAAAAGAAAATGCTGTAATAGTCACAGGCTTTTACGGAGACGAATGGGTTCTCAGGAATCCATATTATGTGCATGTGCTGTTGTCATCGAGGGGTATAAATTTAGCGGCGGAATTTGATCGCAGGCCGTCCTGTTATATGAAAAAATATTTTGAGCACTATCGTGAAAAGTGCAACCATGATACAAACATCACCATCGACGAGTTGATATCACAGATCTGTAATGATTTCCAGATTTGGCACCTTAATAACACAAGATTGCTCTCTCCACTGAAACATGAGTCCCTGATTGATCTGTTAACTGCAGACAGTGAAACAGTGATAGAGCAGGTTACCGATGCTAAGTTGTCTAGGTCGATCATAGAGAAATGCAATCCCAAATTAATTGAACTAATTAATGACACAAAGAATCAATATGATCCAGACTATTTTTTACCCTATTGACATTACCAGTTTCCAACACTATAATAAACTGAGCCAATGACATACACAGTAAATGACAAGTGTATAATGTGTAAGCATACAGACTGTGTCAGTGTGTGTCCTGTGGATTGCTTTTACGAGGGTGAAAACATGCTGGTGATCAATCCAGACGAGTGTATTGATTGCGGAGTATGTGAACCTGAGTGCCCTGAGGACGCAATAAGACCAGACACGGATCCGGAAGGTGCAAAATGGGTGGAGTTCAACGGCAAGTGGTCTAAAGAGTGGGCGGTGCTGGCAGAGAAGAAAGATCCGATGCCTGACCATGAGAAGCACTCAGGAGAACAAGGAAGACTAGAAAAGTATTTTAAAGACAAATAATGAAGGAACACAATGAAAAAAGACAAGAAGAAATCAAAATGGCAGATCAAACGAGAGAAGGAGGCCAGCCAGAATTCACAGTTCGATCCCAAGATACATCAACTGGGTAGAGAAGGATATGGATTCCAGATGAAACGGGACATCAAGGCAACCCCGGAAGAACTGTCAGGTAAAAACCTGCCATTCAAAACAGAGAAATGATTATAGACAAGATACGAGAGATGGGGGATAACTTGAAACTGTTGGAAGGACACGACAGGCTACACTATCTCATAGACAAGGCCAAAGAATTAGAACCTCTGCCAGAACCTGCAAAAAACGAAGATAACAGGATAAGAGGTTGTGCAAGTAAATTATGGCTGATAGGTGGTGTACGTGATGACGGCACAATGATGTATCAAGTGGATGGAGATGCTCATATAAGCAAAGGCACCGCAAAAGTGGTGACTGATCTTGTGAATGGTGAACAGAGGATTGCTATAGCAAAGCTCACAGTCGAAGATTTTACTCCACTGGGCATAAAAGAATTACTCACAATGCAGAGACAAAACGGATTGGGAGAACTAATAGACAGAATAATAAGGATAGCACAATGATGGATATGCCACCAGGATGGACTCCACAACCATCAGCATCAGTTGACCCACAACTGAACACAGATCTCAGCGACATCAAAGAACATCCACCAACACAACAGGAGTACATGCCAAAGATAGTCGAGAAACTAAAAGAATGTTATGATCCTGAGATAAGCGTGGACATCTATAACCTAGGATTGATATACGACGTCAAGGTGACAGAGGAAGGTTACGTTCATGTGTTGATGAGCCTTACAAGTGCATTCTGTCCGGCCGCTGACATGATACCAAAAGATGTGCAACAGAAAGTAGAAAGTATTCCAAACCTTAAATGCAGAGTTAAAATCACAATGCAACCACAATGGGGGCGTGACATGATCAATCCTGAGATCAGAGAGCTGATGGGACTGTAACCAAAACAGTTGACACAATTAACAATATCCTGTAAAATTATAGCAATACTGAATCATGTTGGGGAATCAAGGTGCAATTCCATGGCTCTACCAGGAACCGTAAAGTCGGAGTGCCAACCAGTATAAGTCCGCTGTCGAGCGAGGGCCTGGGAAAGTCTAGTTCTACAATGTAAAGTTAACAGTGGCATGAAACGTTAACTCGTTTAATGAGAACTGTTATGAAAAAAACAAAACAAAAGATTGTGTTGTTCTTCTACCTCGTGGGCTTGATCGCTTTGAGTAGGATAATACCTCATCCACCAAACTTCACACCTGTGCTTGCGATGGCAGTGTTCATGCCGTACCTGACACGTGATCTATATTCGGCCATGCTAGTACCATTGTCGGCTATGTTTGTTTCGGATCTTTACTTGGGTCTACACTCAAGTATGTTTTGGGTTTACAGCAGTATCTTGTTAGGCACTACATTGAGTCATTACACAATGTCTATGAAGAAAACTTATGTTCACCTGGGATCCAACGCACTGTTGTCAGCAACAATATTTTTTGTGATAACAAACTTTGCAGTATGGATGTCTGGTACCATGTATCCACCTACACTGGACGGACTAATACTTTGCTACACCATGGCGATACCGTTCTTTGGCAACACACTGGCGGGTACTTTGTTCTACGTTTCTCTTTTGGGTCTTGTGTCCTACTCGGCAACAAACATATCAAGGAGATATACGGACGATGAAGAAACTATTACTAGCAGTCTTAACATTATTGCTTTTCCACACAGGATCACAGGCAGAGCAATCTAAGGAATGCGTATGGGAGGACAACACTCCATGCATAAAAATAACAAAATTTGTTTTAAGGGATCCGAGTGTCCTTACAACAGCGTCAATGAGTGTGGACTACGTTGATCAGTACACAATCGAGAACACCAACACCATAGACACGGTACAAGCGATATCCAGAGTGACTGGATTGAATGTTGTGCAGTCTGGTCCTACAGGACAGCAGACATCAGTGTTCATGAGAGGTATGAACTCCAATCACACTATGGTTGCGATTAACGGTGTTGCAATTAAGGACCATAGTACGACAGGTGGACTACATGACATAGGTGCAGACTTTATAAAACACGTCACAGGAATACAGGTTGTGAAAGGATCGCAGGGTACACTGTATGGTGCCAACGCAGTGGGTGGAGTTATAAACTTCATAACCACAGACAGTTACGCCAACAGTATATCAACAACAGTTGGATCAAACAACACCAAAGGTATAACACTTAAAATACACAGAGATATCAACAATCATTCTATCAGCATGATAGCAGACGGTACTACTTCGGACGGTATATCTGTTGCACCGTCAGGTTCAGAGAAGGACGGCTTCGACACAAACAATATAACAATCAACACCAGAAGCAAATGGGACGAAGTTGAAATTAAGACCACACTTATAAGAAGAGAAAGTGATGCAGACTTAGATAGTGGAACCGGTGATGATTTAGATTACACCGCTGAAAATAATATGAACCTGTATCAGTTATCAGGCAAGGTGGACAACAGCCTAGGATTCTACAACATTACATTTTCTCGTACAGAATACGACAGAGAGTATGTGAATGGCACAGAGATCGACAACTATAATTCTACTAGCAACACTGTGTTACTGACAAACACCATACTGAAAGACAAGTATGACATCACACCAGGTGTGGAGTACGAAGAGTTCGATGGTTCGTTTAAAAATAGAGGATCATACTCTGCAAGTGTTGACACAGGCGGAGAGAACATAGGATACTTTGTGAACGGTAACCTTATAGCATCAGACAAGTTGTTGGTGTCAGCGGGTATCAGACAGGACGATCCAAGCCTGTTCGGTGACTACACCACATACAGACTGGGCGGAACTTATGATCTAACAGATACATTGAAGTTGAAGAGCAACTACGCAACATCTGTTAAGACACCCACACTGTATGAAATGCATGGATCAGACAACTACGGCTACAACGGAAATCCAAATCTACAACCAGAAGAAGCAGAGACCATGGACATTGGATTTGAATTCAGTTTTGGAAGTAGTGTTTTGGATGTTGTGTACTTCACAACAGATCTGGAAAATCTAATAACATATGGAAGTAGCACATACTCCAATGCTTCAGGCACGTCAAACAGACATGGTGCAGAAGTAACATTCAACAGCATGATTGCTGAAAATGTTTATTGGAGGAACAACGCCACGTTCACCATAGCAGAAGATGGCAATGGAACTTCGGTTACTAGAAGACCCAAGTGGACTGGACTTACAGCGATAGATTGGAAGAAAGAACAGTGGACAACAACTGCGGAATATCTGCACACAGGTAGTCATCTAGACATAGACTCTACCACGTATGCAACAATAATGAAGCCATCGGTTGGTGTTGCAAATTTCCACACTTATTACCAAATGAACGAAAAGTCCAACATTGTGTTCTCATTGAACAATGCATTTGATGAAACATATGAAAGACCAGACGGTTATGCACAGCACGGAAGGAATATGTTGTTGACATACAAACTGAAGTTCTAGTATAATTTGTGTATGGAAATTACACTTATCGACAAGATGGGCACAGACTTATCCGTTGTCAATGCGGCACGGGTAAGTTATGCCAAGACAAAAGACGCCTTTGACGTTGTCAAGGATGAGAAGTTAATCAAGTACCTAGCAGAACACGAGCACTGGT